>OLJF01001550.1_pt1 | contig 13770 bp, 16 predicted proteins | sample 1609751 | NCBI WGS metagenome assembly OLJF01 (sample SAMEA4350171, study PRJEB24818) | metagenome | biome: human; feature: gut; material: faeces | place: Denmark | collected 2013-09
TCTCGTGGGCTCGGAGATGGATATAAGAGACAGGTGTATTAATGGATATTAACACAAATGTTTTGGGACAAAGATAAAAATTATACAAAACGTACAGCTAAAGAATACATTATTTTGAGAAAAATATTTCAGTTTGTAATTTGTAAAATTTTTTATATGATTAGATTGAAATTAATATACAGGCTTGAAGTCGAAGGGCTAGAAAATGTTCCAAAGGATAATGCATATATTGTATGTCCAAATCATTTATCTACGTTGGATCCTCCGATGTTAGCAGGAATTTTGCCAAGGAGGATATCTTTCATGGCAAAAAAAGAACTTTTTGATATACCGTTTATAAGATGGTGGATAGATTGGCTTGGAACTTTTGCCGTAAACAGAGAAAGTCTCGGACCTTCTACAATAAAAACAGTAATGGAAATAAAAAAAAGTAATTGGGTTTTCGGTATATTCCCTCAGGGAACAAGAGGTGTTCCCGGGACTATTACAGGTGTGACTGAAGGTTTTGCAAAATTAGCTAAAATTACTAAATGCGCTGTATTACCGGTTGGAATTATAGGAACTGATAAAGCTACTCATATACCTTTTTCAGGAAAAGTTATAGTAAAAATAGGAAAACCTATCCCATACAGTAGAAATCCGGAAGAAGTAAGAGAAAAATGGATAGAAGATATTCAGGAATTGACAGGTTTTAAATACATACCGCATGATGATAATGTGAATTTAGGAGTTAAGGGAAGTGATGAAGGAAAGAAATTATAACAGAAGATACCCGTATGAATACAATATATTCAGAACGATATTTTATATGTCATTCTTGTATTTTGTGGTAATCCCGTTTATGAAAATCTTTTATACTTATAAAATTACGGGCAGAGAAAATTTACCGACAAAAGCTAAAAGCGGTAAATTTATTTATACGGCAAATCACGTTTCCCATTTTGATCCTCCTATGGTTACTATGGCATGCGGGCGTCCGATTGCTTATATGGCTAAAAAAGAATTATTTCAAAAAGGCGATAAGTTTGAATGGCTGGTTAAAAGACTTGGTGCTTTTGCTGTTGACAGAACTAAACCGGAAATTGCTACATTTAAAACTGTTAAAGACATTCTTTCCACAAGCTGGTCGCTTGGTGTTTTCCCTCAAGGCGGTATAAGACCTTACGGCTCTGAGCTGGGTGATTTGAAAAAAGGTTTTATTGTAATCGCTAAAAATGCAAAGGCTGATATTGTTCCTGTTGCAATAGGCGGTTTTGACGGGTATCCCAAATTGAAACCTTTTACAAGAAGAAATGTTCACTTACATGTAGGAAAACCGATTTCTTATAAATTGAGTGAAGAAGAGATTATATACGAATGGTGCAGGCAAATATCAGAGCATGCGGATTATGTTAATACAGCACCGCTTCCTGCTTCATACAAGGAAGAACAAGCGATATAAAAAAAGTCCCTTGAAATTATCAAGGGACTTTTTATTTATATATATTGAAGAAAGAAATTATTTGATTAAGCAGCTTGCGCTGTCTGTGTTTGAGGTTTTAATTCCGGTTGAGGTTTTGCAGCTTCAGCCTGTGCAGGTTGTGCTTGTGCCTGATCAGCAGGCATTTGTTCTAATTTTGCCAGTGCTGCTGTTGCTGCTTCCTGAACATTTTTATCCTGATCGTTCTTAGCGATTGTGAATAAAGTTGTCAGGTCTTGTTTGTAAGCCGGTTGTTGAATGTAGCTTAAGGCTTCGATTGCTGAAGTTCTAACCATCGGGTTAGGGTTGTTTTTCAACTGTTCAACAATTGTTACTGCTCCGGGAAGTTCTGTCAAAGGAACTGTTGAACCTGTCAATTTAGCTACTTCATCACCGTACAGTTTTTGCATTATTGAAGAAGTAAACATTGCGTAGCTTTTGTTTCTTTCAGCCTGTTCCATCGGAGTGATGGTCGTTGCTAATTTTTTGTCGGCATCAGAAAGCTGTTCACCTTTCATTAATTTTTGTCTTGCTGCAATTTGTTCTGCAGTCGGACCTGCCAATTTGCTGGAATCTGTATTTACAATTGTATTTAACGCATTAACAACTTTTTCATCAAGCAATTCTGTAGCTTTTTGAGGTTCATCTTTTACCATATTGGCAATTTCTTCCATTGCATTTGCCTGAACTTCAAAATCAGGGTTAGTTAGTTTAGCAATGAATGAATTTAAATCAACTTGAGGTGTCATCGGCACCGGTTGTTCAATTTCAACTTTAGGTGCTTCTGCAGGTGTTTGTTCTGCAATTTCCTGTGTTTTAGGAGCTTCTGCAGGCTGAGGTTGTGTTACAACCGGAGCAGGTGCATTATAATTTACCTGCTGAGTTACCTGTTGAGGTGCAGGAGTTACAGCCGGTTCAACAATTTGCGGTGACACAGGAACTGTTTGTGCCTGTACAGGTGTTGTTGCTGCCGGGCATGGCGGGCACACGATTTGCTGTTGCGGAGGCATATAATAAGGTTGTGCCTGCGTTTGCGGATAATCATATAATTGAGCTTGCGGGTAAGTATAATATGGCATTGTCGGTGCTGCATATTGAGGAACGTTCATTGCAACCTGTCCGACACCCGGTGCGCTCACTGAAGGATTGTGAACATCAATCTTTACTGCGTTGTAATTAGGTGCAGGTGTTGCCTGTGGAAATTGTTGAGGCATGTAAGGCTGCATCTGGGGCTGCATGTAAGGATTTACTAAATTTGGAGCTTGAATCATTTAATTTCTTCCTTTCGATAAAATATCTTCCATATTTTTATTCTACTGTTTAAATATTCCTCAAGATATAAAATTGCTAAAATTTAAAATTTTTTTAATAATTCTTAACAATGTGAAGCTCTATATTTATAATTTCCTTAAATTTTTGTTTGTGCTATAATATAGATGTACACAGATGAGCGGGATTGTATAAATTATGATAATTAACAAAAACGACAGAAATTCTATTAGATCTGTATTCGGTAAAACATTGGCAGAGTTAGGAAAAACTAATCCTGACATAGTTGTTTTGGATGCTGACCTGTCATGCTCCACACAAACTCAAATATTTGCTAAAGAGTTTCCCGAAAGATTTTTTAACTGCGGAATTGCCGAACAGGATATGATTACTACAGCTGTTGGTCTGGCATCTGTCGGCAAAATTCCTTTTGCTTCAAGCTTTGCAATGTTTGTTACCGGCAGAACTTATGATCAAATAAGAAATTCTGTCTGCTATCCGGAGTTTAATGTTAAAATAGTAGGCACACACGGCGGCGTTACGGTAGGAGAAGACGGCGCTAGCCATCAGGCTCTTGAAGATATTTCTTTAATGCGCGGTATTCCGAATATGTCTGTAATTGTTCCCGCTGATTGCAGAGAGTGTGAACAGGTTATTAAGTTTGCGGCTGAAAATTACGGTCCTATGTATATTAGAATTCCGCGTACAAATGTCTGTGATATTTTTGATGAAAACTATGAGTTTGATTTTTGTAAAGCTCATGTAATTGAAGACGGCAGCGATGTTACTGTTATTACTAACGGCGAAACGCTTGCCGAAGTTATTCAGGCATGCGAAAATCTTAAAAAAGCCGGATATTCCGCTCAAATTATACATGTTCCTGTTGTTAAGCCTCTTGACGGAGCGACAATTATTGAACATGTTAAAAAGACAAGATTTGTAATTACTGTTGAAAATCATTCTATAACAGGCGGTCTTGGCAGCGCTGTATGTGAACTGCTTGCCGAGTATTACCCGCTTCCCGTTCACAGAATAGGTGTTAATGACAACTTCGGACAAAGCGGCAAATGGGATTTTCTGCTTGACTACTACGGCTTAAGTGCTGAAAAATTGGCTGTTACTATTAAAAAATATATTGATAAGTATCGTCTTGTTAAATAAGATAAATAAGGAAAAATTATGATTCAATTCAGGTCTGTTACAAAAAAATACAAAAATGATAATTATGCTCTGAAAAATATCAATCTTGATATTCTTTCAGGTGAATTTGTATTTATTGTGGGTGCTTCTGGTGCCGGTAAATCTACTTTGATGAAGCTTTTGTACAATGAAGAACGTCCTTCCAGCGGAACTGTTACTATCGGCGGTATTAATATTGCAAATCTTTCCAATGATAAAGTTCCTAATCTTAGAAGATGTATGGGAATTGTTTTTCAGGATTATAAACTTCTTCAAAATCAGAGTGTATATGATAATGTGGCTTACGTTATCAGAACTCTCGGCATAAGCTCGAAAGAAATTAATGCAAGAGTTTCCGGTGCATTGAAGATTGTCGGACTGTATGATAAAATGAATGCTACTCCTTCGGAATTATCCGGAGGCGAACAGCAGAGGGTCGGGATTGCACGTGCAATTGTTAACGGTCCGCCGTTACTGATTGCCGATGAACCTACAGGAAACCTCGACCCTAAAAACTCTATGGAAATTATGCAGATTTTGGATCAAATTAACCAGAGAGGTATTACTGTTATCGTTTCTACACATGATAATGCCATGGTTGATTATTTCCGAAAAAGAGTTATTACTCTTGATAAAGGTGAAATTGTAAGGGATATACAAGCAGGTACATATGAATAGTTCAAAAGCTCAGTTAAAGAAAAAAGTAAAAAAACACATTCCAAAGGACTGGTTATGTGAATTAAGAATTTTATATCGTTTAACAAAAGAAACAATACATGATGTTCACAGAACTGGTATTGTTAATCTTGTTATTATTACTACTATGGCAGCGATTTTAACGATTTTCGGTTCATTTTTCAGATCTGCTCTTTCGATTTCATCTTTTGCGCATGAATTGGGCAATGTTCTGGAAATTTCAGTATATCTTAAAGAAAACGCCGATGCGAATGTTGCCAAGAGCAGAATAAAAGAATTTCAGCATGTTGAAAATGTTACTGTAATTCCTAAAGCCTCTTCATGGGCGAATTTGAAGCGTGAAATGGACTTGCCTGATATTGATAATCCGCTTCCCGATACTCTTCATGTTAAAGTTGATAAACCCGAAAATATTGAAGAAGTCTTTAAAAATGTAAAACAGCTTAAATCAGTAGAAGATATGAGTTATGCTCAGGATTTAGCCAAGAAAATAGAGGCTTTAAACAGAATTGTTAATACGATAACCATATTTGTCGTAATTATTATGGGAATTTTGACAATTACTATTATTAATAATACTATTCAGCTTGTTATTCAGTCCAGAAAAGAAGAAATTGAAATCATGCGTCTTATGGGCGTTTCAAACTGGTATATAAGATTTCCGCTGATTATGCAGGGTGCTTTTTACGGTTTTTCGGGGGCTGTAATAGCTCTGGTTCCGCTGAATTTTGTACAAAACGGTTTGAACCATATGCATCAGTTCTTTATGGTTCCGACACCTCTGTACGCACAAAACTTTGTTATTGCCGTTATGTTTGCTATGGCAATTTTGTTTGGTGCAGGCGGCAGTTTCCTTTGTATCAAAAAACACTTGCAGGTATAATTAATGAATTCTAATAACAGCATACTTTTAATTTCAGACGATAACGACTTAGCGGAAGTTCTGGAAGCAAAATTAATTTTTTTACGCAGTAATGATACTATTGTTTTATCTGATTTTAAAAATGCCTGTGCAAATTTAAAACTATGCGGAGCGGATATTGTATTAATTCATGAAAATTCTTCAAAAAAACAAACTCTGGAATTAATAAATGAGTTGAGGAATGACAAAAACTTATGTATTATTCTTCTCGTAAACTCCTGTGATAAAGAAATGATACTTGCCGCTTATGATGCAGGGATTGATGATTTTGCACTTGCTTCGGCTGAAGATTTTGAACTTGTTATAAGAACTGTTAATAATATAAAGCATAATTCAATAAAATTAAAGGCTTTACGCAACTTAAAACTTCTTGAACAACTGAATGTTGTCGATGAATTAACAGGTTTATATAACTATAATTTTGCAAAACAGGTTATTGAAAATGTTATTGATGATAATCTGCTCGATGATGGTTCCTTTGTTGCGCTTGCTCCTTCAGAAGAAAGTAAAACAGGGTTTTCAGTAGAAAAAATGGCGGAAGCTGTCCTTTCATCAATTCGTTCCGATGATATTGCAACATTGGGGCGCGGTGCAAAATTTTATCTTTTGCTTCCAAAGACCAGTTTTAACGGTGCTATTGTTATTTTAAACAAAATAAAAGAAAATTACGGCGAAAATTTCGAAATTTGCGCGGGAATTTCAGGCATAGCACACAGGAATTTTGAACAAATGGAGCATGATGCCTTACAGGCTCTTTCCGACGCAGTTGCAACAAATGCCGAATATATACTGGCAGAGGAAAAGGAAGATACGCTTGATGATTGGTTGAACGATGCTCAAAACGAACCAAAAAATTATAAGATTTTCAGACAGATTTTTAATAAAAAAATGGAAAAGATTATTGCTCCCGTATTTTTCAGATTACAAAAAGCATGGGAAGAAAAACTTTTTGATACGGAAATCGAGCAATTTACCGACAGTGAGCAATGTGTGTTTCATTTGAAAAATAAAAATCAGGACAGTACTTTACGTATTGTATATCCCGGATTTGCAAAAATTGTTATTTATATAACGCATGAAGGTTTAGACAGCCCCGAAAACAAGGAAATTCAGCTTCCCTTGACTAAAATAAGCCAAAAAGAACTTATTTCTATTGTTGAAGAATTTATTAAAGATTTTAAATATACATCAGTTTAAGTAAAGGAGACAAAATGAATACATTATCAGCAGAAAACAGTTTGGTATTAATTATAGATATTCAGGAGAGATTAGTCGCAGCTTTAAATAAAGACGTTATAGTAGAAAATGCCGTAAAAATTGCAAGTGCGGCTAAACATCTTGATATTCCCGTATTATTAACAGAACAATATCCGAAAGGCCTCGGACATACTGTTCCGCAATTGCAGGCTGCACTCCCGCAAGGAAGTGAAGTTGTGGAAAAAACATATTTTAATGCCTTAATGGAAGACGGTATGCTTGAGAAAATAAAGTCATACGGTAAAAGACAAATTGTTATTTTCGGTATTGAAACACATATATGTGTTCATCAAACAGCTTCGGCTCTTGTTGAAGAAGGGTTTGACGTATATGTGGTTAAAGATGCATGTGCAAGCCGTGCAAAATACGAATTTAAACAAGGTATAGACGCAATGGCTGCTAACGGTGTAAAAGTTTCATGTGTTGAAATTGCTTTGTTTGAATGGCTTAAAGGTGCTAAAAACCCTAAATTTAAAGAAGTTCAAGCTTTAATCAAATAGATGCTATATCTATACTGATTTGATTTTTTAACGCGTTGAGAGATGGAAATTTTTTCTCAGCGCGTATCATTTTATTAAACTCTGCTCTTAAAGTTTCACCATATATATCTTTGTCAAAATTTAAAATATGAATTTCTAAGACAGCATTTGATCCGCTTACGGTTGGTCGAACGCCAAAGTTTGCTATTCCTTTTCCGTAGTTTGTATCTACTGAATAAACTCCGTAAGGAAGCTCTATAAGTTCTGGAGGATAAATGAGGTTTGCCGTTCTGAAACCGATTGTTCTGCCTATTTGATTGCCTTTAACAACTTCTCCTTCTATTGAGAAGTTTTGCCCGAGCATTTGGTTTGTTTTTTCAATATGTCCGTTTGACAATAGTTTTCTTATTACTGTACTGCTGATTATTTCACTTCCGATTTTCTGGGGCGGTAATTCAAAATATGTGTAATCATATTTTTTAGATTGTTCTGAAAGAAATTTAACATTACCGGATTTCTTAAATCCGAAATTGTGATTCCAGCCTGTAGAAATTGATAACGGTGTGAAATATTTTATTAATACATCTCTCAGATATTCATGTGCAGTCAATCCTGAAATGCTTTCAAAATCCAGTTCATATAGATAATCAACACCCAGTTCGCGAATTCTTTTTTCTCTCTCTTTTCTTGTGAGAATATATTTAGGGCATACTCCCCAGAAATAACAGCATGGATGATCCGAAAATGTGATAACCGCTGATTTATTCCCGTTTTTATGCGCAAAATCCACGGCGCTTTTAATTACTGCTCTATGCCCCAGATGGACACCGTCAAAATATCCCAAAGCAAGGGATAAATTCGGATTTTTATTCAGCTCTGTTAATATCTGCATAAGTTAATTATATTACAAAATACAATGTTGAAAACTGTTAAAATATGGTTTATAATATGTGTAAAAACGAAAGGAGCGATTATGAAAGAATTTGAAGCAGAACAGGCACATGAGTTTTGTAAAATTAGTGTTGCTTGTGTTGAAGTTTCTACGCACGTAGTGCTCGGGGGGGGGGCAGCTCTGTAGCTCCTAAACCCGCTTTTACACTGGCAGAAGTACTTGTAACATTAGGTATTATCGGTGTAGTTTCCGCGATGACTGTTCCGACACTAATGCAAAATCATCAGCGTAAGACTTATGTTACTCAATTGCATAAGTTCTATAATGAGTTATCTCAGGCTGTTTTACAGTATCAGACTGAAAAGAATGCTGTAAATCTAAAAGAGGCAGGTCTAAATTCAAACGAAAATGTTTACAATTTTATAAAAACATATTTTAAAGTTGTTCAGGAATGTGATTCTATGACAGATTGTTTCGCGGATGAATATAAGTCTATAAGCGGAGTGACAGTCACTTCATTTGATACGAATTATAAATCGTTTGTATTGGCAAACGGTGTTTCTTTAAGACCGATATATTCTGCCTATGCAGGTGGAGGTTTTGCTAATAATAAAAAATTATTGAATATAGGTGTGGATATAAATGGTAAAAAAGGGCCTAATATCGCAGGCAGAGATCTGTTCTGGTTATATGTTTATAATAATGGATTAATCGATGATATGCCGCCTACAGAAATTGCAGATGCGCCTTTGACAAAAGATCAACGAGAGGAATTATATCAACAATATTGCCTAGGCAATACAGATTCCGGCTGTTTTGGCAAAATACTCAATGATAACTGGGAGATGACTTATTAAAAAAAGAGCCTTTTTAAAGGCTCTTTTTTACTATTTATGTGCTGTACTTTTCAAATGAAGTTCTCTCAACTGCTGCAGAGAAGCTTCTCCCGGGGCATCACTCATAAGATCTTTAGCTCCTGAATTTTTCGGAAATGCGATAACATCTCTGATACTTTCTGTACGGCAAAGTAAAGCGACAAGTCTGTCCAGACCTATTGCCAATCCTGCATGAGGCGGTGTGCCGTATTGTAAAGCATTAACCATAAATCCGAATTTTTCTTTTGCTTCATCTTCGGTAAGACCTAATGCCTTGAATATAGCATTTTGAACTTCTGATGAGTGAATTCTTACAGAGCCGCCTCCGAGTTCTGTTCCGTTATAAACAATATCGTAAGCAATTGATTTAACATTACCTAAATCACCTGATTTTAATTTATCTAAATCTTCAATACAAGGTGATGTGAACGGATGGTGCATTGCCATAAATCTGCCTTCTTCATCAGACCATTCAAACATCGGGAAGTCTACAATCCATAAGAGATTGTGTTTGCTTTCGTCAATAAGATTTAATCTTTTTCCGAAATAAAGTCTTAATCTTCCCATAATATCGTAAACAAGTTTCGGTCTGTCTGCAACGAAGAATATTATATCTCCGGCTTCTGCCTGAGCTCTTTGCTGAATTTGTTTAGCCTGTTCTTCTGTTACGAATTTCAATACAGGAGATTTTGCAGTGCCGTCTTCGTTATAAATAATATTTGCAAGAGCTTTTGCACCGAATGATACAGCAAGTTTTGTAATATCGTCAATATCTTTTCTTGAAAATTTAGCACCGCCGGGAATTCTTATACCGCGGACAATACCGCCTTTTTCAAGAGTATCTTTAACGATTTTGAATTCAGATTGCATAATAATATCACCGATATCAAATAATTCTAAATCGAAACGAGTGTCAGGTTTATCTGAACCAAATCTGTCCATTGCTTCCTGCCATGGCATTTGGATAAACGGTGGTTTAACTTCTACACCTGCGGCTTTAAATGTTTCAACAATAAGCCCTTCAACGCATTTAATAACATCCTGTTGTTCCACAAATGACATTTCAAGGTCAATTTGAGTAAATTCAGGTTGTCTGTCTGCGCGTAAATCTTCATCACGGAAGCATTTTGCTATCTGGTAGTATTTTTCAATTCCGCCGACCATTAATAATTGCTTAAAAATTTGCGGTGATTGCGGAAGTGCATAGAATTTGCCTTCTTGAACTCTTGACGGAACAAGATAATCTCTTGCACCTTCCGGAGTTGTTTTAATAAGGATTGGAGTTTCAACTTCCAAAAAGTCCTGGTTATTTAAATATTGTCTTGCTGCCTGACAAATTTTATGACGTAAAGTTAAGTTATGAAGCATACTTTCACGTCTGATGTCTAAGTATCTGTATTTAAGACGTACATCTTCAGAAACGTTTTCATCATCTAATACGAACGGTAAAGTTTTAGCTTCTGAAAGTATTTCGACTGATTCAGGGTACATTTCAACCTGTCCTGTCGCATATCTTTCATTATATGTTTCTTCCGGTCTGCGTGTAACTTTACCTTTTACGGTAATTACATATTCAGATCTTAATTTTTCAAAAACTTTATGTACCTGAGGGTTAATCTGCGGGTTTGCAACTAATTGGAAAAAACCTGTTCTGTCTCTCAATTCCACAAATAAAATACCGCCTAAATCGCGTATAGTTGCAGCCCAGCCTGAAAGGGTAACTTCTTCATTTAAATTGTCAAGATTAAGCTCTCCACAATTATGATCTTTAAGTTTTGTTTTAATCATCTTATCTTCCTTTTCTCTTTTCAGTATAGACTTAACCTAATTTTACCAAAAACATAAAAAAAGAACATAAAATGTGAAGAATATTTTAATTATCTTCTGCGTGCAGCACGGCTTTTTTGTCGTGGAGGAATATGCTGCTGAGGAGCTTCTTCATTGTCGTCCTCATCTTCATCATAATAATCTTCGTATTCATAATCGTCAGGCAATATTTCGATAATCTGCATTGTCATAATGCAGGAAATATTTACATGAAGCTGTGGAGATTTGTCCGGTCTGAACGCGAGATTTTTTCTGTCTTTAACTTCACAGTTTTTAAGAGTAATAAACTGGAAACCTCCGTTTAAAATATAAAACAGCATATTATCAGGTATAGAGTTACTGAATCTCATATTTTCAGGCAAAAGAAGCTCGCCTTCGATATGCTGTTCATTTGTTGTTATTAAAACCTGCATTCTGGGTAAATCATTCATTATCATATTGGTCTGTCCTTATTACTGTGTATATATTTGCGGCAGTATAACTGCCGCGTTTTATTATTTACTTAGTGCCCTTAAACATTTCTTTAATGCCGTCTACTGATGAGAGAATACCTGTTGCTTCATAAGGCATATAAACGATTTTGTTATTTTCTCCTTTAGTAATACTGCTTAAAGTTTCGAGGTATTTCATTGCGATGAGGTATTTATCCGGCTGTCCTTTGTCGGCTAAAGCATTGATAATACGTTGAATTGCTTCTTTTTCCGCGTCTGCTTCAATAACTCTGGCTTGAGCAATACCTTCGGCTCTGAGAATTTCAGCCTGTTTAGCACCTTCAGCAGAGCGAATAGCGGCTTCTTTTTCACCTTCAGCTTTTCTGATTGCGGCTTCTTTCAGCCCTTCTGCTTCTGTAATTGTAGCTTTCTTTTCTCTGTCGGCTTTCATCAGTTTATCCATTGATGCCTGAATATCTGCAGGCGGGAAAATATCCTGAATTTCTACACGGTTGACTTTTACGCCCCATTTGTTAGTTGCTTCATCAAGTGTTGTTCTCAATTCATCATTAATTTTTCCGCGGGATGTTAATGTTTCTTGCAAGTCCATTTGACCTACAAGGTTTCTTAATGTTGTCTGTGTTAATTTTTCAATAGCATCAGGAAGGTTTTCAATTTCGTAAACAGCGCTTTTTGCATCTACAATTTGAAAATAAATTAATGCATTAATAGTAATTGAAACGTTATCTTTTGTAATTACGTTTTGGCGCGGAAAATCATACATTTGTTCTCTCAGGTCTATTCTGTCTACGGCTTTTAAATAATAATAGCTTCTTCCGTCAATACCTTTTTGAGAAACCTTTTTTAATATTCCGCGGGGAGCTTCAAGTACGGGAAATATAAAATTCGGACCTGCTCTTAAAGTTTTTTCGTAGCGGCCCATTCTTTCTATAATAACTTCTTGCTGTTGCTGTACAATAATAATTCCTTTAAATACATAAATTAAAAGTGCGACCAAAAGTATTGTTAATAAAATTCCCATATTTTTCTCCTATATTCTCTCTACTGTTAAAATAAGACTATCATATTTGATAATTCTGACTTCCGTTCCTGTTGGAATTGTTTCATCACTATCTGTTCTTGCTTCCCAGCGTTCATCATAAATAGTTATTGCTCCTGAAAATTTTCCTACCGGCTCAATAACTTTTACAATTTTGCCGATATATTTACCTTGCATTCCTGTTTCTTTTTCTTTATCTGTCCTGTTTTTAATAAGTATAGGACGTAAAAATAATATTGAAAGAATTGACAAAATAACAAATAGTATTGTTAAAATAATCCAATTTGCAATCCAAACTGCAACTATTGCAGTAATAAAACCGGCTGCGGCAAGATTTAAAAAGAACATTGACGGCACTATCATCTCTAATATAATAAAGACCAATCCTGCTATTGCAAATATTTCCCATAAAATCATCTTTAGGACTCCTTTTAATAACCCTGATTTTAACATATTTTTTAGAGTGCGTCAACATAAAAACTTGAAGTTTAAATTTAAATATGTTAATATATATATATTAATATTTGAAAGGAGCAATTTATGAAAAGATTGGCAAAGAAAACAGATGCCATGTACAATCAAGTTTCTCAAATCTTGCTTAGTGGTGTCTACGCACGCAGTGCCGGGGGGGGGGCAGTCTAAAAGCTCCTGCATCAAGGTTTTCGGGGTATACTTTAGCAGAAATAATTGTAGTAATGCTAATTATTGCAGTTGTTGTTGCTGTAACAATTGGTATTACTAAGGCAAAGTTCGATAACGTTGTATCTTATACTTATTACAATGCTTATTCCACTTTACGAAAGATATCGACCGAAATGCTTGCGGATTGGGATCCTCAAGATCCTGAGTATAAGCAGGCTTTAAATAACGAAATATTCCGTATTGCAGATAAAAATATGGATTATATTGTAAAAAGTAAATTAAGCCACTTTAAATCTGATATTTTAACATTATATGAAAATTTATTCTCCCCTTCTCTCTTGGCAGCTGAACCGAAATGTTATGTGGCAGGCGGCGCCACACGTGAGCAGTGCCAATACAATGGTTGGCATTGGTGTTCAATTTCAGGAACGCAATTTTATAATACCTGTATTTCGGACAGCAGCTACTGTTCCCGAAATTTGCCAAGTTTTAATACTTGTAGTTATACTTGTACATCCGGGTATATGTTAAACAGGCAGAATTGTACTTGTGTTTGCAGTAGGAGTTGTCCTGATGGCGAATTGTCCCTTGATACCTGTACTTGCAAGTCAAACTCTGGCGGCAGCGGCGGTAACAGTTGTAATAAAAGTTGCGGCAGCGGTTATACATTAGACAAAACAAGCTGCAGTTGTAAATGTACCCGCAGTTGTGGTAGCGGTTATAAGCTGAACAGTTCTAGCTGCAGTTGTGAGAAGTTACCCTGTACTAATAAACCGAGCAGC
>OLJF01001556.1_pt1 | contig 13736 bp, 11 predicted proteins | sample 1609751 | NCBI WGS metagenome assembly OLJF01 (sample SAMEA4350171, study PRJEB24818) | metagenome | biome: human; feature: gut; material: faeces | place: Denmark | collected 2013-09
CCATAACCCTTTGCTAAGCGCAGAAAATCACCCAACCCGCTTTCCCGGGGGAGGGTACCGTCTACAACTACTTCCCCTCATAGGAGGAGTTCGTCACCGACATCATGGAGTATCAGCGTGACCGTGTCAAGCAACACTTTGAGCAGATCCTGAACGGCCGGGAGAAGATGACCGCCGCGGAAGGCAAGGAGTATCTGAAACTCATCGTATTCAGCCGAAACAGTATCTACCAGTACCTGACCGCAGAGGACATGGAAAAACTCAAGCAGGCGTCCTCCCCGGAGTGTACCAGTCCAGATGACAGCCTCTATGACCAGCGGGAGGCCGAGATCATGCACGGCCTGTTTGACCATATGGAGGGGGTACGGCCTGATTTGGACCTCCATGTGGTGGCCAACCTCATTAAGATCATGGCGATGGCAAAGGTCAACCGGGATGCCCTGCATGCCGATGCTCTGGACCGAACCCTTGACCATATCTATGGACTCCTGTATTCTCTGATTTTTGAGGAGGGCGCTTGACCGCGCCTTTCTTTATCAGCGGGAGTTAGCGATAACTAATTAAAGTGAGGTGTTTTTCATGCGCTCGAAATCCCCAAAAGAGAAACAGGGCGTTGCCCGGCTCTTTGAATTGGCAGGCCAAAGGGGGAGAAAATTGACCTTGGCCTGTGTACTGTCCGTCCTGTCCTCGGCCGCTCGCATCGTACCATTCTTCACCATCTACGGTGTGGTGCGGGAACTGCTGGCTCATTACCAGGAGCATCCATGGTGAATCAAAATGCGATCCTAATGCTCTGCGCGGTCACCTTTGGAGCGGCGCTGGTCTACGGCCTGTGCGCCTTCATCTCCTCCGCACTTTCCCATACGGCGGCCTATGAGATTATCTACGACCTGCGGCTGCAGCTGATGGAGAAGCTCTCCCGCGTCTCGTCCGGATTTTTCACCGGCACGACCCAAGGAGCCATCAAGAAGGTGGTCTCCGATGACTCCAACCAGATCGAGGCGTTTCTGGCGCACCACCTCTGCGAGATCGCGGCCGCAGTTGCTACGCCGGTCTTCACCCTGCTGTACCTGTTCGGCATGGACTGGCGGCTGGCAATTGTGACCCTGCTGCCTATTCTGATTTCTCTGGTACTGCTCTCCGCCTGCCTGAAACAGCCCAACAAGGCGGCCCTCCAAGTGGAACTCCACGACGCCCAGGAGCGGATGCAGGGGACGGTGGTGGAGTATATCCACGGCATGAGCGTCATCAAGGTGTTCAACCGAACCCTCAGCGCCTTTCAGCGGTATGAAGGGGACCTCAACCATTTTACCGACGTGGTGGATCGGACAGCCCGGGCCAACGCCAAGCCCATGGGCGCTTACTACGCTTTCTTCGGTGCGCAGCTGCTGTTCCTGCTCCCGGCGGTTTTGCTGCTGATCCCAACGGCGGAAAGCTACCTGGACTTCCTGCCGGTGATCCTGCTGTTTTTTCTGGTGGGCAGCGGCCTCAAGGAGCCTATGGAGAACCTGATGCAGATGGTGATACTTTCGGGCCGCATCGTGGAGGGGGTCAGCCGCATCGACAACATTCTCCGCCAGCCGGAACCGGATCAGGATGGCGCTGGAGATCCCACCACGTTCGATGTGGAATTTTCTGATGTGGAGTTTGCCTATACGGAGGGCATCCCAGCGGTAGACCATGTATCCTTTCATCTGTCCCAGGGAACTGTCACCGGGCTGGTGGGACCTTCTGGTGGTGGGAAATCCACTTTGGCCCAGCTTTTGCTGCGGTTCTATAGGCCCCAGGGGGGCACCATCCGCATTGGCGGCGTGGACATCCGGGAGATCCCGCCTGCACGGTTGATGGAGCTGGTGGCCTATGTGTTCCAAGACTCCGTGCTGTTTACAGATACCATTGAAAACAACATCCGTATGGGGAATACCAAAGCCACCATGGAGGAAGTGGAGCAGGCGGCCCGGAACGCCGGCATCCATGAGGTTATCCAGGCATTGCCCCAGGGATATCAGACAGTGGTGGGCCGGGACGACGCCTATCTCTCCGGCGGTGAGAAGCAGCGCCTTGCCATTGCGCGGGTCTTCCTGAAAGACGCCCCCATCATCATCTTGGATGAGGCAACCGCCTACGCGGACGCCGAGAACGAGGCAAAGGTCCAGGCGGCATTTGCGAAACTGGCCCAGAACAAGACGGTGCTGATGATTGCCCACCGGATGAAAACGGTGGAGCGGGCAGACCAGATCCTGGTCATGGACAAAGGGAAATTGGTGGGGACAGGGACCCATGAGGAACTGCTGACAGGCTGTGAGACCTATAAGCGTCTGGTGGATGCCAATCTGCGGCGGGACCGCTGGAGTATCGTGAAAGGAGCGGTACAGGCATGAGATTTAGAGAGTGGTTTCAAATGATGACCCTGGGCCACCCAGGGAAGTACCTGCGCCTGATGGCCTGGTGCCTCTTTGACAGCATTGTGGTGTCTGTCCCTTACGGACTGATGCTGGGGGCCGTCTATTTTCTCCTGGCTCCTCTGGCAAAATCAGAAGCCGCACTCCCAACCGGGGCACTCTGGGGGCTTGCCGCCGGGTTCCTGGCCCAGCTGATCGTCTACTTCTTCATCCGCCAGAAGACCTACATAGATGCCTGCACCGGTTATGCGGGGATCATCAAGGACTCCCGAATCACACTGGGGGAGCATCTGCGCCAGTTGTCCATGGGCTTTTATTCCAGCCGGGACGCCGGGGATCTATCTACCGTTCTGCTGCGGGACTACCAGACGGTGGGCGACCTATCTCAGCAACTGCTGCCCCAGGTGGCGGTTATTGTGATCCGCTTTGTGCTGGCGGCCGTATGCCTCTCCTGGTTCAACGGCTGGATGACCCTGGCACTGTTTGCGGTGATCCCCCTGGCCCTGCCCTTTGCGTTCTGGAGCCTGCGGCGGATGGGGACGGTCAGCGCCGATCTCCAGCGGGCCCAGCGTGAAGTGTCCTCCGGCATTCTGGAATATGTCAATGGCATTCAGACCCTCCGGGCCTTCAATTTGGCCGGCCAGCACTTCCAGAGCCTCAAGAGATCCTTTGACCAGGAGCGGAAGGCAGCTATCGGCATGGAGACCAGCGCGGCCGCGCCGGTGAGCATGCTGGGCCGGGCCATTTTGAGTTGCGGGATCGGGCTGGTTATTCTGGTGGGTGTTGTACTGCTGACCCGCGGGGAGTTGACACCCTACTATTACATTGCCTTCCTGATCCTTACGCTGACGGTCTATGAGCCGGTCCTGACTCTGTTCACCTTCATCGCGGACTTCTCCCGCACCTGCCGAAGCGGAGAACGGATCAAGGCCCTTTTTAATGAAAAGCCCTTGCCGGAACCGGCAGTTAGTCAGACGCCCCAAGGAGCAGATATCGTGTTTGACCATGTATCCTTCGGCTATGGGAAAACCGAGGTTCTGCACGACATCTCCCTGCGATTCCCGGCTCGGAGCGTCACCGCGCTGGTGGGGCCGTCCGGTTCCGGGAAGTCCACCATCACCCGTCTGGCCGCCCGGTTCTGGGATGTGAACAGGGGAGCGGTGCGGCTGGGCGGTGTGGATGTACGGGACATGAAAAGCGACGAGGTGCTCAGCCGCATTAGTGTCGTCTTTCAGGACGTATATCTCTTTCACGACACGGTAGAGGGAAATATCCGCATGGGAAAGCCGGACGCCACCCAGGAGGAGATTATCGCGGCAGCCAGGGCCGCGGCCTGCCACGACTTCATCATGGCCCTGCCTGACGGGTACCAGACTATGGTGGGAGAGGGCGGCTCCACCCTCTCCGGGGGGGAAAAGCAGCGAATCTCCATTGCCCGAGCTTTGCTGAAGGATGCCCCCATTGTTCTGCTGGACGAGGCAACAGCATCCCTTGACCCCGAGAACGAGGTGCTGATTCAGCAGGCGATCTCCGCTTTGGTTGCGGAAAAGACCGTCATCGTCATTGCCCACCGGCTCCAATCCATTATGAGTGCCGACAATATTGTGGTGCTGGATGAGGGCCGGGTAGCCGAGCAGGGCACCCATGAAGAACTGCTGAAGCGAAATGGGATCTATGCCCGGCTTTGGGCTGAGCAGTGCCAGGCGGCAAACTGGGGATTGTAGCATAGGCAGCAGAATAGGCAGAAAAACCGCAGTTGCCCTAAATGGGTGACTGCGGTTTTTCCATCGTGTCTATCTGTCATGGTAATCAGAACGAGAGGCTTGACAGGCTGAACACTGCGTGCTATATTGTAAACATCGTTAGCGAACAACGATAACAAAGAAAGGAGGCAAGTATGCCGAAGGACAAGACGGAAACCCACGAACGGATCATACCGGCCGCCATGAAGATCTTTCTGGAAAAAGGCTTTGAAAAGGCCACCATGCGGGAGATCGCGGAGGAGGCTGGCATCACCGCCGCCGGACTGTACCGCCACTTTGTAGACAAGGAGGCCATGTTCGCCGCCCTGGTGGAGCCGGTACTCTCTGAACTTCAGAAGTGGTGTGAGCGGACGCGGCAGGTGGACTATGACTTTCTGGAGCAGGGCGACCTGGATGCCATGTGGGATTCAGGCAATGATTTGGGCCTGGTGGTGGAACAGATCTATTCCCATTTCAACGAGTTCAAGCTGCTGCTTTGCTGTTCCGCCGGGACCAAGTACGCCTGGTTTCTCCACGATATTGTGGTTATGGAGCAGCAGGAGACGCTGGCCTACATGGAGGAAGCGAAGAAGCATGGCGTCCCGGTAAAAGAAGTGGACCCCAAAGAACTCCATCTGCTTATGACCGCCTATACCAACGCCCTCTTTGAAGTGGTAGTCCATGACTTCACCAAGGAGGAGGCCCTGCACTACCTGGATACGATGCACCAGTTCTTCATTCCCGGCTGGCGGGCCATCCTGGGGCTTTGAACAGCCCCTTTTTTCTACATTTGAGTTAGCGAAAACTAACTAAAATCCACAACAGGAGGTGCGTATGTAAATGAAGCGTGTATGGACGGCCAGGAGCCTTGCTGCCGTGCTCGGCGGGTCCCTGCTCTATTTCCTGATCACGGTGCTGGTGATGATGTGTGGGTCATTTTCCCCCTTGTTCTGGGTCTTTCTCCCGGCCATCACCGCCGCCGCATCGGGGTGGCTGTATCTGTATCTGGCGGCCCGAACGCCCCGGTTTGGGGTACCGGTACTCATGAACTTAGTGGTGCTTCTGCTGTTCCTGGCGGCGGGTGAGCTGTCCGGCTGGATGGCGGTGACGCTGGCGGCCGGAGCGGTGCTGGCGGAGCTGGTGCGGCGGCTGGGCGGGTATGAGAGCCTGCGGGCCGCCCGCTGGAGCTTTCTCCCGCTGGCCTTCAGCTCCAGCGGGAGTCCACTCTACATTTGGATCGACCCGGCCCGGACGGCAGCCAGCGCCGCGGAAGAGATGTCCCCAGCCTATGCCGCGGCGGTGGAGGGGCTTGCCACGCCGGGGATGCTGGTCCTGATGCTGGCGGCTATCATCGTGGGGGCCGCCATCGGCGCATGGCTTGGGAGCCCGCTTTGGAAACGCGGTCAGGCCCGAATCCATATCACATATCAGAAAAGCATGAGCCGTATCGGAATACGGCGGAAAGGAAGTGCAGAATGAAAACAAAACGGGAAAATCCCCTGAAAGTCCTCTTTTCCTTCTCTGGAGAGGCCAGGGGAAAAATGACTGGCTCGGTGATCCTGGCCTTTATCGGAGAGATGTTCGGCATGGCCCCCTATTTTGTGGTGACCTTGCTGGCGAAGGAGCTGTATGAGGGCACTGCCACGGTGGAACGGGCGGCGGTCATGGCGGTGACGGCGGCGGTGTGCATGTGCCTGCGGGCGTGGCTTACCGGCCTGTCCTCCATGCGCAGCCATACAGTTTCCTTCACCATCCTGAAGAACATCCGGTGCGCTCTGGCGGATAAAATGGCGAAGGTCCCCATGGGCGTCATGCTGGAGACCCCCTCCGGCACCTTCAAGACTTTGATGGTGGACAATGTGGGGCGGCTGGAGGACATCATCGCCCACATGGTGCCGGAGCTGCCCTCCAACCTGGCCGGGCCGGTTTTCAGCATCATCCTGGTGTTCGTTCTGGACTGGCGGATGGGGCTGGCCGCCTTCATTACCGTCCCCCTGAGCCTGGTGTTCGCCGTGTGCATGATGCGGGGGTACAAGGAGAAGATGGCCGTCTACCTGCGCTCGGGCAACGAGATGAATGCCGCCCTGGTGGAGTATGTGGGCGGCATCCAGGTCATCAAGGCATTCGGGCAGGGGAGCAAGAGCTTCGGGGAGTTCTCCCGGTCGGTCAACTTTTTCCACGACAGCACCCTGGCCTGGTGGCGGCAGAGCTGGTTTTGGATGGCGGGCTTCAAGGCGGTGCTCCCCTCCACTTTACTGGGCACGCTGCCCGTGGGAGCGTGGCTCTATATGCAGGGCACGCTGGAGCTGCCCCTGTTCCTGGCCTGCATCATCATCCCCTTCGGCTTTATGGCCGGGCTCATCAAATTCGGCTTTGCCCTGGGGCAGCTTTCCTACATGGCTCCCAACCTGGACCCCATTCAGGACTTTCTCGCCACGCCGGAGCAGCGCCGGCCTGAAAAGCCGGTGAAGCTGGGAGAGCGTTCCTTCCGTTTTGACCGGGTGTGCTTCTCCTATGATGGGAAGAAAGAGGTCCTCCACGATGTGAGCTTTACCGCCCGCACTGGGCAGATCACCGCCATTGTGGGGCCCTCCGGCTCCGGAAAATCCACCATTGCCAAGCTGATGGCCGGCTTCTGGGACGCCACAGGCGGGACGGTCTCCTTCGGCGGGCAGGACATCCAAAATATTCCCTTTGACCAGCTCATGGGGGAGATCAGCTATGTGGCCCAGGACAACTTCCTCTTTGACAGGTCCATCCGGGAGAATATCCGCATGGGCGACCCCGGCGCCACCGACGCGGAGGTGGAAGCCGCGGCCAGGGCCGCCAACTGCCATGACTTTATCATGAATCTGGAGCAGGGGTACGATACCCTGGCCGGAGACGCCGGGGACCGGCTCTCCGGCGGAGAGCGCCAGCGCATTACCATCGCCCGGGCCATGCTCAAAAAGGCGTCCGTCATCATCCTGGACGAGGCAACCGCCTTCGCTGACCCCGAGAGCGAGGCGCAGATCCAACAGGCCATCTCCCGTCTGGTACGGGGCAAGACCCTGATCGTGGTGGCCCACCGGCTGAACACCATCCAGAACGCGGATCAAATTCTGGTGATCGACCAGGGGCGGCTTGCCGCCTGCGGCCGGCAGGAGGAGCTGCTTAACACCTGCCCCCTGTACCGGACTATGTGGGAGCAGTATCAAAGCACGGCGGCTTTTGCCGGAAAGGAGGTCAACTGAATGTTCCATACCATCAAACGGATTCTGGATATTGCCGGAGACCAGAAAAAATACATCTATGCGGGCATTGTCTGCAACATCCTGAAAACCTTTTCCATGGCCATGATGCTCATGGCGGTCTATGTGGTGATCTCCCATCTGGACAGCCTCACCGCCGAGGTGATCGGACAGGGCCTCGGCATCCTGATCGCCAGCGTGTTCGGCCGCTTCCTGTTCCAGTGGCTGGAGGACATCTCCATGAGCGCCAAGGGCTTCGACATCTTCCGGGACTACCGGCTGGCTATCGGCGAGAAGATGAAAAGCGCCCCTATGGGTTACTTCTCCGACCAGCGCCTGGGCACCATCCAGACCACCCTTACCTCCACGGTGGTGGAGCTGGAGCAGTATTCCATGCTGTTTATCACGGACATCACCGGCGGCGTGTCCATGTCGGTCATCATCATTGTAATGATGATGTTTTTCAGCCCCTGGTTCTCCCTGCTGTCCCTGGCGGGCCTGCTGGTGGGCCTCTATGTGCTGGGAATGGTGCAGAAAGCCGCGGCGGAGCACACCCCAAAGGTGCAGGAGGCGCAGGAGGAGCTGGTCACCCAGTCGCTGGAGTACATCCGGGGCATCGCGGTGCTGCGCTCCTTCTCCCAGACGGTGGGGCAGGACGGCGCGGTGTACCAGTCCTTCCGCCGGCGGCAGAAGGCGGCGCTGGATCAGGAGAAGGCGGCCCTGCCCGCCCTGCGGCTCTATATTCTGGTGTTCAAGCTCACCGGCTGCGCCCTCATGTTCCTGTCCACCTTCCTCTACCTGCAGGGGGCCATCTCCCTGACCTACTGCTTTTTGTTCCTGGTGGCGTCCTTTATCCTCTACTCCGAGATGGAGGTCATGGGGGACGGCTCCTTCCTGGACAAGAAGATCGCCACTGAGCTGGACCGGCTGGAGGCTGTGACCAACATCCCCTCCCTGGACCGGACGGACAAGGCCCTCGCTCCCGGCCGCTTCGACATTGAGCTGAAGGAGGTATCCTTCTCCTATGGAGGAGGCCGGAAGGTCATCGACCATGTTTCTCTCAAAATCCCCCAGGGGACTACCTGCGCCGTGGTGGGACCGTCCGGCTCTGGAAAGACCACCTTATGCAGCCTGATCGCCCGTTTTTGGGATGTGCAGGAGGGGAGTGTCTGCGTGGGCGGCATGGATGTGAAGGACTGCACCGCCGACAGCCTGCTGAAAAACCTCTCCATGGTCTTCCAAAATGTGTATCTCTTCCACGACTCCATTGAGAACAACATCAAATTCGGCAATCCCAACGCCACTCACGGGCAGGTGGTGGAGGCGGCCAAGCGCGCACAGTGCCACGACTTTATCATGGCGCTGCCCGACGGCTATAATACGATGGTGGGAGAGGGCGGCTCCACCCTCTCCGGAGGCGAGAAGCAGCGGGTCTCCATTGCCCGCGCCATTCTGAAGGACGCCCCCATCGTGATTCTGGATGAGGCGACTTCCAGTGTGGACCCGGAGAACGAGCATCTGCTTTTGGCCGCCATCCGGGAGCTGACGGCGGGCAAAACGCTCATTTCCATCGCCCACCGGCTCTCCACCGTCCGGGACGCGGATCAGATCGTGGTGGTGGACCAGGGACGGATCGTTCAGCAGGGGACTCACGATGCGCTGATGGCGCAGGACGGCCTCTACCGCCGGTTTGTTCAGGTCCGGGAGCAGGCCGAGGGCTGGCGGCTGGAATAATCGTTTTTTTAGGCGTCGTTCTGGAAGGTTGCAGAAAGGCCAGAGGCCGCCGGCATGATGCCGGCGGCCTCTGGCCGCTTACCGCCTGCCAGGTCTGCTGCTTGGACATATTGACAATCAGCCATTCAGGAGGAACCCAGCCTACAATTCACCATAATAAACTGTACCTGATATTTCGGCTATTTTCAAGTTTATATCATCCTGAATGAGAATATATTACTTGTCCGTAAGCGCCTGATATAGTATATTGTGGTTAGCATACGCAAACTGATGGCATGGAGGAACGCGCAATGGAAATGAAACAACTGGAGAGCTTTGTGACCGCCTGCGAACGCGGAAGCATTTCACAAGCTGCGGCTTGCATGTATACCACGCAGCCAAACGTCAGCAAAACCATCCGTACATTGGAGCATGAACTGGGACGGCCCCTTCTGGTCCGGAGCGGGAAGGGCGTACAGCCTACGGTTTATGGGAAGACCGTACTGGAGTATGCGAAGCTGATTCTGAGGGCAACGGCTACGATCTCCTCTTTAGCCGTGCCGGATGAGCAGGACGGTCTGCGGCTGTCCACATATCCTAGCAACATGGTGTCACGCCTGTTGGTAGACTTCTACAAAACCTGGGGACCTCGAATCCATATTGAGCACCATGAGGGCACCGTGGAGGAGATCACCAACCATGTCCACCAGGGGATCTCCGAAGTCGGGATCGTATATGTGGCGCAAAAGCAGACTCCTACATTCCAACACATTCTTTTCCACAAGAAATTGGAATTTGTTCCTCAGAGTGAAAAGAGCATCTGCGTCTATGTAGGACCTCAGCACCCACTGTATCATGCGGAGAGTGTGGACTTTTCAGAACTGCCAAATCTGAAATTCATGCGGGGAGTACGGGATTTCTTTTCCATGGAACATCATCTTGAAACGGTGAGCATGGGAGTCATTGACCAAAGCGTTATGAAGCACGTGATATACAGCGACAGTGACCACTCGATCATCAATTTTCTGCTCCACACGGATGTTTGCAGTCTAGGCCTGAATTTTATGCACCGCCCCTATGAACAATATGATATCAAACCGTTGTCCATCAACGGATGCGAGCCGTTTCTCCAAATCGGCTATGTGCTGGACCCAGAGCGCCCGCTCTCGCCGCAGGCCTCCTGGCTGATAGAGCGGTTCAGGGAAATGCTGTAAGGGCATAACAAATAGTTATGGAATTCCATGAAAAACTGGCCTCTGGTAAGTCTTGACTAACTGTTGTAAAATTACAGACCGTAGTACAAGACTACAATATTTAAGACTGGAGGCATTTATGAAAAGAAGAATTTTTTCTGTGCTGTTGAGCAGCGCTCTGTTGCTGACGGCGCTCGCCGGCTGCGGGCAAGGGGGCGAAGCAGATCCAAGCGGAAGCCCGTCCGACGCAGAGAGTGAAACCGCTACGCGGGACGAGCTGATATTTGTCAACTATCGGGATATCCGGGACCTGAACCCCCACCTGTACGCCGGTGAGATGTACGCCCAGAGTATCCTTTACGATACACTGGTGAGCAATACGGAAGATGGTTATGTGGGTTGTCTGGCAGAGGACTGGACCATCAGCGATGATGGCCGGATCTATACCTTCAATATCCGGGACGGCGTAACCTTCTCCGACGGAACACCCTGCGACGCCAACGCCATTCTGGCCAACTTCAACGCGATTCTGGAAAACCGGGAGCGGCACACCTGGCTGGAGATGATGAACCTGCTGGTGAGCGTTTCGGCGCCGGACAGCGACACTTTTGTCATTGAGATGAGCGAGCCGTACTACCCCATGCTCACCGAGCTGGCTTGCATCCGCCCGTTCGCAATGATTTCCCCTAACTGCATGATCGACGGCAGCACGATGAACGGCGTCAACGGCTATATCGGGACAGGTCCTTATGTGCTCACAGACTTTGTTACCGATGAGTATGCTGTTTTTGAGCGCAATGAGAATTATTGGGGTGAGGCGCCCGCAATTCAGAAGATCACTGTCAAGGTCATCCCCGACAACCAGACACGCATTATGGCCCTGGAGAATGAGGAGATCGACCTGATTTTCGGCAAGAACATGCTGGACGCTGATGCCATCAGCCAGTATGTGGACAGTGACCGGTTCACCGTAAGCTTGTCTGACCCCACCTCCACCCGGCATATTGTGCTGAACACCACCCACGATATTTTGGGAGACGTGGCGGTGCGAAAGGCGCTCCAGCACGCCACAAACCGGCAGGCCATCTCCGAGGGCATTTTCTACGGCCTGGAGCCGGCAGCGGATACCCTTTATTCCCCAACCGTCCCCTACTGTGACGTGGATTTGGAGCGTTGTGCTTACGAGACAGATGAGGCGGCCCGCCTTCTGGACGAGGCCGGCTGGGTTATGGGAAGCGACGGGGTCCGCGCCAAGAATGGACAGAAACTGGAACTGGACCTCCTCTACAACAGCGACAGCGTTACTGAGAAGACCATTTCCGAGTATCTTCAGAGCGAGTATCTGAAATTGGGCATCTCCCTGAACATCCACGGCGAGGAAGAACAGTCTTATCGTGATAACATGAAAGCCGGTAATTTCGATATGGTGTTCAACATCTGCTGGGGTATGCCTTATGATCCCCAGTCCTCTCTGGCTGCTATGCGGGCCCCGGTGTATGGCGACTACGCTGCACAGCAGGGACTGGAGGACAAGGCGGAGATCGATCAGGCCATCACGGATATCCTCACCTCCACCGATGAGACAGAGCGTCAGGAACTATATGACTTTGTTCTGACCCGGCTCCATGAGGACGCCGTCTACATCCCCTTGACCTATGAAACCAACAAGGCCCTTTATACCTCGGAACTGAAGGGGGTCCACTTCGGCACCGACCAGTATGATGTGGATTTCGCAAGCATGTACTTCGAGTAATCGTCGATGGCATCGGGGCCGCTTCTTTGGAGGCGGCCCTTGTGCTGAATTGCCTTCGCTCGCGGGGGTGTTCACACTTTCCACAGGTGCGAAGCACGTAAGAAGCACGCGTGCGCGGGCTCCGCAAAATAGAGTTTAAGTTTTGCAACTATGCAAAAAAGAAAGGGGCATCTATGAAGCGCTATGTGATCCGCCGGCTGCTGATGGCAATCCCCCTGCTGCTGGCGATTTCCTTTGTCTGTTTTGTATTCATCAATATGATCCCCTCAAATCCGGCGGAGGTCGTCCTCCGAATTCAGCAGACGCCCATTATCACAGAGGAGGCGATTGCGGAGATGGAGGAGGCGCTGGGCCTGAACAAACCGTTTCTGGTGCGGTATTTTGACTGGGTCCTGGGCTGTCTTCAGGGAGATTTCGGTATCAGTTATGTCAATCCCGCCCGCACAGTAGCCGGAGAACTGGCCCGCTGCCTGCCAGCCACACTGCAGTTGGCGGCGGCCTCGTTTGTGATCGTGCTGGTGCTGAGCATCCCTATCGGCTTCCTCTGCGCTGTGTATAAGGACGGCTGGTTCGATAAGATTATGCGGGGTTTGGTCTTCATCTCCACCGCCATGCCTGCCTATTGGGTCGGGTTACTCCTGATGTGGGGGATCAGTGTCAAAATGGGGCTTCTACCGACCAACGGAAACGGTACTTGGCAACATATGATACTGCCCGCCTTTACCGTGGCGCTCAGCTACATCTCTACCTATATCCGGCTCATCCGCAACAATATGCTGGAGAATATGAAGCAGGATTATGTACTCTATGCCAATGTCCGGGGATTGCCTCAGCGGTCTATCCTGGTCAAGCATATCCTGAAAAATTCCATGCACACCTGCATTGTCGCCATGGGCATGAGCATCCCTCAGATGATTGCCGGCACCATCGTGGTGGAAAACGTGTTTTCCTGGCCGGGGCTGGGAACGCTGTGCATCAGTTCTATCTTTAATCGTGATCTGCCGGTCATCCAGACTTATGTGCTGTTCATCGGTGTATTGTTCGTGGTATTTAATCTAGTGTTCGACATCCTTCAGACTGTATCCGATCCCAGGCTGAGAAAGGAGAGCTGAGCTATGGGAAAACGCTTTCTGCACAACCGTGCCGCTGTGGTAACGGTGGCTTTTGTCCTCCTGATCGCGCTGATCGGCATTCTTGCCCCGCTCCTGGCGCCGCACGATCCCTATGTTACGGACATCCTCGACAAATTCGCGCCGTACAGCCTGGAATATCCGCTGGGGACTGATCACCTGGGGCGGTGTGTGCTCTCCCGCCTGATTTATGGTATCCGTCCAACACTGGGACTTGCCCTTCTGACCATGCTGGGGACCATCGCGCTGGGCGCGCTGCTGGGCGTTATGGCCGGCTACTTCCGGGGCGTGGTGGAAGAAATCATCATGCGGGTGGTGGACGTGATGCTCTCCTTCCCCAGTCAGATCATGGTGTTCGCCGTGGTGGGCCTTCTGGGGATCAATGTCCAAAATGTCATCATTGCCAATGTGTTCATCAAATGGGCCTGGTATGCCCGTATGATCCGAACCGGCGTTATGCAGTACCGGGACCGGAACTTTGTCCAGTTCTCCCGGTGCGTGGGGATGCCGGAGCGGTTCATCCTGTTCCGCCACCTTTTGCCATCCATCACCTCTGATCTTGCGGTGCTGGCT
>OLJF01001562.1_pt1 | contig 13673 bp, 9 predicted proteins | sample 1609751 | NCBI WGS metagenome assembly OLJF01 (sample SAMEA4350171, study PRJEB24818) | metagenome | biome: human; feature: gut; material: faeces | place: Denmark | collected 2013-09
GCCGTGCTCGTCGAGGCGGAAGATTCCGGCGCGCTGCCGTCCCGCCTCGGGCAGCTGCTCACAACGGCCGACAGCGTCCGCGGCGCAGCGGGCGGAGGCACAGGCGAGCTGCTGTACCTCTATCGTGCAGGAGGCGAGACGACACTGACGACGCGCGACTCCGCGGCGGTGTTCGTCGCGGGGGAGTTCCGCGATACGCTCCTGCGTCGTGTCGGGCACATGCAGCTCCTCCGCTGCGACGCGGCGGCCGATACCCTCGAAATCGACGTCGGGAGCCATATGCTGAAACTCCCCGTGCTGCGGCCCGCATGGGAAAGCTACGGACGAAGAATCGCTGAAATCGAAAAGGATCATGGATACGAAGAGCCATAAACTGACGGACGCCCGACGCGAGATGTTCTACGCCGAGCTGCATGCACTGTTGACGGCCGGTCTCGACTTCTCGGCGGCCTTCCGACTGCTCATCGAGGGCGAGGGCGACCGCCGGACGAAAGCGCTGCTCGAAGGGCTCTACGCCGCCGTCGTGCGCGGAGAGACGCTCGCCGACGCCATGCGCCGAAGCGGGGCATTCCGCCCCTTGGAGTGCGGCGTGGTGCGCATCGGCGACGAGACGGGACGTCTGGCCCGGACACTCGACTTCCTGCGCGACTACTACCGCAAGCGGACCGCGCAGCGGCGCATGGTCGCCTCGGCCGTGAGCTATCCCGTCGTCATCCTCGCCGTGGCGGCGGCTGTCGTGGCATTCATGCTCTCGGTCGTCGTACCCATGTTCGAGGAGGTATATGCGCGTATGGGAGGAGAGCTGCCCGCGCTCACGAGGGGGATCATCGCACTCTCGAAAGCGTTTCCCGCCTATGCCGCCGTCGCGGTCAGCGCGGGAGGGGGACTTTATCTGCTCTACCGCGCCAACCGACAGCGCGAGGAGGTGCAGCGCTGGCGCGCGGCGATCCTGCTCCGCCTGCCCGTCGCGGGTGAGATCATCCGCAAGAACATGCAGGCGCAGTGCTGCAAACTTCTCGACCTGCTATGCGCCGCGGGCGTGCCCCTGCTCGCCGGCGTCGGAATGCTCCGCGAGGTCATCGGATTCCACCCCTACCGCAAGTCGTTCGACGAGATCGAGCGACGGCTCGAACGGGGCGATGCCTTCGCCGAAACACTGGCCCGATTCCCCGATCTCTACGACCGAAAACTCACGGCGCTCGTCCGCGTCGGAGAGCAGACGAACCGTCTGCCCGAAATGCTCCGCAGGCAGGGTGAGACCCTCACCGAAGAACTCGAATACGCAATCCGCCGCATGGGCGCGATGCTCGAACCCGCACTCATCCTGCTCGTCGGAATTCTCGTCGCCGTGATCCTAATCGCCATGTATATGCCCATGTTCTCCCTCGGAGGAATCATGGGGTAGTAAATACGAATACCAATCCTCTTTATTAACCTGAATCCAATTGCTTATGAAATGAACATTGTAGAGATGATACTCGGCCCCGAGTACATACCGCGATGACAAACCGGAAATCCTCCGCATGCCTAAAACTACCAAACCCAAACATTACGAACCATGAAACGAATTCTCAACTTCTTCATCCTGCTCCATGTTTTCTGGACATCTGCGAGCTATGGACAATCATCCGAAGATGATAATGATCAGTATGTCGTGCGAAACGCCAGCCCTATCGTACCGGCATCCCCCAATGCCTCGTCATTGGGAATTTATGGAAACATTCCGGTCGGTCATTACACCGGAATTCCGGAAATAAAGATTCCCCTCTATGAAATCGAGACACGCGATTTTACCCTGCCGATCACGCTTTCGTATCATGCGTCGGGGATTAAGGTCGCCCAGGAAGCGAGTACCGCAGGCTTGGGATGGGCCTTGATTGCCGGAGGATGTATTGCCCGGGAGATAAGGCATATGGATGATTTCGGATCCGGCGGCTATTATTCCGGTCCCTCTCTCCCGGAATGCACCGAATCCAACGATGCCTCAAACCCGGAAGATATAAGGTATCCCAATTACTTAAACAAGACGTTCGATTCGGAACCGGACATTTTCACCTACAACTTCAACAATATGTCCGGCCGATTTTTCTTCGAGCAGAATAAGGACCGCGAGACGGGTCCGGAATATCGCGCCGAGGCGATTATCGCCAATAAAAGCACGTGGTTGAAAATCGTTTGTCATAGATATTATGAGGGCGGATATTTCATCCGATTCGAGGTTTTCGACGCATACGGCAATACCTATCTGTTCAAATCCCGGGAGCATACGAGACCTTATATTCGTAATTTAACAGAATTTCCGGGAGAAGAACACATGAATCGATACGATCAACAGGACTTTGATCCGGTAGAAGGCAATGACGGAAATACAACAACCGCATGGTATCTGGATGAAATCATTACGACGAAGAAAGATACGATCAGATTCGAGTATGAAACGGAGAAACTATTCAGTTCGGTCGGAGTGAACGAGACGGTCGGCCAAATAATGGCAGTACACAGCGGTCCGAGGCCATTCTTTTCGACACCCCCGCCTTCGTTCAAGCATTATAATTTAACCTATCTGAAGCGCGATCAACTGCTGCTGAAAAAAATCACTTTCAACCGTGGAGAGATAGATATATCGTATACGGATCGAGTGGATATTGCCGCTGCGGACTGGGAACCCAAAGCAAAAAAAATAGATCGGCTGACAGTGAAGAATATCTCCGGCGACAGAGTTCTCGATGTGAGGTTCGGGCATTCGTATTTGGGGACCGTCGTCGGCAATCCGGAACATGCGGACCATCGGGAACGAGAGCAAACGGCCCTGAATTGCCGGCTGCTGCTTGACAAGATATCCATATTCCGGAACAATGGAGAGTTGAATCGGAATTATGTGTTTTCATACAACAGGAACCCCCTGCCGCCAAAGAATTCAAGCAGTACCGATCATTGGGGATATTACAACGTAAATTCCAAGTCGACTTCCGACCAGACCTTTCATTATGCACCGTCATACTACAGAACTTATAGAAATTCCGAAGGACAAATCCAAACCGGAATATGGAAAGGCATCAACAAGAACTCGTGCTCGGACCGAAGTCAATACGGCGTCCTGACTTCGATAAAATTTCCGACCGGTGCAGAAACGCATTTTGAGTATGAGTTGAATGATTTTAGTAACGGCTTCAAGGATTCGGCCGACTCGTTGATCCGATCCGGAGGCGGACTGCGCATTAAAACGATATGCGATCTGTCGGATAAAGGCGATACGATATCGGTAAGAACATTTGCATATACGGATGAAATCGGGAAATCTTCCGGTACTTTGATGTCGGTACCGGAATATCACTACAAGGTTACGGCAGGCGATGCGTCGGATGTGAGCGCGGTCTGGGGGTCATATATATACGGAACTTCGCATTCCTATCGGCCGATCACCGGATCGGCTGCCGGAATGCATGTCGGATACTCCGTTGTCACCGAAAGAAATATCACGAACGGAGTAGATAATGGATATGTAACCTATCGGTTTGAAAACCATGCAGACGGCAACAACGGTTTGGAGGATCTGATCATACCTGATTTTCCGACGATTCCGGCATTGGACAACGGTTTGCCGAAAGAGATCAAATATTATGACAATCAGAATAATCTGGTCAAAGCAATCGTATTCTCTCACCATCAAGTAGAGCAAACCAGTATCAAAGGTGTGATGTGTCACTCGCTTTGCAGGTCGAATAGCCCTCTGAACATCAAATTCTACGACCTGTATTCCGAGAGATGGGAAATGTATGAAAAGACTGAATACCAATATTTTCCGGATAAGGTAGCCATCAAGACGGAATATGATTACAATGACGGGAATTGGCTGCCTAAGGAGGTGTCGCGGAGTGTGATAAGCGGAAACAGCGAGGGTCATTATCTCACCCGCTTCACCTATCCGACGGATCTCGGCGGACAGTTGAAGTATTTGGTCGATGCGAACATGATCGGAGTTCCAGTCGAAGTTACCGAATATAAAAACGGCAATATCGTATCTGGCTCTAAAACAGAATTTACTCAAGTAAATTACTCCTATCAGCCTCGAGTTTATTACAAACTCAATACGAGTTCCGGAGATTATTACACGCAAATCACCATGAATTACAATCATCCGTATGGGAACGTATACCAATTGATGAGAAGCGATGGCGTGCAGACAACGTATCTGTGGTCTTATAACAGGCAATATCCGGTTTTGGAAATTAAGAATGCGAGCTATCAACAGGTTTATGACGCATTGGGTAGATCGGCAGTTAATGCTATCGAGAATTACGACGGGAAAAGTTCCGACGTGCCGGATTTTCAAGCCTATGGCGCCCTTCTTCGCAGTCGCTTGCCGAATTCCCGAGTTTCGGTATACACCTATAAGCCGTTGGTCGGATGTACCAGTATAACAGACCCTTCAGGCCGAACGACGTATTATAAGTATGATTCGGCCAACAGGCTATCCGAAATCCGGGATGATCAAGATACAGGGAATCTTTTGCAAAAATTTGAATATCATCTGAAAAATAATTAGGGGGATCGGTTATGAAGAGAATAATAGTTTTGTTCACGATCTGTTCGTGCTTCTATGGAATGTCGTTCGCACAAACGGCGGCGCTCAATGGCGGTAGGATCGAGCCGCGTCAGCTCACCGTCCAAGATACGACCTCGGTTATTCTGTATAGCACCGAAGCTGCATCGGGAGGCTCTGCACCAATCGTATACTCATGGGAATCGAGTGCAGATGCTCTTACGTGGTTTTCTGTTCCCGACGCAACCTCGGAATCCTATGAGTCGCGGCCTGTGTCCGGAGGCATTTATTATCGTCGAAAAGCCACTTCCGGGGATCGGATCGCATACTCGAATACGGTGGCACTCTCCGCAAACAACGCAATCGGAGTAACGAATGACACCAATTACATCGTAACCTATACCTACACGGCAAAAAACAATGCGTCCCATGTCGCGGATGTCGATTACTATAACGATACGGGGCATCCGGATCAGAACATACAGGTTGGCGCTGCGCCGGACGGGCGAAGTATCGTCACCCCCTTTTACTACGATGCCAAGATGCGTGAAAGCCGTAAATACCTGCCGTATGCTGCGAGCAGCTCTTCGGGGCTTTATCGTTCGGACGCCTTTTCGGAACAGGCCCAATATTACAACAGTCTCTATGGAGAGGGTGCTCATTCCTATATGGAGCATCTGTATGATAACTCACCGCTGAATCGGAAAGTGGGTTCTTACAATGCCGGAACGGTTTTCCGTACAGAAGACAGGAAACAAACGGTCACTTATGATACAAACGCAGAAAACGAGGTGGCGTATTTCACCGTCACGGCGCAAGGGCTGTCGTTTTCGGGCTTTCATCCTCCTCATACGCTGTTCAAGACCACGGAAACGAACGAGGACGGTATCGCAGTAGCGATATACAAAGATTATATGGAGCAGACCATCCTCGAACGTACTGTCGGTATGTCCGACAGTACTACGACGTACGATACCTATTACGTCTATGACGATCGGGGCAACCTCTGCTATGTGTTACCGCCCGAACTGAGCAAGACGATCGAAGGGCGAAGTCCCGGAACGTTGCCGGATACGGCAATCGCTGAACTGGCCTATGTCTATAAATACGACGGGCGCAAGCGGTGTATCGAAAAACGTATGCCCGGCACAGATCCGGTCTATATGATCTACGATAACAATGACAGACTGGTGATGAGCCAGGACGGGAATATGCGCAAACAAAATCAATGGGTTTACACCGAATACGACCGGTTGGATCGTCCCACCCGCCAGAGTATACTCGCGAGTGCAGAGGCCGTCGCACCGTCGACGCTTCAACAAGATTATGACAAGTCTTGGGAAAATTCGTACACTCCGCTGAACTCCGGTTTTACGGAAACCGCCATGCTGTCGGTGACAGTATACGATGCCTATGTCTACGAGGACGAAATGGAAATCATTCCGATGAACCGCGTCCCCGTCGGAACGAATATCCGGGGCTGGACATTCAGAATAACACGTATGGACATGCAGCCGGAATCGCCCGTCGACGTAATTTACAGTATGGACATTAATGGAAAAGAGTGGATGGTCATAACTCATTATGACGGTGATAACGTGGGGGTAAGCTGTAATTCGAGGATCAATGCGACAGCAGAATCTTTGGGCCTATTATGCGACGGCGGTTGGTCGTTACCCGATGACGAATATACATTCACCATCAAGGACGATCAGGACTATATCGTGACGAAGAACGATCTTCCCGAGGGGAATGATCAAGAATGGGGCTTCGAACGAGTCGTAAGAATCCGCCCGCGTTGAAAACATCCCGATCGTACCCCATATTAACCTAACAACGATTACAATCATGAAAAATAAAATATTGACCTGGTTGGCTCTGTCTGTAATTTTCTGTCTGTCGAGTTTCGAAACGAAGGCTCAGAGTGTATATATTCAGGATATCATTGAATATATCGATAAAAACGGACAAGAATTCGATGCTCTGATTGGCGTTCGAGGGATTCGCTATACAGAGAGCCTGAATCTCCCGAAAGTGACGGTACTCGAAGGCGATTACATCGTGATGAAGGCAACGAGTTGCACGTATGTAGGATCCGTAGAAGGGGGACATCTCTACAAGCTGCATCTTGAAATCGCTCCGGCCATGGACTTCGGGGAGAGACTGAGGAGTCATATTGAGTTTACCTTTGATTTAGAATATGACAGATGGTGTTCTGTGGACTTTTGGACGGTACAGCCCGGATTGAGCATAGGTGAGATCACTCCTTCCGAACAAGATATAGCCTACCGACAGTCTCCTCAAATCCTGACCTATTCATCGGATGACCGCCCATCTATTCAATCCGTCCAATGGCAGCAAAAGGACGTCTATACCAGTGACTGGATAAATATTTCCGGAGCAAACAGCTACACCTATTCTCCCAAACCGCTGTCCCAAACGACGGAATTTCGCGTTGTCGCGAGAAGCAAAGGCGCCGATATCGAGCATACGGAGCCTGCAATCGTTCGCGTGAGCCCCCAGTTGGTCGGCGGAACCGTATCGGGAGACCAGACGATCTTTCCCGACGGCATCCCGTTGCCCTTCACCAATTCAACAGCGGCTTTCGGGGGCAGTTCGGACATCACCTATCAGTGGCAAGCTAAAACCGAGCAGGGGAATTGGACGGATGTTCCGAATGCGAAGGGGTTGAGTTATGATCCGCCGGCATTGACGACTACGACCAAATTCCGTCGCAAGGCCGTCTCCGGCGAGGAAGCCGCATACTCGAACGTGGTTACCGTATCGGTCAGAGAGCCGATCGCGGAGTACCTTTCGTTCCGACCGATCGCAGGCGTCGTCTCCGAGGAGGATCGGGATATGCGTACCGCGGGGTTAAAAACATACGAAAAGATCGGAATATTGGGGGCCGATACAGACGTCGGGAAATTCATCGAGCGGGCTTTCTATTACGATTATCGGGGGCGAATCATCCAAATCGTAGAGACGAATCATCTGGGAGGTCTCAGCTATTACAGTACCGAATATGATTTTGTCGGAAATATTTTGAAAAGCCATGAACTGCATACATCGGACATGCAATCGGCTTCGCCGGCCAACACTGCCGATCGCAGCGGCAGCCATCGGAAACTCACGGAGTTCACCTACGACCACCGGGGGCGGTTATTGACCGAAAAAACAACCCTCGACGACAACGAGCCGGTAACTGTATCCTATGCATACGACCCGTTGGGAGAACTCCGCAGCAAGAGGATGGGAGCCGATCTGCTCGTCGAGACCTACGAATACAATTTGCAAGGATGGCGCACGAACCATACCGTCAGCGCCGGAGCCGACACACTGTTCGAAACGAAGTTGCACTATTACGAACCGCGATTCGAAGGTACGACACCGACCTATACCGGCAATATCTCCGAATGGGAGTGGCAGCACGGCACCGATGCCGAAACAAACGCATACGCTTTTGCCTATGATCGGGCGGCCCGGCTGGTCGAGACGAAGCAATATATCGACGGAGTGGGCTCCGACGGCTTCGTCGAAAAGGGAATAACCTACGATTCCAACGGCAATATCCAGACGCTGAGCCGTACTGCCGCCGGTTCCGAGACGGAAAATTACCGGTATACCTATGCGGGCAATCGCATGACGCAACTGCATGACAGTACGACGGGCGCAAGCCATTCGTTTGCCTACGATGCCAACGGAAACATGATTCGTGACGGTGCGAACAATCTCGACATGACCTACAACAGTACGGACCTGCTAAAAAATGTCGAACAGGGCGGTGCGATTCTGGCAAAATATTCGTATCTTGCAGATGGACGGAAACTCACGGCGACGGAGTCCGCCGGCAACGGGTTGTGTTATCTGGGTTCTTTGGTATATCGGACGCAAAACGGAACGTTCGACCTGGAAAGTGCCTCTTTCGGCGGAGGACGGCTCGTAGTCTCGTCGGAGGGTCTGGAAACGCGCTATTTTCTGACGGATCATCTGGGCAGCGTGCGGCAGGTCGTCGCCGCCGACGGTTCGGTGATCGAACAGAACGATTATTATCCCTTCGGCAAACGATGGGTTGCGGTTGCGGCTCCGATTTCCGACAACCGTCATCGGTTCAGCGGCAAGGAGGAGCAGGCATTTCTGAGTCTTCCCTATGTCGATTTCGGGGCGCGCATGTACAATCCCGATTGGGGTCGATGGTTCACGCAGGATCCGCTACTGGAGAAATACTATCCGATCGGACAATACTGTTACTGTGCGGGGAATCCTATCCGGTTCAGCGACAAAAAAGGGCAATCGATCAAAGATGCTGTCGTAGGATATGCCGTTGGTTTTGTTACCAATATCATTCCGGGCACAACTGGACTGCGAGACAGCTACACTCCGACCGACGCTGTAGACTACAACAATGCTTTGCAAACAACAGATCTCTTTGCTGGCGTTGCAGGTGTTACGTTGTCAGAGTCAGGAGAGGGAATGATGATTACCGGAACGGCCGTAGGATCGTTAGCTGCCAGTACAACCATGGCGACGGCCGGTGCATCCGCAGAAGTTACAGTCCCACTCGCAGCAGTAGGAAAAACCACGGCATTAGTAGGATTAGGGGCAAAAACGCTCGGTGTCACCCTGATGGGAAATTCTGCTAAGAATGTATCGCAAGGATATAATAGGGGTAAAGAAAAGGTAGAATCGTCAAAATCTTCTACAAAAAGTATCAATCAACTAAATAGATCACTAAAGAATAAGAATAAAGGAAATAAAAACATCAAGCGATTTGACAAAGGAAAAATAAAGGGCGAACAGGATCATGTCCATTTTGATGATGGAGCAGCCTTAAATAAAGACGGATCGTGGAAACATGGTCAACGAGAACTTACACAAGAAGAACGAAATTATTTACAGGAAAATGGATGGACGATTGAATGACATTATTGCAGAACTCAATAATTGGGCCTCAAACAAGATAAGTAAAGAAACACAAGTCGACGATATTCATATCGACGAGATAAATTCCATGCCTACAGATAAAAGTGTATGGTTACCGATGTGTTTAGCGATATTTCAAATTATGAAAACGACGTCGGATAACTATGAAATATTGTTATCAATACCTTTATGTGACTCTCCCGCATATAACGATATACCAGATTATCTTTCTCCCAATCTGTTGGGGTTGACACCTATCTCTTTCTATTTCGCATTGAAAGGAAATTCAGCTTTCAAAGAAACTATTAAAGATTTGTTGCAAATAAGAATAAAAAAAGTGCCTTTTGACACGTATTTTTTGCAGGAAGAATATATAGACATTAATGAAAAATTATACGAAAGGACGATAATGATATATTAACATCTGCTTAGGGAATTTTATACCCTTTGAGGCTTGAAATAAATCGAGTTGAAGAGATAAACTAATAGAATCATGGAGCCGGATGGCTCCATGATTCTATTATTCTATTTTGATATTACATATAATCTTCCTAACTTGCCTACACGGGTATTCTGTTGAGCCCGTTATTCCCATTTCTTAAATATCTTACGGATGGAACTGCAAGCGGGCACGAGGATTATGATAGTCAACAGACACTCTATATTAGTTCTTTGATATATTCGACGAATGATGGAGCCATAAACGCATTCAAGAGCGCCTCGTTCAACGACGGCTGGATCGTCGGCACGAACAACGGCAGGAGGTCGGAAGTACACAATTTCCTGACGGATCATCTGGGCAGCGTGCGGCAGGTTGTCGCCGCCGACGGTTCGGTGATCGAACAGAACGATTACTATCCGTTCGGCAAACGATGGGCTGCGGTTGCAGCACCGATTTCTGACAACCGTCATCGGTTCTCCGGAAAGGAGGAGCAGGCATTTCTGAGTCTTCCCTATGTCGATTTCGGGGCGCGCATGTACAATCCCGATTGGGGACGATGGTTCACACAGGATCCGCTGGCAGAGAAGTACTATCCGATCGGACAATACTGTTACTGTGCGGGGAATCCAGTTAGTTTTTTAGACTTGGATGGTCGAAAATTATATTTCGCTCCTGGAGTGTCAGAATCTTTCAAGCAAAAGTTTGCGGAAACAATTCAATATATGAACTTATGCGGCACGGCAGGAGATATTGCCAAGCTACAAAGTTCAAATAATATATATTATATTGATGAAGCAACAAGTATCGAAGGAACACAGTTTGACCCCAACACCGGTACGATTAGTTGGGATCCCAATCATTTAGTAGAAACAACAGATGGGAAACTATTATCTCCTGCAACGGTATTAGCTCATGAAGCGGACCATGCCCAGAAATATGACAGTACGATACAAAGCAATGACAATGAAGTAAAGCAACAATATAATGAATCTGTCAAGAGCCACTCGGATGAACAATATTCAAAAGGAGAAGAACGACGGGTAATTACAGGTACGGAGCAAGAAGCAGCTCGTAAACATGGCGATATCAATAAGCAGCAAACAACGAGAACTAATTCAAATGGGAAACAGGCTAATGTGAATATCGCTAATATGAAACCGAAAGAGATATCAAGATACATCTACGAAACAAACAATCAATATTATGATTAAATTCATTGAATTATGAAAAAATATATTATCACCTTGATACCCTTCTTGACCTGCATATATGTCTGGTGCCAATCGAATCCCCATAAGTCTTGCCATCCAATAATCGACAGTGCGATTATATATTACTCAGATGAGGCTCCATGGGGTATATTGAGAATTACGACAGTAGAAATGCATGATTTTCTGAGTGATACTACGAATCGGGGGAAAATAATAATAAAGAATAGAGATACATTACAGTTCATTCGCAATAGGATTACGCATGCTAATACTATTGCTTCCAGGCTTAATATCGACACTTGGATCGTAGCACTACTCTATTCTCATTCTTCTGATACGATTGATACTCTTGCATTAAATGGATATGACTATTTGCAATATAATAGGACAATATTCCGGGATAGCATTTTAGCTTATTATTTAATCGATCTTATTCGATCGAGAAGTCCTGTTTGGAATGAACGAGCGAAAAATTTTTATTATGATGGGAAATACAACCCTCTTCCAAAATCATTTTGGAACACTGTTCCGGACGGACGATAACGGATTATATATTTTGTGAATGAGATTCTCTTAAATAATCCCTGATAATGGCAGACGATATTGTCTGCCATTTTGCATAGTTTTGAAATATTGTATAATTTAGTTAACTTGCCTACGATTCATATTGACGGGGATAGGGGTTGTATTATATCTTACTTTCCGACGGTACAAAGATCGAGGTGTGCAGACACGATGACAGCGAATCCACGCGTTATGTAGGTTCTTTGGTACATAATGACGGGACATTCGAAAGTACGGGCTTCGGTAGCGGACGCATAGTGGCCACGTCGAGCGGAATGGCAACGCGCTATTTTCTGACGGATCATCTGGGCAGCGTGCGTCAGGTCGTCTCCGGCGACGGTTCAGTGATCGAACAGAACGATTATTATCCCTTCGGCAAACGATGGGCTGCGGTTGCGGCTCCGATTTCCGACAACCGTCATCGGTTCTCCGGAAAGGAGGAGCAGGCATTTCTGAGTCTTCCCTATGTCGATTTCGGGGCGCGCATGTACAATCCCGATTGGGGTCGATGGTTCACGCAGGATCCGTTGGCGGAGAAGTACTATTCGTGGGCGCCATATTGTTATTGCATAAATAATCCTATAAAATATGTTGATCCGAATGGGTTGGATCTACAATTAGCTGGAACGAAAGAAGAGCAGGAAATGCTACTGGCAATGCTTCAACGATTGACTAATTATAAATTAATCCTACACCAAAATGGCACCGTAACTCATTCCATTGTAAAAACGGAGAATAAAAATTCCGATTATCAGGCGGGAAATACCTTATTGGAGCAATTATGCGATCAAAGTTCAGATACAAAAACTACGACTATCAGTATAACGGATCAGAAGAGCATTACTCATCCTGCCGATGAGAATGCATACAATGGTGTTGGATCGAATGCTGAAATTCGCTTTAATCCGAATGAGAATCCTTCATTGATAACACAAAACGAGATATCAAAACAAGTTCAACAAGAAGGACGCCCGGCATATATAGGACTGGCTCATGAATTGATACACGGAATGCATATAAATTCAGGTGCAGCAAGACCTAAAACTATTAAACTACAATCTATTACTACTATAAATGGGGAGAAATATTTAGAGACGCTTCCATTGGAAGAGGCAATAACAGTGGGATTGCATGGCGTCACTTCCAAAGGTCCTACTGAAAATAAAATAAGGAGAGAGCATAATTTAAATACTCGAATATTTTATTCACCAACTTTTCCTAAATTATGAAGGCCATTTTAACTTATTGTAGCATTCTATTGTCAATACAATTATCATTTGCTCACTCGTTGTTTCCTCAATCTGATGAGATAACGCAAAACTCGAAAGATGATCTTAATGTATCGATTGAATTATCGATATACGATTGGTATTCTGACAATGCATCGGGAACGACAATCTGTATAACGTATAATCAATACCTATCATGTCGATATTTTGCCAATAATAATTTATTAGCTCCAAAGTATGAACACGTTCAATTAACCAATGAACAAAAACAAAAAATACACGAGTTCGTTAAACCAATCTTTCTGAATAGTTTTATGTATATCAATAGACTAACTGATCCTAACACTTATTCAGATAACGCATATGTTGTTCAACTAAGGATTAACGGGCTGTTATATTTCGAAACCTTCGGTTTGTCGGACATTCCTTATTTTACAGAATTCATCCGATATATAATAGGCATAACATCATCGAAAGGTTTGCGGATAGAAATGGATTAAGATAAAATTGTCATGTATACTAAAAACAGGGCAGAGTCTTCACAGCCCTGTTTTTTTATACGTTCAATACTTTTATCTTTGTTGTAATTTTCCTAACTTGCAGACAAGGTCTTGATAAACGCTTACATTTAAGCAACCTAAACTCACGGCGACGGAGTCCGCCGGCAACGGGTTGTGTTATCTGGGTTCTTTGGTATATCGGACGCAAAACGGAACGTTCGACCTGGAAAGCGCCTCTTTCGGCGGGGGACGGCTCGTAGT
>OLJF01001566.1_pt1 | contig 13611 bp, 6 predicted proteins | sample 1609751 | NCBI WGS metagenome assembly OLJF01 (sample SAMEA4350171, study PRJEB24818) | metagenome | biome: human; feature: gut; material: faeces | place: Denmark | collected 2013-09
ATCGTGTTCATGACGGTTTACCCCACGAAAGCGGACAGAATTACCGTTAACCAACATTTGTCCGTCTTTTATTTCAATACAACGAAAACCTACCGGCTGTTCCACTTGCTCTATGGTCTGTCCGTTTGCATTCTGTAAACGAAGTTCCAACTTATATAAATAAGGAGTTTCGGCTGTCCAACGTTGCGGAGATTTTATAACGGCGGATATACGTCCCATCTTACGTGGACCACGTTGCGGATACCATTCATTCATCCGTGCCGCCTTATGCTCCAAATCCAAGATATCTTCCACATTGCCAACCATATTCACTACTTCCCTTCCATCCGCATCCTTCAGCACCGCCTGCAACGTATAACCTTTACCGTCCATTCCCCGGTAAACGCTGAGCTGCGGATCAATCAGCAGTCGGAAATCTTGATAATTCCCCTGAACAGCAGGCAGAGTGCGCACTACATAGTCACGGATACGGATATCTGGAGTATGCACCAAATGAATACTGCGATGAACACCTCCAAAACGCCAAAAATCCTGATCTTCCAGATAAGATCCGTCACTATACCGATAAACTTCCAGAGCGATTTGGTTCTCTCCCGGTTTCAACCAGCGGGTGATATTGAACTCACTAGGTTCCATACTTCCCTGGCTATAACCTATACGTTCACCGTTTATCCACACATAAAAAGCACTCATCACTCCTTCAAAGCGAAGAAAAGTCTGCCCATTTGCCTTCCACCCGGCGGGCAGCGTGAAAGTACGCCGGTATTGCCCCACCGGATTACGCTCCTTGTAGGTGGTATACGAAGCTTTAGGCTCCCCCATCACCCGTGGAGGATCTATTTTAAACGGATATCCTGCCGATACATAAATAGGCGTTCCGTATCCGTTGATTTCCCAATTGGCAGGAACCGGAAAATCTTTCCAATCCTTGTCATTAAAGTCCGTGCGGTAAAAATCCGTTATCCGTTCGGAAGGCACAGGAGTCCACCGGAATTTCCACATCCCGTCCAGACTCATCGAACAATCCCCCTTCTGCTTGGCAAAAGGCACAAAAGCAGCCCTTGCCGGTTCCCGATTAATCTGTAATACATGATGATTCTCCCAATCATGTATTTGTTGGGCCTGTAAGGATACCGTCATCCATCCGCACAGTAACAATCCATATATTCTCATATTTTTGCTCTTTCTTTTCAAATGAAGACGGACGAAATATGATTTTGTACCATATAAATTGTAAAAAGAAAACCCTTCTCTCCGATATCATCATCGAAAAGAAGGGCAAACTTAACATGGACAAAACAATTATCTAGGATTTTGAACTATATTCGGATTAGCATCAATTTCTGTTTGTGGAATAGGAAGTGCCACCCTAGGGTCTGAAGGAGCAATGACACGGGCATCTTCAGGCATAGTCAGATGCCAGCCTCCCGAACGGTCCACCGACTTGCCATTACGCATATAATCAAAGAAAGCATGACCTTCACCTACCAGTTCTTTACGTCTTTCTTTCAGAATGCGCTCCAGGCTGAGATCAGCAGATGTTACGGATTTCGCTGGATTGGCACGGGTAACTATCGCATTCAGATATGTCAATGCTTTTTCCGTATTGCCGATTTTAAAAGCAGCTTCCGCAGCATTCAAATAGACCTCGGATAAACGGAGAATACAAAGATCATTATCCTGTGGATTGACTGTAGAAACAGCATCGGTCACACTGCCCGATTTCCCCGGATATTTAATCAGATATTTCGGTTGACCTTTGGCAGCTACGGGCAATGTATCTGCAACTGCATTTTCCGGCAAATGAGGAAATACATGGCGCACATCTTCAGGGTCTTCATTCAGCAAATCCAAATAAGCCTTTGTCAGAATCAGGTTATTCCAATCTTTCACATTATCGGCATACACCATCGGCGCCCCTTCTCCTCCCGAACCGCCTGAAGGTTCAGACATCGTAAAATAGAATTCAAACAAAGACTCAGAGTTAAAGTCTTTTCCCCATACAGAAGGATATTCGTCATGAGTAAAAAGCCGGTAAATTCCCCCATTGTCATTGATTACTTCTTCTGCACATTTCAATGCATTTTCATTGTCATTCATATACAGATACACCCGGGAAAGCAAAGCTTTCACACTCCAATAATTCATATAGGCATCATGTTTTTCCTTTGTCAGTCCTCCCAACGCATCGTTCAAGTCCTTTAGCACTTGTTCGTAACATTGTGCCACTGTGTTACGTTCCGGAGCATGATCTTCCAAGGTAGTCTGAATCTCAATAGGAACTCCTAAAGAAGCCCCATTATCCAAAGTATAAGGCATACCGAACAAACGGGTCAGATCAAATAAAGCCAATCCTCTCATTGCCAGTGCCTCCGATTTGATCCGTGCCACTTCTTCCGGCTTGGCATTTCCCGCATTTCCGGCATCCAACTTTTCTATCAGACTGTTAGCCTGATGGATCACTTTATAGGGTTGGTTCCAGACAAGGGTTATATTAAAATTATCATCCGCCGTAACATCAAAGAAATAGTAAGGAGAAACCCTGCGGCCTGCTCCTTTATTAATACGTGCCTGCACATCTTCTCCACGACAATCAGCATAATAAAGATAATTATCACCATAATAACTATGTGCGGATGCTAATCGGTATATACCATTCAATGCCACCTGTGCATCATCTATATTTTTAATGGCATCATCACTAGGAACTGCCGTAGAAGGATCTGTATTCAGCCAATCAGCAGTACACGAAACAAACATCAATGATACAGCCGCAACAATCGATAAATATATTTTTTTCATTTCGTTCTAATTTAAAGGAGATTCATTAAAATGAGACTTCTATTCCAAAACTGTAAGTACGCATAGGAGGTGTTTCACAAAATACTTCACCGGAAACAGGTACTTCCGGATCATACTGGTCCCACTTTGCCCACGTCAACAGGTTACTGCCTGAGAAGTACAATCTTGCTTTACTGACACCCAGTTTGGTCAGCCACTGATCCGGCAATGTAAAGCCCAAAGTCAAGTTCTTTACACGTAAATGATCCGTGCTATGTACATAACGGGATGAATTCTGCGGTCCTGCCGCCTGGCCAAGTACAAATCGGGGTACATCCGTCACATCACCCGGCTTTTGCCAACGATCCAATTCATAAATGGGCAAGTTATAGTTCTGCTCTTTTGCACCGTCGGTTTCATTATAAGTTCCGGTTTTGTCAAAAGAATATCCTCCTAAAGAATAAGTCAATGTCAATGCCAGATCAAACCATTTGTAATTCACGATATTGGTAAAACCTCCTGAAATCTTCGGATCCACAGACTTATAAGGAATTGCCTGTGCTGCAGAAGCGTCAGTAGTCACTGTTCTGTCATAATTGCCATTTGCATCCTGTGTATTCATATAGTACAAAGCTTTTCCTGTCTGAGGATCAACCCCCGCATATTCTTTCACATAGAAGGTAGAATACGGCAACCCCACTTTATGAATAAACCAGCTTCCCTCGATAGACTGGTCCAATTTACCATCCAATGATACAATCTTATTTTTATTGTGGGTCATATTCAAAACAGAAGTCCAATTAAAGTTGTTACCGGCAAAGTTTATGGTACGCAGTTCCAGTTCCCAACCTCTATTATTCAGTTGTCCCAAGTTCCCCAAATAATTTTGGAAACCGGTAGTGCTACTGATAGGACGATTGTAAAGCAAATCTTTCGTATCGCGATTATAATATTCCAAGCTGACAAAAATACGATTGATAAATGCCAGGTCGAGTCCCAAATTCAAGTTATAGTTCTTTTCCCATTTAAGGTTCGGGTTCGGTAATGCCGATTCATAAGATCCACCGCCTCCCATATAATTCTGCCCGTAGGAATAAAGTCCCATATATCCGTAAAGAGCACCCGGTTGATTACCATTCACACCATACGAGGCACGTATCTTTAAATCACTCAGCACACTCTTTATAGATTGCATAAATTTTTCCGCACCTACATTCCACATACCGGATACAGACCAAAAATTTCCCCAACGGTTCTCGGGTGACAGGCGTGAACTGCCGTCACGACGAAAGCTACCAGCAATATAGTAACGGTCATCATAATCATAGTTGATACGGGATACATAAGAAATCATTCTTGAATCCTGAGTAGAAGACACAAAGCTGTTCAATGATGCTGCATTATCCGGTTCCACCAAATAATCTGAAGGAAGTTTGGATTTATCCCCCATTGCTTTGTCAGTCTGATAATTTTCAATTTCATAAGCTACCAACGCATCCACATGGTGTAATTGTGCTATAGTCGTATTATATCCCAATGAAGTGGAAGAAATCAATTTACTATATTCTATAAATCCCTTTGCCGTCTGTGCATCACTACCACTTTTAGCTCCGGCTCCACTCAACGGATTCCAATAACGGGAATCTTTCTGAATATTATAATCATAGCTAAGCGTTTCTTTCAATTTCAACCCTTTGATAATATCTATCGAAGCATAGCCTGTAGAAAACATACGTGTCATGCGGGTACGGTTATAATCTGTACGGATATCACGCAACGGATTCACATTGCTACTGGGATATGACCCTACATAATTCCCTTCAGCGTCACGTACCGGAAAAGACGGAGTGGTGTTCAAAGCCACACAAAGGAAAGGATTAATAGATGATCCACGCTCCTCATTCATTTCCTGATTCAATTGAGAGAACATCACATTGGCACCCACTTCCCCACGGGAACCTACCTTCTGGGTTACATTCAAACGAGCTGCATATCTGTCCAGATTAGAATTTTCCACCAAACCCTCCTGACGGTTAAAACCCAATGAAGAATAGAACGTAGTCTTGTCATTGCCTCCCGATACGGACGCTTCATAACTTTGATGATGTGCCGTACGCATTAATTCCTTTCTCCAGTCAGTATATCCCAGTTCCGGAATGGAGGCATAATCATTGATATGTAAATCGGCATATTCGGTGGGCGATGCCAATCCCGCCTCCGGATTCTTGGCTATTTCATCTTGTTGAAAGTTCATCAAACCTTCATAAATTAACTCTCTACGCTGCTCCCCATTCAACGTCGGGCGGAATTCCACAGCAGCATTAGAAAAGCCTCCATCCATTTTTAATGTAGCCTTAGCACGTCCTTTTGTACCTTTTTTAGTGGTTATCAGAATCACACCGTTTGCCGCACGTGAACCATATAAAGAAGCCGCTGCCGCATCTTTTATGACTGTTATATTTTCAATATCCGAAGGGTTCAGCGTACTCATTATATTCGTTTTAGAATTATTCATGTAAGCGGCATCTGCCGAGCCACCACTCAAGCTTCCGGAAGTCACCGGTACTCCGTCAATGACAAACAAAGGTTCTTTCGATGCATTGAATGACCCCATACCGCGAATACGTATACTTTGATTAGCACCCGGCTGACCGGAATTTCCCGAAATGGACACACCCGGAGTCATACCCTGCAACTTCTGTTCTACCGATACAACCGGAACGTTCTTCAACAAGTCCCCCCGTAATGTATTTGCCGAACCGGTAAATGAGGATTTGGAAAAATTACCATAGCCTGTCACCACAACCTCGTCCAATCGTTGTGTATCCGGACGTAAAGATACATTCAGTACCCCATTGGCAGGTATCTTCGCCGTTAGTGTACTCATACCTAAAAACTCAATCACTAATGTTTTGTCTTTGTTGGGAACTTCCAGAGAGAAATTGCCATCTATATCTGTCACCACACCGATAGATGTACCGGGTATTTTGACAGTAGCTCCAATTAATGGTTCTTTATCCTCTGCTGAGAGAACACGTCCTTTCACTGTTCTATTCTGAGCTTGCACGTACAAACCGAATAAACAAGCCAAAATGAAAAAAACATACCTAGATTTATTCATGATTTATATTTATATAATTATATAATAATTTATCATGTTCCGGTCAAAAGATATGCCAACAACAAGAAGCATCCGTCAAATCACTGTATATTAACCAAATAAGCAAACGGAACGTCTGTAAAATTGTAGAATAAATCCACATGAATGTAGAATTTGTCCACACAAAAAAAGGGTGTGATACCACACCCTCTCATTTAATAATTATTTAAAATTAATTTTTAGTATATCCCGGATTCTGCTCCATATCAGGACTAAATGTAAACTGGTCTGTTGGAATCGGTAAAACACATTTATAATAATCCCAGTCTATTTCCTCCACGATACCCGGTAAATGATATCCTCCCTTACGAACAATGGTCTTTCCATTTCTCAACATATCAAAGAAACGATGCCCCTCACCTATCAATTCTTTACTTCTTTCTTCCAACACCCTATCCAATGTATATTCAGCCGCCGTTACTTCCTTTGCAGGATTAGCACGCTGCACAATTGCATTCAGATAATTCAAACCTTTTACGGCAGATGCCCCACCTATTTTCACTCCGGCTTCCGCCGCATTCAAATAGACTTCAGACAAACGGAAAATAACATAATTATTTTCAAAAGATGGAGTCGTAGCATCTGTTCCCGGCCATTTCTTCAACCACCATACATCATTTTTATTATAAACATTCTTTTCCAGCAACAGACAGCGAATATCCTCCGGGTCACTCAATAACTCATCCACAAATTTCTGAGTGGCAAAAATCTCACGATACCCATTCCAATGCATCAGATATGCCAATGAACTTCGTCCTCCATTATCATCTGTACTATTAGCAATTTCAAATAATGATTCCGTACCAAACGTATTTTTCAAATCCCATGCCGGAACATATTCATCACGTGTATAAAGACGGTACATTCCATTTCCTTCCACTTCTTCAATCAAGTTGCTTGCCATTTGAAACGCTTTCTCGTTATCATCATGATACAGATAAATACGAGACAGCAATGCTCTTGCAGCATACGCATTCATCCGGCTGTTATTTTTAGAAGTACTCATTAAAGGTATAGCCTCCTCCAATGTATTGATTATGAACTCATAATCCTTTGCTACAGTGCTGCGTGGCGGATTTTCATCTAATGTAATTGCATGATCTACAATTGGAGCTCCCCAACCGGCCCCTTTATCCTTAGTATAAGGATAACCGAAACAACGGGTCAAGTCAAACTGGCAAAGTGCCATGATAGTCATCGCCTCACCTTTCAATTCCTTTAATCTTTGCTCTGAACCTTGCACTTTTCCATCATCAATCGCATTGATCACATTCCATGCATTACGGATAATATAAAAAGGACGTCCCCATAAATATCCGGCATTTAAGCTTGTAGAGCGATGATCATATAAATAACACCGGTTACAAGTTCTCCCGCTATTATAAGAACTCTGCATATCATCCCCTTTCATATCCCCATAAAAAAACATGGTTCCGCCATAATAGCCATAGCTGGACATCAAATCATACAATCCATTCACAGCATTATCTATATCCTGCTCTGTACTCAGTGCCAAATCCGTAGAAACGCTATCACCAGGATGAGTGGTTAAAAAATCATCCCCGCACGATACGGCCAATAAAGAAATCAAGCCTAATATAATTATATTTTTTTTCATAAACAGTTCGGTGTTAATTGATTAGAATTTAAGTTCAAGTCCAAATGCGAATGTTTTAAGAGGAGGAGTAAAATAACTTACAATTCCATTCAACTCCGGATCATATTGATCGTATGCAGCCCACGTCAACAAGTTGGTACCCGAAAAATAAATACGGGCAGAATTAATACCTATGGTTCTCAACCAAGACTGAGGAGCAGAAACGCCAACAATCAAACTTTTCAAGCGCAAATGATCTGTGCTATGAACACCACGTGACGAGTTCCACCAGCCACCATACTCTTGTCCATACACATATCGGGGAACATCTGTTATATCTCCCGGCTGTTTCCAACGGCGGCGTAACTCTGTACTCTTATTGTATTGTGCCGTATAACCGTCATCCTGCAAAGCATACATGGCACCATCGTAAGAATATCCACCTAAATGAAACGACAAATTAAAAGATAAATCAATAAACTTATAATTAAACGTATTCATCAATCCACCGGTCAATTTAGGATATATATCTTTCAACTCCACACGGTCGGCATCATTGGGGTCATACACAATATTCCTGCTTCTATTGCCATTTTCGTCTTCTTTATTGTCATAATACATCGGGCGTCCGTCATTAGGATCCACTCCGGCATACTCTCTCAAATAAATTGTCGCATACGAACAACCTTCCTTTCTGATATAATTTCCATCTATAAATTCCGGAAGATCCGCCAGTTTTACAATCTTATTTTTATTATGTGACAAGTTTAAAGAAGTTGTCCAACTAAAATCTTTGGTTTGAATATTACTTGAACGTACCTCTATTTCAAAACCGGTATTCTTCATTTCGCCCACATTCGTAAGAATACTGCCAAAACCACTGATAGAATTCAATTGCTTACTCATCAATAAATCCTTAGTCGTTCTGGTATACCAATCGAAAGTCAAATTAACCCGTCTGAACAGACTTAAATCAACCCCCAGATTCAATGCATAGTTCTTTTCCCAAGTCAAATCAGGATTAGCAATAGCATCTTCCCACGGAGCAGGTTTCCCATTATAAAATGCTCCGGTAGTATAAGTTCCATGATAACCATAATAACCGGTCGGCAGATTACCGTTCACACCATACGATGCTCTTAATTTCATATCCGACACCACATCCTCCCACGGTTTCATGAAGTTTTCCTGAGAGAGTCTCCATGAAGCGGAAACAGCCCAAAAGTTCCCCCAACGGGTATCAGGCGCCAATCGGGAAGAGCCATCACGACGGAAACTGAAACCTGCATAATATTTATCATTATATCCATAATTCAAGCTTCCTACATACGACACCATAGCATCTTCCTGCCTCGTATTAGTAAGATCAGCAGGTTTGGCGCCATTATCCAACGACGGATTAAGTGTTTGCCCGTAAACCTGTTTCTCACCATACATATCCTCATAATCGTATTTCATAACCTCATACGCTAAAACCGCATTAATATTATGTTTGCCAAACGTTTTATTATATGCCAGATTCGTTTGTGAAGTATAACTCATTCTCTCAATCATCATCATCTGTCCGGATCCCTGTGTAGCTTCCCCATCCTTACCGTCAGGCGAGTAAAAGAAAAAGTCTTTATTTAAAGAATAGTCTACTGTAAAGATAGTAGATAACTTCAACCCGTCCAAGATATGATAAGCAGCCTTGGCGGATGCCATTGTACGTGCCAGACGTGCATAATTTGAATCTACAGAATTCTCATACAGCGGGTTAATACCTCCATTATTCTGGAAACCCGTATGATAACTGCCATCCTCATTATAAATAGGTATGGAAGGGGTCAATTGATATTTTGAAGAATAAAGCGCACTGGCATAATACTGTCCCTCCGGCGTATGTTTATTACGAGTCCATGAAAAGGTAGCATTCATTCCATACTCAAATTTATTCCATTTACTGTTTGCATCAATACGACCGGTAAAACGTTCCATTCCTGAATTTATGCTTATACCTGTCTGATTGGTGTATCCTAACGTACCAATAAAATTCGATTTTTCATTACCTCCGCTTACAGACAAACTATAGTCCTGCTGATGTCCTTTTTTCAATAAAGCATCTTCCCAATCAGCATATCCGTTGGCCGGGCGTGCAGCATAATTGTCAATTTGTCCATCCGCATAAGCCTTTGCCTCGGCTTCCGAATCCCCCTGATTCAAACGATAATTAACAAATCCTTCATAAATCAACTCCCTACGCTCTTCACCCCCCATTATCGGACGATAATTGTAAGCGATATCCGTAATACCGTAAGTAGCCTGCATACTCACCCTCATTTTACCTTCCTTCCCTTTTTTAGTAGTAATAAGGATTACACCGTTAGATCCTTTTGCTCCATATAATGAAGCAGAAGCGGCATCTTTCAATACGGTTATACTTTCAATATCCGCAGGATTTAATGTCTCGATCAAACCAAGTCCTCCCGCGCTGGCATTGGCACTTAGACCACTCATATCCCTAGACGCTACCGGCACACCGTCCAATACATAAAGAGGTTCTGTAGAAGCATTCATAGAAGCAATTCCACGCACCCGCACTGTAGCTTTAGAACCCGGCTGGGAAGAACTGGCTACTGAACTTAACCCCGGAATATTAGCCTCCATCATCTGTGCTACAGACACAACAGGCAATGACTCCAATTTATCCGTATTCAAAACAGAAGCAGACCCCGTATAAGTAGCCTTCTTAAAATCACCATAACCGGTCACTACCACTTCATCCATCAACTGCGAATCCTCTTTCAGCATCACTCTTATTTGCCCGTTAGCAGGCACTTTCACCTCCGCCGATTTCATACCGATGTAACTGATTACGATAATATCACCCTGTTTAGCATCAAGAGCGAAATTACCTTCAATATCGGTAATCATACCGGTATTGGTTCCCTTGATAATTACGGACGCCCCGATTAAAGGCATTCCGTTAGCATCCTGCACATTACCTGAAACATGTTTTTTCTGCTGTACGCTTTCCACACGATCTGAAACCGGAGAAGATAGTGCATGGTTTTCCACTGCGAGCACGGAGCTCAATCCTGTAATAGACATTGCCGAATAGGCAACTACAAACAAACATCTGCATTTGTCTGTAATTCGAGAGTGTGTGTCTTTATTCCTCATAAAATTGAGTATATTTATAAATACCATATATGAGTTCAGCTTATTCATACCATATTCCAATCGTCATTCTGTCACTGAATAAGCCTAATCTTTCTCCGTATTATATTAAGGTTGTGACAAATATATAAATTAAAATCTATAAAAGAAACAAAATGAATATTTTTTTCTCCTCATATCGATAAATAAAAATACAACATTCATCCAAATAAAAAATGTGCCAAAAGTATTTACTACCTTTGGCACATACCCACCCGGCTGTTTGATATATCAATAAACTGCCGAAGCGATCACTTGTATAAACAAAATAAGGAACACCATTGCAATCGGATACACCGTAGCGTATGCAACACTCGGAATATTACTATCTACCATGGAATCGGCTGCCGCAAGACCGGGCGTACTGGTCATACCACCGGTGATGGTGCCCAGCAAATCCAACAAACTGATTTTAAAGACCAACCTGCCAACCACAACAGCAACCAGCATAGGCACAACAGTAATGGCTGCCCCCACTCCGAACAATAACAATCCGCTCTCCTGAAAAGTAGCCACCAGATTCTTACCGGCAGAAGTACCGACCTCAGCCAAAAACAGCAATAAGCCCAACTGACGTAACAACTGATTGGCAGGACCGGACATAGACCACAATATAGGTCCTGTCTTTCCCACGGCACTCAGCAGCAATGCCACCATCAGCACTCCTCCGGTCAATCCGGGTGAAAAGGAAACGCTGTCTGAAAATGAAATATTTATTTTGCCGAACAATACACCTAATACAATCCCCATAGCTATCGGGAAGAAATCAGTATCAGACAACTGTTTGGCATTATTCCCCAACAAACGGGCAACGCCTCTGAGTCCTTCCCGTTCACCGACCACCATCAACTTATCACCGAATTTCAAGGCCAAATCCGGAGAAGGTGACAAGTCTATGCCGCTTCGACGGATACGGGTTACCGTACAACCAAAGTTACGTTGTAAATTCAGATCTCCCAATTGCTTGTTTATCATATCTTTCTTTGTCAGCAATAAAGATTCAATCTCCTGTGTCTGGTCCAGAGGCAATTCGCCTTCCTCCCGTTCTCCAACCAATACGGCAAACTGATTCAGCGCTTCCTCACTTCCCACCGCCTGCACATAGTCGCCTTCCAGCAACATGGTATTCGCTTTAGGCATCAATATAGAATCCCCATGCTTTACCCGTGAAATGACGGCCCCCGTCATGGCACGTGCATTTATTTGCGCCAAAGTACGTCCGAATACCGCTTGATTGGTCACTCTGAAAATGCAAGTTGTCAGTTCCGGAAAACTGCTGCGCCGTTCCAGTTCCAACCTGCGCGCTTCTTTATCCAGATCCACCCGCATAATCTTGGGTAACAGCTTCACAAACAAAATCACCCCTATCACTCCAAACGGGTAAGCAATACCGTATGCAATGGAAGCCAACGGTGAATTTGTACTGTCTATAGCTACCGCCAGACCGGGCGTACTGGTCAATGCCCCTGCTATCAATCCCACCACACTGGGCGTATCAATGTCAAAAGCATACTTCAGTCCTACCGCCGTCAGACAGGCAGAGCAAATAATAAGCATAGTGATAAGAATCAGTGTCTTTCCTTTACTTCTGAAAGAATCGAAAAATCCGGGACCGGCCTGAATACCGATGGTAAAGATAAAAAGCACCAGACCGAAGTTCCCCAATTCTTTAGGAATGATCACACCGAAATGTCCGAAAAGCAAGGCAATGAAGATAACGGCCGACACATCCAGCGACAAGCCCTTTATCTTAATCCTCCCTAGCATAAAGCCCAACGCTACAATAAGGAAGAGCGAGAAATAAGAAGAATGCAGTAAATCAATTAACATATTTTTAAGAGGTTAGTTTCAGAGCACAAAGATATGTAAAAATGCCAAATGCTGAAACTTTCCCCTTACTATTTGCAGAAACCATTCCTCCTATTGCACATCCAGCGCATCCAGTGCCAGCCCCTCCATATCCGGAGCGGAAAGCACCACCTTATAATAGCCTGCATTGATATACGTACCCGTCGTTGTACTCAGCATACGCCACTTTCCGGGAGTTTCGGCAAAAGTCAGATGATCCTCCTTCAGTACCACCCCTTTGGAGTCGATGAACTGCATACGCACCTTCATAGGCTTCCCCGTAGCGTTCATGTATTTAAAACGAAGGGCATAGACCTGTGCCAGACCGGTAGAGATATTCCAGGTAATACTGCTTTTCTCACCTTTACCAAAGAAGACACCGGTTTGTTTCTTGACCTCTTTCTTTATAAACTTGCCTTTCAACATAGCGTCCTCGGCTTGATAAGTCACATTGGCACGGGCATTTTTATCTTCAGGCAATAATTCTTTGGGAGTCTTTTCCATCACATCCTTGTCTTGGGCAGCCCAGCTGAAACTTACATTCCGGTCATCAGCCCCTTGATTAGCAACAGGCTCCACAGAAGCGGCCGAAGCTATCGCAATGCCACAAATCAGAGCTTGCCCCGCTTTCACCTCCGGAAAATCAATCTTCAAGACACCACCTTTCACAACAGCATTCACCACCTTTTTGCAAGCGCCGTCATGCCCCGCTTCAGCCCATACATCCAAGTCATCCAGAAGCACTTTATCATTTACCGCTACATCAAAAATACGCAAGCCTTCACAATCCGTCTGTACGCCGCCTCCCGTACCATGCCAGGGCTCTGTAAAATAAAGTTGCTGTCTAGTATACACATCTCCGCGCCCACGAGACCGGCAGAAACCTCCTATGCCGCCTTCTGCTATAAACAAACGATTATGACAAAAAATAATGCGATAGATGAGTAAATGAGGCATATTAGTCTTGTCACGTTAGTCAAGAATTGGTTTAGTTATGAGATGTTATTTGTTATTGCTAGTGTTTCGC
>OLJF01001567.1_pt1 | contig 13609 bp, 8 predicted proteins | sample 1609751 | NCBI WGS metagenome assembly OLJF01 (sample SAMEA4350171, study PRJEB24818) | metagenome | biome: human; feature: gut; material: faeces | place: Denmark | collected 2013-09
CGGCACGGGAGCCGATGCCATTTGCACCGGGGGCACCTGCTGCGGGGCGGCGGCAAAGGGGGCCGGACTGGCTGCTGTAACCACCGGACGGGCGGGCACGGCGGCAGGCAGCGCAACAGGCACTGCTTCCGGCTGGGTGAGCGAGAAAACCGCCAGTTCCAGCTCAATGCGCTGGTCCGTACCGCGGGCCATCTTTTCCAGCGCGGCGCCAAACGCATTGACGGCGCGTACCGCTTCCGCCTGGGGGAAATCTTTCCGCGCAGCGTAGGCAGCTTCCTCTTCGGGGGAAGTTCCCGTCAGCAGGTCGGTGCCGCCGGGCAGGGCGCTGAGCATCAAATTGCGGTAATGCCCGGCCAGCTCCATACAAAGGCGGCGCATATCCACGCTTTGCTGGCGCAGGGCGGCAATCTCCTGCAAGGCTTTCACAGCGTCCCGCGCGGCAATGGCATCACTGATCTCAAACAGATATTTGCGGTCCGTCACGCCCGCCATGCGGCGCACCAGCGCTTCATCCACAGTGTTGGAAACACCGGCGCAGGTATCCAGGATAGACAGTGCATCACGCATGGCACCATCGGCCAGGCGGCCGATCAGCTCGGCGGCGTTATGGTCCAGCTCAATGTTTTCCTGCCCGGCCACATATTCCAGCCGACCGGCAATTTTATCCGCCGTAATGCGCTGGAAGTCATAGCGCTGGCAGCGGCTGAGGATAGTAGCCGGAACCTTTTGCACTTCCGTTGTGGCAAGGATAAAGATCACATGCTCCGGCGGTTCCTCCATGGTTTTCAGCAGGGCATTGAACGCCGAGGTAGACAGCATGTGCACCTCGTCGATGATATATACCTTATACTTGCACACGGCAGGCAGATAGGCGGTTTCATCGCGCAGGTCACGGATGTCATCCACGCTGTTGTTGGAGGCGGCATCAATTTCCGATACATCCAGAATGGTGCCCTCATCAATGCCTTTGCAGACAGCACATTCACCGCAGGGGTCCGGGCTGGTGGTATCCAGGCAGTTGACCGCTTTGGCAAAAATTTTGGCGCAGGTGGTTTTGCCGGTGCCGCGGGTGCCGGTAAACAGGTAGGCATGGCCAATGCGCCCGGCGGCGATCTGGTTTTGCAAGGCCGTTACGATGGCTTCCTGGCCAACAACATCCGCAAACTTGCGCGGACGCCACTTGCGGTACAGCGCACGGTACAATGCAACCACCCCCTGTAAAATATTTTGCGGCATAGAAAAAGGGACAAGGCCCGCGCGGGGTGTGCCCCGCGGCTGCGCTGCTTTGCATACGAATGCGGACTGACCGCAGCACCAGGAGACCACCGCTTAATGCTGCTCGGTTCCCCGCCTGACATGGTTCACAGGGCTCCTGCGCACGGGGCCCACATCCGTATGCAAAACAGCGCAATATACAGCCCTGTCCGCTTTAAGTATTATACTATACCGTTTGGCAAATTGCAAGTAGCGGTTGGGGGCTGGGGCAGAAAGTTTTTGTTAAAAAGATTTGAATAAAAATCCAATTAAAAAGTTCCCTCTTCATCGTTTTAGGGCCATGCACATCCCTGTTTTACACCACCAACACCGAATCCACCTTTTTGCTGCAGAACGTTGCCATTACCAAACCAGCGTGGACACCAGCGCCACCGCCACAGCAGACAGCTGGAGTGATTGTGAGGTAGAAAAGGCGTAACTCACTCTTTTATCTTCTTGATTTCTTCTTTCTTCAATTTTTCCAATTTCCTCATTTCTTATTTTCACACTCTTTTCGTTCCTATTTCGCCATTTCCCCTTTCCAAATAAAAACAGCAGCACACCGGCTTCCCTATTTTCCGGGAAACGGTGTGCTGCTGTTTTATTGCGTTATCGTATTTATTTTTTTATAGCAAAATACCAGCTGAAACGTGAAAGTCAAAACTTGATTCAATCAGCCAAAAATCTGTTTGGCGTAATCGGCGCTGGCTTTGGCGTCCTTGGCATAAAAATCGGCACCGATCTGTTCGGCGTATGCCTTGGTCAGCACAGCGCCGCCCACCATGACCTTGCAGGGCAGGTTGGCCGCGTGCAGGGCTTCGATGGTGGCCTGCATGTTGGGCACGGTGGTGGTCATCAGGGCCGAAAGCCCCACCAGCGGCGCACCGGTCTGGCGCACGGCTTCCACCACGCGCTCCGGCGGCACATCGCGGCCCAGATCCAGCACGTCATAGCCATAGTTTTCCAAAATTACGCGCACAATGTTTTTGCCAATGTCGTGCACATCACCTTTTACAGTGGCGATCACAATACGGCCTTTGCTTTCACCCTGGCTGCCGCTGGCGGCAATGGCGGTTTTGATCACTTCAAAAGCAGCCTGGGTCGCCGTGGCGGATTGCAGCAGCTGCGGCAAAAAGATGGAGCCTTTTTCAAAGGCATCGCCCACCACATCCAGCGCGGGGATCAGCGTTTCGTTCACCACCTGCAAAGGCTCGCGGGTTTTCAGGGCTTCCCCTGCAGCGGCGCGGGCTTCGTTTTTCAGGCCGCGGCGCACGGCTTCAAACAGAGCATCGGCCCCTGCTGCACCGCCCGCCGGGGCAGCGGCATCAGTTTTTGCCACCTGGGAAGTCTGCACCTGCACATTGGCATAGGCGGCAACATAATCATTGCACTTTTCGTCCTGGCTGGTCAGCACACGGTAGGCGCGCACGGCGGCCATCATTTCCGGCGTGTTGGGGTTCATAATGGCAAGGTCCAGCCCGGCCTGCATGGCCAACGTCAGGAAAGTGGTATTCATGTAGCCGCGGCAGGGCAAACCAAAGCTGATGTTGGAAACACCCAGCACGGTGCGCACGCCCAGTTCCTTTTTGCACATGGTAATGGCTTTCAGGGTTTCGGCAGCGGCGCTCTGCTCGGCAGAAACCGTCAGCGTCAGGCAGTCGATGTAAACATCCCCGCGGGGAATGCCGATAGCATCCGTTGCGGCCACAATGCGCTTGGCAACCTCAAAGCGGCCCTCTGCCGTTTTGGGAATGCCGTGTTCATCCAGTGCCAGACCAACCACGGCGGCGCCGTACTTTTTGCACAGGGGCAGAATGCTGTCCAGCACCTTCTGCTCGCCGTTGACCGAGTTGACGATCGGCTTGCCGTTATAAATGCGCAGCGCGCGGGCCAAAGCATCTTTGTTGGAAGAATCCAGCTGCAATGGCAGGTCGGTGATGGATTGCAGCTCCCGCACCAGCATTTCCAGCGTGGCGGGTTCGTCAATATCCGGCAGACCAGCGTTCACGTCCAGCAGCTCGGCACCGGCTTCGGCCTGGGCTACGGCCTGGGCGCAGGCATAGGCGCTGTCGCCCTCCCGCAGGGCCTGCTGCAAGCGCTTTTTGCCGGTGGGGTTGATGCGCTCGCCCACCACGGTAATGCCGTTTACCTCCACACAGCGCACGGGGGTACACAGGCGGCTGCGCACAATAGGGGTTTTGGCGGCGGGGGTTTTATCCTGGGTCAGCTCTTTCAGCAGGCGGATGGATTCCGGCTCAGAGCCGCAGCAGCCGCCCAGCATGGAAATTCCGGTGGGCAGGTAGGCGGCCATCTCAGCGGCAAACTCCGCCGGGGTGATATCATAGCTGCCGTCCAGGTTCGGCAGGCCCGCATTAGGCTTGACAAACACCGGCATACCGGCGGGCACCACACGGCAGAGCCGCTGAGCAAAGGGCAGGATTTCCTTGGGGCCCAGCGAGCAGTTGATGCCCACGGCGTCCGCACCAAGGCCGGCGGCGGTAATGCCGTAGCTTTCCACTGTGCAGCCGGTAAAGGTACGGCCACGGGCCTCAAAGCTCATCGAGGTAAACACCGGCAGGTCACAGTTTTCCTTTGCAGCCAGGATGGCGGCTTTCAGCTCATACAGGTCGGTCATTGTTTCCAGAAAGACGAGGTCTGCCCCGGCTGCGGCACCGGCGCGCACCATCTCAGCAAACTGGGCGCAGGCATCCTCAAACGGCAGGGTACCGGCCGGGGCCAGCAGTTCGCCGATGGGGCCGATATCCAGTGCCACCAGGGCACCGGTTTCCTGCGCGGCGGTCCGGGCACATGCGATGGACGCTTCGATCACCTGCTGCACAGTATAGCCGGTTCCCTTCAATTTACGAGGGTTGGCGCCAAAGGTGTTTGCCAGCAGGATATCCGCCCCGGCGCGGGCATAGTCCCGGTGGACGGCAGTGAGCACATCCGGCATGATAAAGGCGGCCAGTTCCGGCTTTTGTTCTGTGGTCAGGCCGCGCAGCTGCAGCTGGGTGCCCATGGCGCCATCCAGCATAATAAAGCGGCGGCGGGCAAATACTTCCTCAATTTTCACAGGTGGTTCCCCTCTTTCTGTATTCGCACTTTTCGCGCAGCAGGCAGTGCCCGCACCCGGCGCGGGCCCCCGTTACCGGGTGGTCCGCCACGCCAAGGATGGCTGTTACGCTTTTGCGCGGGGTCAGCAGATTTTCCGGCGTGACCGCCATGCCAAGGCCGCGCACGGTATCCAGCGCAATGGCAAACGGCTGCTGCAAAGTCAGCGGGCAGTCCCCATAGCCGGGGGAAAAACGCCCCGTCAGGTAGTGCCCCTGCGCCTGCACGCTGGTGCGGATCTCGGTTTCCAGCGCGTTGCACAGCTCTTCCATCACAGCGGAAGCCATCGCATCCACCACAGCGGCCAGGGCAATATCCGTCAGCTCCAGGCGGCGCATCAGGGTATCAGCCCCGCTGCCAAGGGTAACGGCCATCAGCACCATGGCATCGCAGCCGCGCAGGTGGCGGGCGATATCATTCCCGGCGTTCTGCAGCGGCAGGGCGGTCAGCGGCAGCTGTTTCCACACGCCGCGCGGGGTGGCGGCGGCGCGCAGGGCGTCCTCGGCTTTTTGCAGCAGCACCTGGGATGCAGCATCCGGCTGCCAGCCCCCTGCCCCAAGGTAGCGAAGGGTTTCGGCGCGGGTATCGTTTTGCGGGTAGGCTAATTGCACAGCGTTTCACTCCCCCTCTATGGGGCCAACAGGCCGATTACAGCAGGTCCTTGATGCCCTCATACACAGCGGCGGCAACCTTGGCGTCATTCATGGCATACAGGTGCACACCGTCCGCGCCGCCCTCGATCAGATCTCGCAGCTGCTGCACGGCATAGTCAATACCGGCAGCATACAGGCTTTCGGGGTCGTCCTGGTAGCGGGAGATCATGCGGGTAAACTCCGAAGGCAGGCTGGCGCTGGAAAGTGCCACCGTGCGCTCGATCTGGCTGCGCTTAACGATGGGCATAACACCGGCAGACACCGGCAAAGTGATGCCTGCGCGGCGGGCCAGGTTCAAAAAGCGATAAAAGTGCATATTATCAAAGAACAGCTGGGTCAGCAGGTGGGTGGCACCGGCCTCCTGCTTAAAGCGCAGGTTGGCAACATCCTGGGCCAGGGTAGCGGCTTCGGGGTGGCCTTCGGGGTAGCAGGCAGCGTGGATATCAAATTCCGGCTGGGTCTGCCACACAAACTGGGCCAGGTCGCTTGCGTGGGCAAAGTCCGGGCTTTCGGGGCGGGTGGGGGTGCGGTCGCCGCGCAGGGTCAGCACGTTGCGCACACCGGCGGCATTCAGCTGGTCCAGCAGCTGGGCGGCCTTTGCCTTATCGCTGCCCATGCAGATCATGTGGGCCAGCGGCTCTACGTTCAGGTCGTTTTTCAGGAATTCGGCCACTTCCACAGTGGAAACGCCGCCCGTGGAGCCGCCTGCACCGTAAGTAACGCTGATAAAATCCGGGTTAAGGGTGCGCATGGTGCGCAGGGTGTCCTTCATTTTACCAAAGTTGGCGGTCTGCTTCGGGGGGAAGCACTCGATGGAAAACACGCAAGGCTTGCGCTTGAACATCTGGGAGATCTGCATAGGATTCATCCTCCTGTATTTTTATTACTTTCCTCTATTTCTACCCAATTAAGGCAATACCGCATAATTCTAAGTGCCGATACGGCGAGCGAGGTGCGGCAGCTGCTAAGCCAAAAGCGCAGATAATACTTTGTGTCTTATCGAGCATTTTGGCAACGCAGATGCCGTGCCGCAGCTGCCGGAGCGGTGCTTAAGCCGCAAGGCGGGAATTGTGCGGTGTTGCCTTAAAACTTTTGGGGCGTGCGGGAACACTTTCCTGCCGACTTACTGGGCTCAGGCACACAGAGTCAGGCTGCCGGGGGTTACGCGGCGGGAGCCAGCTCTTCGTCCGGCTGTTTTGCCGTCTGCACAGTAAAGCTGCCGTCCGCCTGGGCGGTCACGGTCACCGTGCCGTACAGGTCGGTGCGGTAAAAGTCAATGCCCTCATCCTGCATTTCCTGGATGACCTCGCGGTGGGGGTGGCCGTAATCATTGTTCAGGCCGCAGCTGGCAACCACAAGCTGGGGCTGCACCTGCCACAGCAGTGTTTGGGTGTTGGATGTGGACGACCCATGGTGCCCGGCCTTGAACACGGTGGACCGCAAGCGGAACGGATATTGCTCCGCCAGGGCGGCTTCCTCGTTGCGCTCGGCATCGCCGGTATCCAAAAAGGTAAAGTTCCCGGCTTCAAACCGCAGGCAGAGCGACATATCATTTATTGCATCGTCACTGCCCGCCGTATCGGCATCCACACCGGGCAGCAGCACGGTCAATGTGCCGGTGCCGATGGTGTACTGCTGGCCGGTATAGGCAGTTTCCACCGGTACGCCGCATTCCTGGGCGGTTTGCAGGGTGCGCTGGGTCTGGCCGGTCACGTCAGTTTCGCTCAGGTCGGGGGTCAGCAGGGTCTGCACATCAAAGTTCTGCAAAACGGCCTGCATGCCGCCCACATGGTCGGCATGGGGGTGAGTCATCACCAACAGGTCCAACTGGCTTACGCCATAGCTGCGCAGGTCCTGCACAAGGTTCTGCCGGGCATCCTTGGGGCCTGCATCAATCAGGCAGGCCGCACCGTTCTGCAAAATCAGCACGGCATCCCCCTGCCCCACATCCAGGAACACCACTTCGGTTTCCCCCTCCGGCAGCGGGGCTGTGGTTTCGCTCTGGCTGGGTTCCAGGCCAACCCATTGGTAAATCTGGTCCCAGCTGGGCACAAAACCGTTGCCGCCGTAATTTTCGACCACATACAAGGCAACGGCGATGAGAACAGCGGCCACAATGGTCCACACCTGGGGGCGGCGGTAGGAATGGCGGCAATACCTGCGCCGCCGGTATTTACTCACCCTGGCCCAGCTGGCGTTCCTGCCACTGGGCGCGGGTCAGCAAAACGGCACGGGGCTTGGCGCCCTCATAGGGGCCGATAATCTTTTCCTGTTCCATCTGATCCATGATGCGGGCCGCACGGGCATAGCCCAGCTTGCAGCGGCGCTGCAAAAGGCTGGTGGATGCCTGCCCGGCTTCGATGACGCATTCCACCGCCTGTTCAAACATGGGGTCGCGGCTGCCGCTGTCATCGTCCGAATCGGAGCTGCTGCCCTTGCCGCCCTTTTCGGCCACGGCACGGCGCTCCATCTCGGCAATCATCTCTTCATCATACTGGGCACTGGAAGTGGATTTGATAAAGTTCAGCACAGCGCTGATCTCTTCATCCGTCACAAAGGTACCCTGCACACGCACGGGCTTGGAAGCACCGACCGGCAGGAACAGCATATCGCCGTTGCCCAGCAGCTTTTCGGCGCCGCCGCTGTCCAGAATGGTGCGGGAGTCGATCTGGCTGGAAACTGCAAATGCAATACGGCTGGGGATGTTGGCTTTGATCAGGCCGGTGATAACGTCCACGCTGGGGCGCTGGGTTGCCACAATCAGGTGGATACCGGCCGCACGGGCTTTCTGGGCAATGCGGCAGATATAATCTTCCACCTCTTTGCCGGCAACCATCATCAGGTCGGCCAACTCGTCAATGATAATGGCGATATAAGGCAGGTGTTCCAGCACATCGGGGTGCTGCTTGGCCAGCTTGTTATAGCTCTTGATATCGCGCACATTGTTTTCGGCAAACAGCTTATAACGGCGCTCCATCTCGGCCACACTGGCCCCCAGGGCACCGGCGGCCTTGCGCGGCTCGGTCACAACGGGCATTAACAGGTGGGGAATGCCGTTGTACTCAGCCAGTTCCACCACCTTGGGGTCGATCAGAATCAGTTTGACATCTTCCGGACCGGAGCGGAACAAAAAGCTGATGATGATCGAGTTGACGCAGACGGATTTACCGCTGCCGGTGGAGCCGGCGATCAGTAGGTGGGGCATTTTACACAGGTCCGCCACCTGGGCTGTACCGGCAATATCTTTGCCCAGTGCCATGGTCAGTGGGCTGCGCATGTTGATGTAGTTCTGGGATTCAAACACCCCGCGGATGCTGACGGTAGACCGGATCTTGTTGGGCACCTCGATACCGACGGCGGGTTTGCCGGGAATGGGGGCTTCGATACGCACACCGGCGGTGGCAAGGTTCAGGGCGATATCATCCGACAGGCTGGTGATACGGCTGACCTTGATGCCCGCCTGGGGCTGCAGCTCATACCGGGTCACGGAAGGGCCGCGGCAGATATCCAGGATATGGGTCTTAACACCAAAGCTGTCCAGCGTGTTCACCAGGATATCGGCGTTTTTCTTCATCTCGGCGGCCGCGCCGCGTTCATCTTCCGGCTTGGCCGCATTGAAAAGGTTCAAAGATGGGTAAGTATACGGCGGGAACTCCTCTTTGGCCTGGGCGGCAAAGGCTGCCGTAGCTTCGCTGCTGGCATCCTCGTCCGCTTCGCGGGCTGCACCGGCGGGTGCGGTGGTTGCCGGGGCGGCAGGGGCTTTCGCCATTGCTTTGGCCACGCTGGGCGGGCTGGAAATGGGAGCTGAAGCCGAATTGCCCATGCTGGAAGATACCCGCAGCCGGTTGGGGCTGCCGGGGCGGCGTTCATCCGTTACGCTGTATACTTTAGGCGCAGCGGCGGCAGGCTGGGCCGTGGGCTGCGGTGCCGGGGCCTGCACGCTGACCCGCCCGGTGAGCAGATCCGATACCGGAATTCCGGCGTTCCAGGCAGCCTTGGCTGCATCGAAACCGCCCTGGTCAAAGCTGCCGCCCAATGTGGGGATGGCTGTAACAGGGGCAGGCGCTGGCTGGGTGGGTTCCGGTACCAGCGGTGTTTCAAAATTATCCGCGCTTTCGCTGCTGCCAACGTCATCCGGTTCCGGCAATTCCTCTACCGGCTCCAGCGGGGTGGAAAAATCTTCCGCTGAGGCGGCAGGTGCGTTATCATCCGGTTCCGGGGTCAGCGGGGTTTCAAAACTTTCCGCTTCATCCTCCTCGGGCAGGCCCACATCGGCACCGGCCACGGGGGTATCCCGCCCGGTCACGGCGCGCTGGATCAGGTCATTCAGGCTGTCTTCCTCCACCGGGGCTTCCTCAGCCTGCTGGGCTTCCGGTTCCAGGTGCAGCTCAAAGCTTTCTTCCTGCGGTTGGGGCTGGGGTTCCGGCTGGGGCGCGGGGTACTTGCGATGGTTCAACTGCTCCAGCGGGTCAAGGCCAAAGGTGCCGCCGGGGCCGATCTCAATTTTCTGCAGCGGGTCATGCTGCACGGCGTTCTGCAAAGCGCGCTGGGAAGCATCCGGCCCCAGGTCCACATCAAAGTCCGAACGCTGGGCGGGCGGGGCAAAGCTTTGGGTGTGCTGCACGCCTTGGGGCGCAGCCTGGGCACGCTGCATATCGGGGTATGTTGCGGTGCCGGGCTGCGTATACGCCTGCTGGGGCTGGGCCGCCGGCTGGCCGGCCTGCGCCGCGGCGGCTGCCTGGTCGGCAGGGTTTGCCTGGGCCGCATTGCGGCGGGCGGCTTCCTCCTGTTCCAGATAGGGGGCCACATCAAAGGGGCGGCGGGTGCCAGACTGCGGCGTGGCCGGAGACTCACCGGCCATGGGCGGCAGGCTGCCGGTCAGGTTTTCAAGGGATTCTTCCTCCGCTTCATGGCCAAACAGCTGGGTATCATAAGCGGTTTCTTCCTCCGCACGGGCGGCGCGGCGGGCTTTGAACTCCTGAATATAATAGCTGATGAACTGCACCACATCCACCGGGGTAACGGCAAAAAACACCATCAGCCCCATCAGGATGACAATAATCATGACGATATTGGCACCGGGACGGCCACAGACGGCCAGCAGCGATGCGCCGATGGGCACGCCCAGCACACCGCCGGTCCAGAACTTGCGCTGCCCCCAGGCAAACAGCATCTTGACGGTCTGCCAGGGGGTATCCCCTACCTTAAAATCCGAGAAGATGACCGCCGTACCGGCCAGCAGTACCGCCAACAGCAGCACCTTGCCAATGAAAGTGCCCACATGGTAACCGGATGCCAGCAGATAGGCCAGATACAGCAAAAACGGGCCGACAAAATATGTAACCACGCCAAAGGCGCCAAACAGCCAGCTGCGTAGAACATTCCAGAAGCTCTGCCCCGGCACCAGCACCAGCGCAATGGCCAGAATGCCAAGCCCGGCCAGCACCACGCTGCGGATCAGGTTTTGCTGCTGGGCGCGGCGCTGTTCCAGCCTGGACATCCGCTTTTTGCTGCCGGAGGCCGAACTGTTGTGTCTGGTCCCGGAGCTGCTGCTTTTACTGCTTTTGCTGCCGGAGGCGCGGTATGTGTTTTTACTGTTTTTTCCGTTTTTGGCGGAACTTGAACGTGCCATGCTCTCCCTACCTCTTTACTATAATATGCGTATATTCAGGCTGCCCTGTTCAGCGGGCAGCCATTGTTGATTTGCTTTGGCGCGGCGGGCCCTGCCCCCGTTTTGAACGAAAGTTCGTTCGCCTTTTATCTGGCAGCGGGCGGCCATTAAACAGCATCCGGCGGCCCCGCATAAAGAGACTTTCCGCGCAGTGATTTTATCTGCCATCCGCCACGGCGGCTGTGCCGCGCTGTTTTGGGCAGGGGCATACTGCCCCTTATAGCATAAGGTATATTGTAGCATGAAAACGCCCGCTTGTAAAACCCCTTTCTCTTTCTATTTTCATCAAAACCTTTCCGCCCACTGGCGGGCAGCGCCCCCTCAATATCCGGTTTTCCCGGCGTCGATTTCGGCATACAGGTAGCGCAGCGCATCGCCCAGGTTGCCGATGGCGTCGATCAGCCCCTCTTCCACAGCCTGTTCCCCGCCCAGCACGGTGCCCATATCCATCACCAGCTCCCCGGTATTGTGCATCAGCTGGGTAAAGCGCTTGGCGCTGATGCCGGAATGCCCCGCCACAAAGCTGACGATGCGCTCCTGCATCTGCTCAAAATAGCGCAGGGTCTGGGGCACCCCCAGCACCATGCCGGAGTGGCGCACCGGATGCACCGTCATGGTGGCGGTGGGCACAATAAAGCTTTTGCGGGCCGAAACCGCCAGCGGGATACCGATGGAATGCCCGCCGCCCAGCACCAGCGTTGCGCTGGGCTTGCTGACGCCGGAGATCAGCTCCGCCAAAGCGAGCCCGGCTTCCACATCGCCACCCACGGTATTCAGGATGACCAACAGCCCCTCAATGGCAGGGTCCTCCTCAATATCCACCAGCTGGGGGATCACATGCTCATACTTGGTGCTTTTCTGGTTATCGGGGGCCAGGCTGTGGCCCTCAATGGTGCCGATCACCGTCAGGCAATAAATGGCATGGCGGCCCTTGGTGGCGGGCACAATGCCGCTGTCCGTGATCAGGTCATGTTCCAGCCGCATGCGCTCCACATCCTTGGCGTCCTTGGCAGCATGGGGGGCGGGCTGTTGTTTTGGGGTACGGTTTGGCATGGCGGGGGTCCTTTCCTTCCGACAAAATCGGTGCGCCGGGCAGTGCAAAACCCGGCTATACCCTGACAGTATGCCCCGCTGGTACGCTTTTTTATGCACAGAGGGGCGCGACTGGGCAAAAAAAGCACGGAAAAACTTAGATAAAAAATTGACAATCGGCACAAGATTGATTATACTTTTACTAGAATTTACATCGGAATCACACAAGAGGCAGGGTGTTTCCTTTACCCCTGCCCGGAGAACGGGAGATTAGTCTTTATGTCATCAACAATGCAAAACAAGGCATCGTTGCCCGTGATCAAGCGGCTGCCCAAATATTACCGCTACTTGAGCAACCTGCAGGCAGATGGGCGTGATAAAATTTCTTCCAGCGAGCTGGCCCGCATGATGGGCACCACCGCCAGCCAGGTGCGGCAGGATTTCAACTGTTTTGGCGGTTTTGGCCAGCAGGGCATCGGCTACAAGGTGGATGTGCTGCTTACCGAGATTGGCAAACTGCTGTTTGGCAACGGCGAGCTGCTGCCTACCGTGCTGATCGGCGCCGGCCGCCTGGGCACGGCGGTCTCCAGCTTTATCAGCCGCGATACCAACGGCTACAAGCTGATTGCCGCGTTTGATATCAACCCCGCCCTGGAGGGCAAGGAGATCAGCGGCGTAACCATCCGCCCGCTGTCCGAGCTGGAAAGCTTCTGTGCGGCGCACAAGCCGGTGGTCGCCGTGCTGTGCGTGCCGCGCCAGAGCGCCATGGACCTTTCGGACGAGCTGGTTCGGCTGGGTATTCAGGGCTTCTGGAACTTCAGCCACTATGATCTTTCGGTCGTTTATCCGCAGGTCACAGTGGAAAACGTCCATTTGGGCGACAGCCTGATGAGCCTTGGCTACCGGCTGCGCAGCCATGATGAATAAAAGCCGGGCACACAGCACATGACTGTTTCCGGCGGGGTGTACCCCAGCGCCTGCCCTGGCATGGGTGCAGGATCCTGTGGTACACCCCGATTTTCATGCTGTTTTTTACTTTATTTTAATAAGGAGCCAAACATGGCAAAGCTATATTACCGTTACGGCGCAATGAACAGCGGCAAAACCACGGCGCTTTTGCAGGTTGCTTTCAATTATAACGAACGCGGCATGCGGGTGCTGATTCTGAAAGCCAGCGTGGACACCAAAGGCGGCGATCATATTGTTTCCCGCCTGGGGGTCAACCACAAGGTGGATGTGCTGGTTAGCCCGGACATGGACATCCTGGATATCGTCCGGGCCGATACTGCCGCCCATGGCAGCGCCCCTGCCTGTGTGCTGTGTGACGAAAGCCAGTTCTTTACCCCGGCGCAGGCCGAGCAGCTGTTTTTGGTCACGGTGGACCTGAACATTCCGGTCATCTGCTATGGGCTGCGGGCAGACTTTATGAACCGCGGCTTCCCCGGTTCCACCCGCCTTCTGGAGCTGGCCCATACCATCGAGGAGATGAAAACCATCTGCGCCTGCGGCCGCAAAGCCACCTGCAACGGCCGCAAGGTAAACGGCGAGTTCGTGTTTGAGGGTGCCCAGGTTGCGATTGACACAGTGGACGCTGTAGAGTATCAGAGCCTTTGCCCCCAGTGCTGGTACCGGGAATACCGCGCTTTCCTGAAACGCCACCCCGCGCACCAGTGATCCATTCTTTTATTTCAATCTGTGTTTCGCCCTTTTATATAAGGCAACACCGCACAATTCCCGCCTTGCGGCTTAAGCACCGCTCCGGCAGCTGCGGCACGGCATCTGCGTTGCCAAAATGCTCGATAATACACAAAGTATTATCTGCGCTTTTGGCTTAGCAGCTGCCGCACCTCGCTCGCCGTATCGGCACTTAGAATTATGCGGTATTGCC
>OLJF01001583.1_pt1 | contig 13515 bp, 6 predicted proteins | sample 1609751 | NCBI WGS metagenome assembly OLJF01 (sample SAMEA4350171, study PRJEB24818) | metagenome | biome: human; feature: gut; material: faeces | place: Denmark | collected 2013-09
CGTTTTGACCGATCCGGTGAACGTGGATCCCGCGCAAATCAATGACTTGGATTTCGTGAATCTGTTGGGAAATGCTATTTCGGGATTGAATCCTAATGATATAGAACAGATTGACGTGTTGAAGGATGCTTCAGCAACGGCTCTTTACGGGGCAAAAGCAGGTAACGGGGTGATTGTAATCACGACGAAGAAAGGAAAGGCTGGTCCTCCCAGTGTGACTTATTCCGGGACGGGGTCTTTTACGCGGCGTCCGCGTTACAGTGACCGAGCTATATATCTGATGAATTCGAAGGAAAGGGTTGATGTCTCCCGTGAGTTGGTAGAGCGGGGAGTATATTATAACAATGTGGATAGTTGGGTCGGATACGAGGCTGTGGTACAAGATTATTACAATGGAGCGATTGATTATAAGGAGTATAACCGGTTGGTTTCGTATTACGAAACATTGAACACGGATTGGTTCGATATTGTTTGTCAAGATGTGTTTTCACATAGCCACACGTTGAGTTTGTCGGGCGGTTCTGCTAATATTCGTTATTATGCTTCTCTTGGGATGAGTGATGAAAATGGGGCAATAAAAGGGGAGAATAACAAGCGGTATTCGACGACATTGAATTTGACGGCTAATTACGAACGTTTTACGGCACGTTTCCAGCTTCAAGGCAATGTATCGAGTCGTAATTATAACCCTTCGGAATTAGGCGTCCTGGATTATGCTTATAATATGAGTCGTGCTGTTCCGGCTTTTAATCCCGATGGATCCCGTTATTTTTATCAACGGACGAGTGGCTCTATGCCGGTGTATAATTTTAACGTGTTGAATGAAATGGATAATTCCGGGGATAAAACCAAAGGAAGTGCGATTAATATGCAGGCACATATCGGTTATAGTGTTATTGACGATTTGAAATTGGAAGGAACATTATCTTATGCGGTAAGTAACACGAATCAGGAGATTTATTTCACGGAGGATACCTATTACGTGCACAAATTGCGTGCGGACCAGACGGAACGGAATGATATGTGTCCTGTCGGTGGTGAATTGCGTAAGAGTGATGTACGCAACACAAACTGGATGGCTCGGGTGCAAGCAAATTACACGAAGAACGTGGGAAACGAGGGTAAGCATAACGTGAGTGGTTCTGCCGGTTTGGAATTGAATTCTCAAAGATACGATGGTTTTAATATCACACGCCGGGGATATCATAGAGATCGGGGTAAATTGTTCTCTTCTGTTCCCCAGACTTATACGGGATATTATAATCAATTTATGGCAAGTGCGAATGCTTTGGGTGTTATCACGGAAAATTTGACGAATTCGGTAGCGTGGTATGCGATGGCCGGGTACGATTATGGCAACCGCTATATGGTGAATTTACATATTCGAGGGGAAGCTTCTAATTTGTTCGGATCACGGGCGAATGATCGTATGATGCCGATTTGGGCGTTGTCAGGTCGTTGGAACATGAAGCAAGATATTTTGAAATCTGTTGATTGGGTGGATGACATGGCGTTGAGAGGGTCTTTCGGTTACCAGGGAAATATGTTGAGTAACCAGACTCCGAATATGATTATTCGGCAAGAGACTGATTATACTGGGAAATATGGCGAATTTCATTCGAAGGTAGCTCATTATCCGAATCCTGATTTAAGATGGGAAAAGACGGCGTCCACGAATTTGACATTAGATTTTTCGCTTTTGAAAAACAAAATTAACGGTTCGGTTTCTTGGTATTATAAGAAGACGCGAGATGCATTTTTGACTAAAACGATTTCTGAAATTAATGGAATCACGCAATACGTGGTAAATAGTGGAACACTTGTAAACAAGGGAATAGAGGTGAGTTTGAATTTTACTCCAATCAATCGTGTCGGGTTGGATGGCGGGAAGAGAGGGTTTGTTTGGCGTATTGATCCTCAGCTGGGACAAGTGTTGAACGAATTGGTGAATAATGCGATAAATAATCGAAATAACGTGTTGCGAGATGAGATTGAATATACCGATATGTTGACCGGTGACGTGGATATTGCCGGAGAACCTTTGAATACATTCTATTCATACCGCTTTAAAGGATTGAGTTCGGTAGACGGTTCTCCTATTTTTTACGGGGCGGAGGATGAATTGCAAGAGGAGTTGAGTAAAAAGTATAATAATATGGAGCGGGAAGATGTCTTTTTGGAAGTAATGGAAAGGTCGGGACGGCGTGAGCCTTATTTGCAGGGGGGAATCTCGAATTATTTGGGGTATCGGAATTTTGGTTTATCATTTAATCTGGCTTATAGTTTGGGTAATAAAATTCGTTTGCTGAAATTATGTACTGAATACGGGACAACCAATCCCCATCCGTCGAGTAATTTGCGGCGGGAGTTTGTAAATCGCTGGAGAAAACCGGGTGATGAGAATTATACCAATATTCCCGGATTGAATACTGTTGCGGGAACTCATTCTAATCCCTGGTGGAGTAGTGGCCCGAACTCGACACATAGAATTGCGTCTAATATTTACGAGATGTATGACAATTCGGATATCCGGGTGGTAAGTGGAAATTACTTGCGTCTATCGTCGCTTTCTTTCCGTTATAATGTGGATGATCGATTCTGCAAGAAATTAGGCCTTAAATCAGCTTATATCAATTTGACGGGAACGAACCTGTTCACGATAGCCCATAAAAAGTTACGGGGACAAGATCCTACTCAGTCTGGTTCGTCGCCGAGTGTAAATCTTTCGGTACGTCCGACTTACTCGTGTAATCTTAGTATCACTTTCTAAAATTTGAGCGATGAAAAAAAGAGTTTTATTTTATATATTCGGTGTACTTGCCTTTGGGCTTGGCTCTTGCGGTGATTTTTTGGAGGAATACTCGCAGAACCAGCGATATGCAACCACGGCGCAGGATTTGGATGAATTGCTTCGAGGTGAATGTTTTATGCAATCGTCGAACCCTAGTTCCAATACTCAGGAAACGATGGGTTTCAGTAGTGGACTTACCATGAATTACCCGTGGTTGCACGTGATGGATGATGATGCTGAAGAATTCGTGGAGGGGGGATTCCCTTATACTTCGAGTTACCCGCGTAATGTACTGGGTTCTTTTTATCATTGGGGTTCCGATCCGTTTTTGACTTTGGAGAATGACCAGTACAGGGATAATGATTGGGAACGGTTTTACAAGAGTATAGGAGTATTGAATTCCATTATTTATATGGCTGATGAATTCCGTTCGAAAGAGGAGGATATCGAATTGTTGAATCGGGTGGAAGGTGAAGCGCGTTTTCTTCGGGCTGGTTATTACTTCCTGTTGGTGAATATCTACGGAATGCCTTATAGCAAAGCTACTGCATCACGGGATGCCGGAGTTCCTTTAAAAATCACGGAGCATATAGAGGATAAATATTTTAGCCGTAGCTCGGTGGAAGCAGTGTATTCACAGATTGTTACGGATCTTAAACGTGCTACTGTTTGTTTGGAGGGTATTGTGCCTTCTTCGACATTACGGGTTGGGGAAGTTGCTGCCAACGCGCTGTTGTCGAGAGTGTATTTGTATATGGAAGAATATGAGGCATGTATTGCTGCGGCAGATGAGGCAATGGCGGGAGCTTATTCGGTGATGGATTTAAACAGTTGGACGGATGGGAAGAACGTGATTTCTTGGACATCGTCCGAAACGATTTTCACGCAAGGGGGGAATGCTGTTGTTTCAACATTCTTGAGTTCTTCGACTGATTGGAATAATCCGAATCCGGATTATACCTACCCGCAGCAAGCGTTTTCGTACCAAGTATCCGAGGATTTGTTGAGATGTTATAGTGATGGGGATTTACGCAGAACCGCTTTTTTCAAAAATTCTTTACATGCGGCTATTCCCGATAAGTATAAGACGTGGATGGATTATAATGATAATGATGAGATTGGGATGGATTTTTTGATTCGTTTGCCAGAAGTGATTTTGAATAAGGCAGAGGCTTTGGCGATGTTGACCCGGGATGGGGATGCGAAAACCGAGTTGGAAAAGTTACGTTCCAAACGATTCGCAGCAGCTCCATCGGTAACGGAAACGGGGGAGGCATTGATAGACTTTATCCGCGATGAACGTCGTCGGGAGCTTTGTTTCGAGGGACATCGTTGGTTTGATTTGCGACGTTATGCCGTGAACAGTATTCACCCTCTTCCGGATAATTTCACTATCCGTCACCGGAATAATGCTTATGAAGCAAATTCGCGGACTTGGTATGAAAACGGTTATTACGAGTTGAATGCTTACACGCAAGATCGTGCGGCTTGGATAATTCCGATTCCGAATTACGCTATTGAATTTAACCGGGGAGAGCTTCAGAACGAGATTCGCCCGAATAGAGAACTTCAAAGAGATTGATTATGAAAAAGAATAAATTCCTTTATATATTGCTTTTGTCCGTGTTGTTCGTGGCTTGTGACAAGGAAGATAATTTGACTCCTTCCAACCTTGGTAAAGATTGGTTCACGATTGAAAATTCGGATGATCCGGTGGATCGGGCGATTTATCAATTCTACGTGGAAACGGGGATTCCCGTGTTCTATAATGATACGATCGGGCAAGAAACCCGTGTGGATAACTGGGGGAATTCTTACACACACTATGAAATCCTGCAGTTTAGCTCATCTGCCTTGGGAGGGACGGAGACTCCGAATCCATTTTCGTCTTATGAGTTGTGTCCGAGAGAATATGTTGTAGATGGACTTGAATTCCTGCGTGAAGAAATCGTGCCTGTTCTGCCTGAGAGTATTAAAATTCGCAGTTTCTTGTTGTTGAAATCTTTAACGCCCTATAATTCGGCAACAAGTAAAGAGGCTTTCAAAGGATTGAACACCGTGCTGATTTCCCGTGTTACCGAATTTAGGGACATGAGCGATGTGGAACGACAAAACATGAAAGGTGCAGTTCTGAATGCGGTCCTTGCCACGCCGGTTGCTGCTTATGCCGAAGAATTGGCAGCGTTCTATCAGACGACACGCAGTTGCTACACGGAAAATTTGTACGGTTGTGCTGGTTGGTATTTTTATAATCGATATGGGTTCTCCGATCCGCGGACTGTAGGTTTCTTGAAAGAGCCGAATCCTTATGATTATAGTAATATGCCCACAGAAACTCAAGATGTCGGTATGTATATCAGTGCGATATTCACTTCTACACCAGAAGAGTTCGAAGCATTGTACGGAGCATTTGATGCCGTGATGACTAAGTATAGAATTATAGTGTCTGTATTAAAAGAAATAGGGGTGTCAATATAAGTTATTAATTTATTTATAGGGTGTTAATACTAATGGAAGAGAGTTTGACTCTCTTCCATCGGGAAATAATCGCTGTAATAAAAAAGAATGTTTTGTATTGTATAAAATGAACTGAAATGAAAAAATTTTTATTGATTTATGTCGGAATTTTGTATTCTGTACTGGCTTTCGGGCAGACAAACTTCCAGAAATTGACATTAAATGAAGCATGTGAAAAGGCGAAAGCGGAGGGAAAAATGGTTTTTGTTGATCTTTACACGTCATGGTGTGGTCCTTGTAAAGTGATGGCTGCCGATGTATTTCCAAATGTGCAGTTGGGCGAGTTTATGAACAAACATTTCGTGTGTGTGAAATATGACACTGGAGCGGAGGAAGATGGCAAAAACCTAGAGAAAAAGTTTAATGTTCAGGCATACCCGACATTCTTGTTGTTAAATACCAATCAAGGGTTAGAAAATCAAATTGTCGGTGCCACGATTGATCCGTTAGAGTTTAAAAAAATGGTGGAAGAGGCTATGTCTGCATCTATTGCCAGTTTGGGAAAACAGTACGGAGAGGGTAACCGGGAAGCTTCTTTCCTGACAAATTATTTACAGGAATTGTTGAAGGCCCAAATGATTAGAGAAGCACAAGAAGTCCGTGCGGAACTGTTTAAAGTGATTTCGGATGCGGAGAAGTCGAATAGAGAGTATTGGTACATTTATGATAATCAGATTTTGTCCCCGATTTGTTCGGAACCGATGGATTTTCTATTTGCACATTTCGACCAATTTCGTGAGAGTATGGGTGAAGAAAAAGTATTGGAGAGAATCTCGATGGCTTTTGAAATGAAGTTAAGGGATATGATTCGCGGTCGAGAAAAGATGGATGACTTGGATAAAGTGATCAAGCAAATGAAACCCCATCATTTTAATTCTCGAGCACGTCTTGACGTGTATGTATCTTTGGCGCAAGCGTTGCGTGCTGCTTGGGCAGATAACAAGAACAAGGAAAAAATAGAAAAAGTACTCGTGTTATGTGAAAAAGAATTCCCGAAAATTGATGGTGAGGATTTAGTTTGGTTTTATTTTCCAGTGACAATTTTTATCACGGGTTCTGGGACGGAGGAACAATATGCGCGAGTGGTAAAATTACACGAGTACATCTACGAACATACCGAGCATCGACCTTTGCAAATCGGACTGGGAAATATGCTTAATGCTAGAAATCAAAAACAGAATTAATGTTATAAGTAAAAGAAAATGAAAAAGTTATTATTGGTATTCGTGGGACTCTTGTGTTCCTTGGTTATTTCCGCTCAAACAAACTTTCAGGAATTGTCATTAGAGAAAGCTCGTGAGCAAGCGAGAGCGGAGAACAAGCCTATATTTTTGGATTGTTATACCTCGTGGTGCGGACCGTGCAAGATGATGGCAAATGATGTCTTCACGCTTGAAGCTGCAGGAAATTATTTCAACAAGAACTTCGTTTGTGTGAAAATCGACATGGAGAAAGGTGAAGGTCCGGCTATCGGTAAACAGTACGAGGTCGATGCGTATCCTACCTTTTTAATTATTAATGCTGATGGTAAATTGATGCACAAACTTGTCGGGGCGATGCCTCTTGAAGAGTTAATAGAGAACGTCGAGTGTGGTTTAAAAGCGAATAGTATTGCCGAGTATGAAGCATTGTATCAGGCGGGGAAATTGGATAAAACGGAGCAAATGGCATACTGGAGATTGCTTTCTATTTCCGGTGAGGTGGTGAAGGCTCAAAACGTGGGCGATGATCTTTGGGGAAAGCTTTCAGAAAAGGATAAACTGAATTCGACTTATTGGCCATTGTTACGCTCACGGGCAACAACTATAGAGGGTGAGGAGATGAAGTTTGTTTGTGCGAACCGGGAGTATTTTGAAAAGGAAGTCGGAAAAGAAGAGGTCGGCAAATTGATCTATAATTCTTTTATAACTGAATTGAACATGATGATCGTGTACCAGCTACCTGCGAAGAAATACGAGAAGGTCCCCGTTATTAAGGCTTTGCTTGAAACTAACGATGTACCCCGTAAAGAGGCTCTTTTGAAAATCACCGAATTGGCAGAAGCCCGGGGAAATTATGACGAAAAGGGTTATCTGGATATTCTTGATGCCAATTTGAATGTATGGGACGATTCTGAAAAAAGAACGATATTCGAGGGTGCGAAATTGTTTATCTCGCTTGCCAATGGCAAAGAACAGACGAGAAGGTTGGGGGAGATTGCTTTACGGGCTCAAGAAGCCGTGAAAGATGAGGTAGTCAAAGAGGGAATTATTAACATAGGACTTACTTCCAGAAGAATGTCGGGAAAGGATGGTGTGTATTGGGAAGATTTGGCATCACTGCAAGAGGTCATGGATCGAGCTTTTTTCGAGGGCAAGTGTGTGTTCTTGTATTTCCACAACGACGGTCAAACTTCAAAGCTTATCAATGAAAAACTCTTCTCTAGCAAAGAGGTGGGTGACTACTTGAATAAGTTCTTTGTGAATTATAAAATACACGTTGGCGAGGGTGAAGGGGCTAATATAGCCAGAAGATATGGTGTCATTGTTCCCAATATGGTAGTTGTGCTTGATAAATACGGGGCTGTTCGTCACCGGGTGTCTAATCTCATGCAAGGTGATTTCATTAAACATGTGAACGAAACTTTCGATGATAATAAAGCCGTTGGGGTACTTGAGATGAGGTATAACATGGGAGATCGCTCTCCCGAATTCATGTTGAAATATTTGATGGCGTTAGGTAAGTTGTCTAGTCCGAGAACTTCGCTTGTTGCCGTGGAATTGTTTGCGTTGCTTGATGACGAGCAGAGAACTTCTCCCGAGTTTTGGGTGTTGTATCATCCTCAATTCTCCATGATTACTTCAGATATGAAGAATTATTTGTTATCGAATATTCAGAAATTTCGTGAAAAGTTAGGTGCCGAGAAAGTGGATAAACTGGTTGGATTTCAAATTAATTCCGATCTTAACCAGGTTCTTTATAACGCAAAGGCAAGAACTTCTGTTGAAGATATAGATAGAATGATTCGATTCATTAAGCAAAGTAAATTACAGGATTCGGAACAATTAATTTGTTTGGCAAATGTTGTCAAACTGTTTAAGAATAAAGTTTGCAGCGTTAAGGAATACAAGAAAGCAAGCAAAGGTATGAAGCCGGAAGAGATCCCGTTCGCGGATTTATATGCGAATATTCTTGCGATGGAGCCGGGGAGAACGGAAGAGTGGAATGCGTGGGGAAAAGAGATTGTGGATTCTCTTACAGATCCTAAATATATACAATGGTATAAACAATTTCTTCAACTTTAAAGAATATTATTAATAATTTTTGTTGCAAGTTTAATTCATGGATACAAAACAGGACTTTTTAGTTCCTATTGTATGTCAGGCAAATTTTATAAGGAGTTCTATGAAAAATTCTGTGTGATAACATGATCACTACCTGATGAATACTTGAAATAATATTTTTATTAAACTATTAAAATACTTTATGAACCTTATTATATATAAGGTTCATATAAGGTTTCTATAAGGTATCTATAAGGTTTATAAAGGTAGTGATCCCGTAGTAATCATGTAGTAATTATCTTTTTAGTAATGAAGAGTTATTCTGAGGAGGTGTTCATCGATTTTCGTTGGTCAATGGGAACGGGTAATAAGATTCCCTATTTGAAAATGGCATGTAATCGATAGAAACTTTTGGGGGAGTTTTTATGTTTCTTTGAATTTGTGGCATATTTTGTTTTTTTTTGAATGAAAAATCATAGCTTTGCCATGAAGTAATGTGGGCAAACAATTATTAGAGAGACATGGGAATGTTACCAGATGAGTTTATAGACCAGATAAATAGAAAGCAAATGCCAGCTTTCCGTGAGTTATTTGGTACATTTTATCGTTATCTGGTATTATATGCTCTGCGTTACGTGAAGCAACAGGAAGTGGCGGAAGATGTTGTGCAGGAGGTTTTTATTGCTATTTGGGAGAGTGATAAAAAGTATAATTCATATCACGGGTTTCGGGCATTCTTGTATGATTCGGTCAAAAATCGTTGCTTAAATTATTTAAAACATCAAGAGGTTGAGCGGCGACATGCAGAGATTTTATTGTGGGAACAGGATGAAGAGGATGAGGATTACCGGTTGATGCGGGAAGAGATGTATCGGGCGTTACATCGGGCCGTGGATGAACTGCCGGAGCGTTGTCGTCAAGTGTTTAAATTGCATTTGCAGGGCGAAAAGAACGAGGAGATAGCTCAAATATTGGAACTTTCTGTAGAAACGGTAAAAACACAGAAAAAGAAGGCGATGTATTTTTTACGTGAGCGGTTAGGTAAGTCGTATTATTTGTTAATAATTCTGAATATCATTGATTTATAAGGTGGTGTGAATCTTTTTTGATTTTTTTTGAAAAAAAGATGAATTTAGGATACCCCGTTTTTGTATCATGGTTGTATATGGTGCAAAAATTATCAAATGGAGCATCAATATTCCGATAGAATTGTTCGCTTGTTACAGCTATACTTGCTTGGAGATATTACCGAGGAGGAACGGCAGGAATTAGAGGACTGGTGTGAAGAGGCGCCTCGAAATAGAAAATTATTTGAACAAATTTGCCAAGAGGATTTATTTTCGAAAGAACGATATGTTTATGAAAAGATCAATGATACAAAGGCTTTCTCTGTTTTTGAAAAACGTGTGAGGAAAGTCTCCTCGAGAAGTATTGGGAACTGGTGGAAATATGCAGCCGTGTTGTTATTCCCTATTTTAGTCGTGGGGTCGTGGAAGTTGATGCATGAAACAGAACAGGTTTCTATAGTAGCTTCGTCTGTTGCACCAATTCAGCCGGGATGTTCGCAAGCCGTGTTGGTTTTGGATGACGGGCGGAAGGTATTTTTGAAGGAAGAGGAAGAAGGGGTGATTTCGGAGGACAAGGAGATAACGGTTACCGGGGAAAAAGATCGTTTGGTATATACTTCTTCCGAGGGAAAAAATGTAGACGAGATCCGTTTCAACGAACTTGAGGTTCCTCGCGGTGGTGAGTATAAAGTAAGATTAGCGGATGGGACATTGGTGTATTTGAATTCGGCGACTAGAATGAAGTATCCTGTTAAATTTGATGAAAAAGAACGTAAAGTGTATTTGTCGGGAGAGGCTTATTTTGAGGTAGCCAAAGATCCCGAGCGTCCGTTTTTTGTAGAAATGGAAGGTGTGGAGGTGCGAGTGTACGGGACTTCTTTTAACGTGAATACTCACCAAGAAGGGAACATTCAAACCGTATTGGTCAAGGGAAGTATCGGGGTCAAGGTTTTGTCGTCAGGGAAGGAGAGCGTGATCAGGCCCGGGCATATGGCCGAGTTTAAGCAAGGAAATACGAAGGTTGATGTGAAGGATGTAAATGTAGCCGTTTACACGGATTGGAAGGATGGCATTTTCCGTTTTGAAAATCAGAGATTGGAAGATATTCTTGCTGTTTTGTCAAACTGGTATGATATGAATGTTTTTTATCAAACAGTTTCCGTGAAAGAACTGCATTTCTCGGGGTATATGGAACGGTATAAAGATGTCAGTGTGATTTTGGAGGCGATTACCTTGTCGACAGGGGTAACGTTTTCCATCCAGGGAAAGACGATTATTGTATCAAAATAAAAACGGAAAGTATTTGGCGTACTTCCCGTTTGTAATTAAGGACAACAGAAACTATTTGGCGTAGTTTCTTGTTGAGGTATTAATAACTTTAAGTACAAATGTATGAAAAAAAAACGATTGTGCCATTCTTTTTTTAAAAGACCATGGCGTAAAATTTTAGTAATTATGAAACTGTTTTTTTTACTCACTTGTTGCTTTACGCTTTCGTTGTCTGCCAATAGTTTGGCGCAACAGGAACGCGTGAGCTTGAAAATGAAGAACGTGGGTGTGGAGGAGTTGTTCGATGAAGTTCAACGTCAGACGAAGCTTTATTTCTTGTTTAATATAGAGCAAGTAAAGCCTCTGGGGAAAATATCTTTGGACGTGGAGAATGAAACCGTTGAGTCGGTGTTGATGTCTGTTTTCAAGGATTCAGATTTGACGTACGTTTTTAACGGAAATATGATTGTTGTGCGGCCTCGGGATGCCCAGGAAGATAAGGAAGTAAAGAAGATCGTTATAACGGGAAAAGTTTCTGATACGAAAAAACAGCCTCTTCCCGGCGTGACTGTGCAGATGAAAGGGGTGGCTATCGGAACAGCAACGGGGCATGATGGAAAGTACTCGTTGACGATTCCGAATGCCCCGAAAAAGTTTACGTTGGTGTATTCGTTCGTGGGAATGTTGACACAGGAAATTGTTTATGCCGGGAAGGATACGATTAACGTGGTGATGAAGGAGGATGTGAAAACGTTGGAGGATGTTGTAGTGACCGGGTACATGAATATTAATAAGGGTAGTTATGTGGGAGCAGTAACTTCCGTAAAAGTAGATGATATTAAAGTGGCTGGCGTGACTTCTATTGACCAGATGTTGCAAGGAGTTGTTCCCGGTATGACGGTTCGTATGAATACGGGACAAGTTGGGGCAAATCCGAAGATTAGGGTAAGAGGGACTTCTACTTTGCTGGGAAATCAAGAACCGATTTGGGTTGTTGATGGGGTGATTCAGCGCGATCCGATTGCTATGCAGGAAGATTTATCCGGGGATATAGAGGACATGCGTACGATTGTAGCCAATGCTATTTCTTGGTTAAATCCTAATGATATTGAGACGTTGACTGTGTTGAAGGACGCTTCGGCCACGGCTATTTACGGGTCAAATGCAGCTAACGGGGTAATCGTGATCACGACAAAAAGAGCTCAAACAGGGAGAACTTCTGTTTCATATAGCGGTACGTTGACCGTGGGACAGCGGCCTCATTATGGGTTGTATGAGCAGATGAATTCACAGGAACGGATGCGGTTGTCACAGGAGATATATGAAGAGAGAGTGTCTTTCCCGTCTTCCATTTTATCTATCGGGTATGAGGGATTGGTAGCGAAGTTGAATAGCAAGGAAATTACCGAAAGTGAGATGCTAGAGGAGTTTCGTCGGTTGGAACGAGTGAACACGGATTGGTTTGATATTTTATTCCGAAATTCAGTGAGCCATACACATTCGTTGAGCGTGACCGGTGGGTCGGATAAGATTTCTAATCGGACTTCAATTAATATTTCCGAAACGATCGGGGAAGCTATCGGGAATGAAATGGCTAATTTTTCGGTGAGTTCGAACACGACGGTGAGGTTTACTTCCTCTTTTCGTACGAGTTTTATGCTTAACGGGAGTTATCGGACTACGGATGGTTTTGCTTATGGTGTGAACCCGTTTAATTATGCTTATAATACTTCTCGGGTAATTCCCGCATATAATGAGGACGGGACGTATTTCTATCATGAGAAAATGGGGGTCTTGAGTACGGTCAAGAGCTTGAAAAGAGTGTACAATTATAATATTATTAATGAACGGAAAAATACAGGAAACAAGAATAATTCAAAGAAATTGTCCGCAACTTTGGATTTAAATTGGGAGTTGTTGCCAGGCTTACAATATCAGGGAGTGTTTTCTTACGATTTGTCTTCTTCTAATATTAAAAGTTGGGCGACAGAGAATTCGTTTTATATCACCCAAACGAGAGGGTATGAGTACGGAAGTGTGTTGGCCAATAGTGCGGAAGAAAAAGCTTCCCGTTTGCCATGGGGTGGTTTGTTATACACGGAGGAGACTTCCGTACGGACTTATACTTTCCGGAATAGTTTAGTGTATGACAAAACATTGAATGATGTACATCGTTTTACCGTGCAGTTGGGTATTGAAGCAACTTCAGCCAAAACAACGGGGGCAAATAATAAGACTTTCGGCTATTTGAAGTTCCGGGGAGAAGGATTCGCGAGTGTGCCTCTTACTTATACGCCAGTCGGGAGAACTACGTTGGATAATGATCTTTATGAGGATATGAGGACAAACCGTAAGGTGGTGAACCGGGAGAATAATTCTTTGAGCGAATATTTTACGGGCATTTACTCGTATGATAATCGTTACGTGTTGAATTTTAATGCCCGTTTGGATGCTTCTAACCGCTTCGGGCAGGATCCGGATAAAAAATTCCGTCCTACCTGGTCTGTTGGTTTAAAGTGGAGAGTGGGGAACGAACATTTTGCAGCGGGTTGGGATCTGTCTCTTATACCCCTCTCCGAGCCCACGAGACAGGCAGAAATCTCGTATG
>OLJF01001597.1_pt1 | contig 13458 bp, 11 predicted proteins | sample 1609751 | NCBI WGS metagenome assembly OLJF01 (sample SAMEA4350171, study PRJEB24818) | metagenome | biome: human; feature: gut; material: faeces | place: Denmark | collected 2013-09
GATTTTGTTTTATGAAAGATTTGCCTGTTCGCACTTTAATCGCCGTTCTGTTAATCGGTCTGCTCTGCCTCGTTGTTTGGTTCGGGGGCTGGGTTCAGGCGGCTGTTCTCGGACTTTTCGCAGTTGCAGCTGTCTATGAAATGTTCACGATCTTTGTCAAAAGAGGAATTCGCCCCGCCGTGCTTCCGCAAATTCTGCTCGGCGGCTCAATGTTCGCCGTAATGTATAAATTCGGCGCAAGATTCATTCTTCCGATGGCGGCTGCCGCATTTGTTGCAATCATGGTTGAAAGAATCCTTAACGCGCGGCGCACAAATGAAGATCTTATCGCTTCGCTTGCGCTGCTCGTCTACCCCGTGTCTCTGCTTGCCTGCTTCGGACTTGTCGGGTTCGGCCGAAACGATATTTCGCGTGCAGCATTCCTTTGCATTTTTGCCGGTCCCTGCATGGCTGACAACACCGCATACATGGTCGGTTCACTGTTCGGCAAGCACAAACTCTGTCCCTATATCAGCCCTAATAAAACTGTTGAGGGCGCAGTAAGCGGCGTTGTCGGCGGTGCTCTCGGCGGCGTTATTGTCTATTTCGCTCAAAAACTCTGGGGACTTGACGTTTCTCTCGTTACTCTTATTGCAGTATGCTTCATCGCGGGCATCGTTGGGCAGTTCGGAGATCTGCTTGCATCCACATTCAAACGCTGGGCAGGTGTTAAAGATTACAGCAATCTTTTCCCCGGTCACGGCGGCGTGATGGACAGATTGGACAGCGCAATGGTCGCTGCGCCAATCGTTGCGGTCGCATTTGCATTTTTCATTTAATATGCATCAAGCGAATGCCGAACAGTCGGTCTGCTGATTGCCGCAGCCCGCTGCAAAGGCGGCTTGTCCGCTCCGTTGTTGTTTACGGATTTTTCCGTTGAACTCAGCTGCGGATTCGGCAGCTCGCAGAAAAACTTCTCATTGTACGGAGGATTAACAAATGAAAAAAATCGCCGTTTTCGGTTCAACCGGTTCGATTGGAACACAAACTCTCTCCGTGGCGGGCTTTCACCCGGATGAATTCGAAGTTTATGCGATAGCTGCAAACAAAAACGCAGAGCAGGTGGTTCGCAGCGCAAATGAGTTTCACCCGAAGTTCATCGGCATGTATGACGAAGCCGCCGCACGCGAAGTTTCCGAACGCTGCCCCGGCATCACTGTTGTTTCGGGCGGCGAAGTAAACTCGCTTGCGGCTCTTTCCGAAGTTGACATTGTTGTGAACGGTGTCAGCGGCTTTGCAGGACTGTTCCCGCTGCTTTCCGCACTCCGTGCAGGAAAAACCGTTGCGCTTGCAAACAAAGAAAGCATTGTTTGCGGACATGTTGTTGTGAACCGCACTCTCGCCGAATTCGGCGGAAAAATACTTCCTGTTGACAGCGAACAGAGTGCAATTTTTCAATGCCTTGCCGCAGGCCGCAGTGAGGATGTTCGTTCGCTTATTCTGACAGCATCCGGGGGTATGTTCCGCAACGCTTCGGCCGATGAACTTGCCCGTGTAACGCCGCAAATGGCGCTCCGTCACCCCACGTGGAGCATGGGCGGAAAAATCACGATTGATTCATCCACGCTGTTCAACAAGGGACTTGAGCTTATGGAGGCCGGGTGGCTGTTTGATGTTGAACCGAATCGAATCGAAATCCTTATTCACCCGCAGTCCGTTGTGCATTCGATGGTCGAATTTTGCGACGGTGCAGTGTTTGCGCAGATGAGCCCTCCCGATATGCGCCTTGCGATCCAGTATGCGCTCACCTACCCGCACCGCATCACTTCTCAGCTTCCGCGGCTTGACCTTGCAGCTCTGCATTCGCTCACGTTCGAAAAACCCGACTGCAAACGATTCCCCGCAATTTCTCTTGCATATGACGCTTTCCGCGACGGCAGCAGTCTGCCCATCGCCTACAATTCCGCCAACGAAACGGCCGTTGAGCTGTTCGTTCGCGGCTGCATCGGTTTTACCGACATTGCAAAATGTGTTGAATACTCAATGGAAAGAATTCCCCGTGAAAAAATCGGCTCCGTTGACGACATACTTTATCTTGACAAAGAAGCCCGCAGGTTGGCCTGTGAATGCTTCGGAAAGGAAACATTATGACAATTGTTTACATACTTCTTGCGATACTTATTCTTGAGCTGCTGATTTTCCTGCATGAGCTCGGTCATTTTACGGCGGGCAAACTGCTCGGTTTCCGCATACTCGGTTTTTCGCTCGGATTCGGTCCGGCTCTTTTAAAATTCAAAAAGGGCGAAACCGAATACTCTCTTCGTGCATTTCCCGTGGGTGGTTTGTGTCAGTTTGACGGTGAAGATGAAGAAGCCTTGGAGAACGACCCGCGCCGATTCAACGCTCAGCCCGTTTGGAAGCGTTTTATTGTTATTCTTGCCGGTCCGTTCATGAATATACTCACCGCCTTTCTTATCGCGTTCGTGTTCTATCTCTGCAAACCGATGCCGGTTTACGCTGTTGACCCTGTTACGCATTACGAGGTTCCGATCGTTGCTTCAGTTAAAGAAAACAGTCCCGCAGAAAAGGCCGGACTGAAAAACGGTGACGTCATCATTGCAATCAACGGTCAATATCCGACCGAAACGGCTGACACGGACATTTACTCCTCTGTTTCCGCACTTATCGGTGCCGCAGGCAATGATTTTGTTATGACTGTTGAGCGCAGCGGAGCGCAGCTGGATCTTGCCGTCAGCGACGCCTTCAACTCAACTGAAAACAGAACCGTTATCGGCATAACGATAAGCGGGCTTGTTGACGACTACCGGCATTTGAACGTTCTTCAGGCGGCAGCAAGTTCCGGGGAATACCTCATTCTAATCGTGAAAGCAACAGCCCAGGGCATTGCGGGCATGTTCAAACACGGCATACACAGCGGAGATCTTTCCGGCGTTGTCGGAACGGTCGGAATCATGGTTGATGTTGCGCGGGAATCAATGATTAATCTTGTCAATATCGCTGTGATCCTTTCGCTCAGTCTCGGGTTGTTCAACCTTATTCCGTTCCCCGCACTCGACGGCGGAAGGCTGCTGTTCCTTTTGATAGAAGCAATTATTCACCGTCCGCTGAACCGCAAGGTCGAAGCAATCGTAAACGCTGTTGGACTCGCTCTGCTGTTCACACTTATGATAGTTGTTACAATCAGCGACGTTGTGGGACTTTTCAGATAGTGCGGATCGCAGTGCATTGTTCGTAAAGATTCAAAGAGGTCTGATATGAAACTTCTTATTCTTGTCGGCAGCGGTGCTGTCGGAAAGATGACCGTCGGGCAATCAATCATGAGAAAAACGGCGCTGCGCCTTTTCCACAACCATATGATGATTGAACCCGTCATTGAGATTTTCGGCGAGTATAACCACTCCGTTGTTGCAAAACTTCGAAGAACGATTTTTGAAGAGTTTTTGAAAACCGAACGGGAAGGGTTGATTTTTACCTATATGTGGGCTTTCGATTGCCCTGAGGACGGCGATTACATTCGTTCCGTTGCGGAGCTTTTTCGCTCACAAGGCGCAGAAATCTATTGTGCAGAGCTTGTTGCGCCTCAATCCGTCAGGCTTGAACGAAACCGAACGGAAAACCGCTTGCGGCATAAGGCCTCCAAACGCGATTTGAATTTTTCCGAGGAAAGGCTGCGGCATGAGGACAGCAAGTACCGCTTGGTAAGCAATCCCGGAGAGATCCCGTTTGAGAACTATATTCGAATCGACACATCCGAACTCAGCGCGGATGAAACCGCGGAAAGGATAATCAGCGCATTTTCAATTCCGCAAACCTGTCAAACCGGCAAGGAATGATTCCCCGCTCAACGCATTAAATTATATATGGCGAAACAAATATCGGCAGCCCCTTAGACAGGGAACTGCCGATGTTTTCAGTTGCTTATGTATATGCAAATCACACCGAAGCTTCGGCAGCAGTCGCCGATGGACGCGCCGCCCCGATTTCGGTAAACCGTTTTTTGAATGCCGTAACCCTGCTTTCTTTTTTAAAAATCACTGCATTCATCCCGTCCGCAACTGCGGTCACGGCATTTTTTGCGGTCAAAATCGGTATTTCCGGAAGTTCGCGGCTGAAACACTCCGCAAGGCCGAATTGCAATGCGCCGCCTCCGATCAGCGTTATTCCCGTATCAAGAAGGTCGGCGGCGGCCTCCGGCTGCAAAGCCTTCACGGCATCCTTAACAAAGCGAATGAGCGCCGTTTGCCCTTTTTGTGCAGCCGCCCGCAGCTCCGCGCCGTTTGCGCGTACCGTTTGCGGCAAACCGTCATCGGCCGAACGCCCCTCAATATCAAAGCTCAGTTTATTCAGGTTCTGTTTAATTATTTCCGCCATGCGCTCACCTATCAGCAGCCTGTGTTCATCGCGGAACCAATTTTGAATCGCCCTGTCCACAGCCGCGCTGCCCTCATTCGAAAACCCCTGCCAAAGCATTCCGCCGTTTGCGAATGCAGCACAAGTCATTGTTTCCGCTCCGATGTTCACAATCATATGTGCCCTGTCCGAAAACAAATCCGCATCAGCCCCTATTGCGCCCATCAAAAGCGGATCATGCACCTGAAGCGCACGAAATCCCGCAAGACGTGCCGCCTGTTTGAGAGCATTTTGCTTCACCGTGGGCAGCATATGCGGTATCGCTGCATGCAGCTCAATCGATGCCGTTGTACGCTTGCCGGTTTTTTCGCACGCAAGCCGACCGAGCAGCAGCGCAAGCATACGCGTGTTTGCCGCCGCACCATCGCGAACAGGCCGAATTACACCGCTGCGATGCAGCAGTGCTGCATTGCCCGCTGCGGCGACCGTGAGTTTTGCTCCCGCTTCAAGAGCGATTGCCGTTTCCTCCGCCGCAACTTGCCCCCGAGCAACACATTTAATGCATTTTGAACCTATATCCGCTGCAAAAACGGTTTTGAACATCTTTGAACGACCTCCGAAACAATTCCTTCTCGGCACGGGGAATGCATTCAGTCTTTGCACTCCCTGTCCCTATAAGAAATTATTCCCTTTTTTGCAAAGAATAACCCGTTCCGATTCAAAAATTTTCGGTTTTTTTGGCTTTTTACGGCAAAGCAAAGTGTTCCGCACCGCTGGGTTGCCGCACACGGCAGAAACCTTTCTCACTTACTCTATTCGATACGTTCGTAAAAACCGTGTGGTAATATCCCTATTTTTTTAAGCATTTTGTACAGTACGGGAATCGGCATACCGATAACCGTGAAATAATTGCCCCGAATTTCGCGGACAAACATGCCGAACGGCCCCTGTATGCCGTAAGAACCCGCCTTGTCCAGCGGGTCGCCCGAATTCACATAATCCGTTATCTCGTCGGGAGACAGAGTTTCAAACGTGACCTCCGTAATGCTGCATTCGGTTTGAATTTCCGCTTTTTCCCGAATGCTGCACTGAGCGGCGGCGTTTTCATCAGGGATATCCGCAATCACGGACACTCCGGTGAAAACTCTGTGGGTTTTTCCGGAAAGCATTGAAAGAATGCGCACTGCATCCTCCGCATCTTTGGGCTTGCCGATAATCGCGGGCTTTGCCTCCCCCTCCTTTTGAAAAGCAACGACCGTGTCGGATCCGATAACAGCAAACTCCCGCCGCCCCGCCGCAAAAAGACGGTCAAACACCTCTTTCGCCTTGCGAAACGAAAGAGCACGAACAAAACTCTCCGGGTCACTTTCATCAATCGTTTCATCAGCATTGCTGACAATAATCTCATAGTCATATCCGCACATTGTCAGCAGCTCGCGCCTGCGCTGTGAGCCGCTTGCAAGAACAAGTTTCATAGTCATTTTCCTTACGTTGTATAAATTTCGGAATACTGTATACGCGGTTCGCACGTATTTGTCGCATTTTACATTTTATTGTCAAATCAGACTTTTTCAATACGTCTCGTTCTGCGTTTGCCTTCGGGCAGGGCTATAATACCAGTATTGCCGATGTATTTCAAGGGCTGATTCCCCGTTTTAAAAAAATTCAAAATTTTTTTCATTGAAGTGGTGAAAGGTGTTGATTTGTGGGGCGATTGATGATATAATCAACACACATCCCACGATACGGGTAATGCATTACATAGTAAACGCCGAATCCGGCTTATTCTGCAATAAAGACCATGAATTCCGCGCTTTTTTGCAGAAATGCGGATTTTCGGTGTACTCAATCGAAATTAAGGCGGTGTCGACATGCTGTTGGGGCAATCCAGAAACAATTTGGACTCCAAGGGGCGAATTTTCGTCCCCGTTAAGTGGCGTCCCGACACCTCCGATCACGTTGTTGTTCTTATCGGATTGAATCCTGCCGATGTCAAAAAGGAAGAAAGATTCCTTCAGATTCTTCGGTACGAAAAGTTTGTTGAATTTGCAAAGGATCTAACCTCCTCGCGTCCCTCCGATTTATCCCTTATGCGTGCCAAGCGAAAGATCTTTTCAAGCGCGGAAGAGTGTACCCTTGACAAGCAGGGACGCATACTGATTCCGCAATGGCTTGCAAAGTATGCAAACCTTAAGGATGAGGTTCTGCTTTGCGGCGTTGAAGATCGCATTCTCGTTTGGAATCCCGATGATTTCGAGGCAGCGGAAGCCGACTACACGCTTAATGAGCTTTGCTCCGATGTTCAGAATTATTCCGATAAAACTCCCGGTAATTCTTCTGCGGCGTCGCTCATATCATCCGCATTCGGAGGTTAATAAAAGATGCTCAATGATATAAACACAAGCTCTTATCACACCCCAATAATGCTTCCGCAGGTTCTGTCCCTGCTGCGTCCGGAACGCGGCGGAACATATGTTGACGGAACGCTCGGCGGCGGCGGTCACAGCCTCGGAATTTTGCGTTCACTCCCTGCCGGCGGCAGATTGTTCGGCATTGACCGCGACGGCGAAGCTATCGCCGAAGCCTCCGCAAGGCTTTCGGTTTTTCCGAATTTCACGGCTGTTCGCGGCAATTTTTTTCAACTGACCGAACTGCTCAATGCCCGCGGAGTCAACGGTGCGGACGGAATCCTGCTTGATCTCGGCGTCAGCTCGCATCAGCTCGACGATGCGGAGCGCGGATTTTCATACGGAAGCGAGGCGCGGCTCGATATGCGAATGGACAAATCCGCTCCGCTCAGCGCACATGATGTTGTAAACGGCTATGATACAGCTGCGTTGACACGAATCATACGCGACTACGGCGAGGAACGCTTTGCATCACGCATTTCAAATGCGATCGGTGCGGCGCGTGCGGACAAGCCCATTGAAACAACAACCGAACTTGCCGAAATTATCAAAAATGCAATACCGGCGGCGGCAAGGCGCGACGGGCCGCATCCGGCAAGGCGAACGTTTCAGGCAATTCGAATTGAGGTCAACGGTGAGCTTGCGGGACTTGAACAAGCGGTGCGCGATGCAATCCGCTTTCTGAATCCGGGAGGAGTAATTGCTGTCATAACTTTTCACTCTCTTGAAGACCGAATCGTTAAGAACGTTTTCAAGAACCTTGCAAACCCCTGCACCTGCCCGCCTAATGCGCCCGTTTGCGTATGCGGACTTAAGCCCGAGGTTGCAATACTTACCAAAAAGCCGCTTGTTGCGGATGATACCGAATTGGATTTGAACTCAAGATCGCGCAGCGCAAAACTCCGCGCAGCGCAGAAACTCATAAATACGACGGGGGACGAATAAAATGGCAAAGGATTCAAGATTTAACGGCAGAACTGTTGAAGAAATGCGTGTCTATGCGCCAAACAACGGCTCATTGGCATACAAAAGCGATTATCTTTACGACACAAGGCTTGCAGCGGCTCAACCCAAGCGCAGACAGGAAACTGCCGCGCCCGCAGAAACCCAGCCAAAGATTCGCCCGCAGAAAACGCGCATTCCGCTTTCCGTCACGCTGCGTGAACGCAAAGTCGGAATTAAGCTGACTGCTTTCCTTTTTGTTGCGTTGATCGCAATGTCCGCGCTTTCGGTAGTTCTCCGTTTTGAGCGCATTGCCGGAGTTCAGCGCGACATCAACGAAATCAATGCCGGCATAGCCGCCGCCCAGCGCGGGTTCGGAGAACTTGACATGGATCTCAGCTCCTCCATCGACCTTGAAGCGGCACGACTCGCTGCCGAAACCGCAGGCCTGCACCCGAGAAAATAGCGGTAAACGGCGGACGAAAACGCCTGCCGATAAAACGGAGTCCGCCGCGCGCACACAAGCGGTGATCGACAGAAAACGAAATATATCCTTTGTTCATTTTCTGAGCCGACCGGCGTTTGTCATATATATTCGGAGGTAATTCTGCAATGAGCATCACAGCCGTCCCCCCCGGCAAAAAACATCGCAAAAAGAATAAAAAAGCACAAAAAGCCCTGAAACCGCAATGGTCAACATACAAGCGGATTGCATGGCTTTTGCCTGTTTTTGCTTTATTTTTTCTCTTCCTCCTTATTCGCATTTTCTGGCTTCAGGTTATTGACGCAAAAGAGCTTCAGCAAAAGGCATTAAGCCAGTGGACGCGCCCGACAACCGTTACGGCCGAACGCGGCATGATAATCGACTGCAACGGGCAGACACTTGCCAAAGACGGCCCCGTTTACAAAATTGTGATATGGCCGAATTCCATTTCCGAAAGCGACAGAGTTCGTGTTGCCACGGAACTCAGTCGTGTTCTCGACCTTAACTATGAAAAAGTTCTTGAACGAGTTTCAAGCGGAAAACTTCGTGAATTTATTCTCAAACGGCAGGTGAGCAAAGAAGCCTGCGACGAAATCCGCAGTTTGCAGCTTGGCGGCGGTGTCGGAATTTCACCGGACACAAAGCGCTATTATCCGTTCGGCACTCTGCTTTCACAAACCATTGGGTTCACAAGCACGGACGGAACCGGGCAAAGCGGGCTTGAGCTGACATACAACAAGTATCTCACCGGCAAGGACGGCGAACGTATTGCCGAAACGGACAGCAGGGGAAACCAAATTGCCGACAGTATGATTCAGGAGTTTCCGCCCACGGACGGTTCAACACTGAAGCTTACCGTTGATGCAAACATTCAAAGTTACCTTGAAAACGCGCTTGCCGAAGCTGTTCAGGTCAACAATGCAAAAAATGCACAGGGAATCATCATGGATGTCAACACCGGTGCCATCGTTGCAATTTCAACAAAACCCGACTATGACCCGAACGCCCCTCCGAGGGACAACATGCAGATGCTTGCCGAGCTTTCCCGCAATCGCATTGTAACCGATGCATACGAACCCGGTTCAACTTTCAAAATCCTTACCCTTGCGGCAGCACTCGATTCCGGAAGTACTCATCTTGAGGACAGTTTCTACTGCAACGGCGGTTATATTGTAAACGGCGAACGCATCAAATGTTGGAAACATGCCGGCCACGGCTCCCAGAACCTGACGCGCGCCACGGAAAATTCCTGCAACTGCTGTTTCATGAAACTCGCCTTGACAATGGGTACCGAAAAGTTTTATGATTATCTTTATGCGTTCGGCCTTGGGCAAAGCACGGGCAGCGGACTTGTCGGCGAAAGCGAAGGTATCGTGACTCACCAGAAATACGTTACCCAAAACGACCTTGCACGCATCGGCTTCGGGCAAAGCATTGCCGTGACGCCGATTCAGCTTGCAAGCGCAGTCTGTGCCGCAATCAACGGAGGCGAACTGCACACACCCTATATCGTTGACGAAATCATATCGGCCTCCGGTGAAACGGTATTCAAGGCCGATACGTCCCCCGTTCGCAGGGTCATCAGCGCGGAAAGCTCCGCATACGTTCGTCAGATACTGCAAAGTGTTGTTGATAACGGAACGGGCAAAAACGCAAAGCTTGCAAACTACACCGTCGGCGGAAAAACGGGAACGGCGCAGAAATACGACGAATACGGCCGCGTATCCTCGGGAAATTATATCTGTTCATTCATCGGATTCGCTCCCGCGGACGAACCCCGCTATCTCTGCCTCATCCTTGTTGATGAGCCTCGGGTAAGTTCAATCTTCGGCAGCACGGTTGCCGCACCTTTCGTCCGCCGTGTGCTTGAAAATGTGTTGACGCTGAAGGAAGTGCCCGGATTAACCCCGGAAACAAGCTATCAGACGGTTCAGCTGCCCGACCTTGTCGGAATGTCCGCGGCTGACGCTTCCGCTCTGCTTGCGCAGTACGGACTTGAGGGCATTTTCGAATGCGATGCGGTTGTTACAATGCAGGTTCCGGCAGCGGGTCAAAGCGTTGTTATCGGCTCGTCCGTTCTGCTGTACACCGGACTTGAGGGTGTGAACACCGCCGAACCGACCGATGAACCGTATTATGTTACCATGCCGAGTCTAATCGGGAAAACCGCGCTCCAGGCGCATGATGAGCTCAAACAGCTCGGGCTTACAATGATTGCCGACCCCGCCGATCCGTTCGGATATGTCATCGGACAAAGCATCTATGCGGGCACGCAGGTTGAATTCGGCTCATCCGTAACGGTTTATTTCGGCTATTCGACTACAGGCGGTTAATTTCCGCAACAGGCAGACTTTTTGCTGCAAAATCAATACTTGCTTTATAACAGGAGAAAAGCAATGCTTATAAGTGAACTGACAAAAAATACCGACTGCCGCATAATCGGCAGCGACTGCGACATCAGCAGAATCGAATACGACTCAAGAAAACTCACCGGAGGTGAGCTGTTTTGCTGCATCCGCGGCACTTTCAAAGACGGACACGAATTTGCCGAAAGCGCAGTTGCCCGCGGCGCAGCCGCGCTCCTTGTTGAACGGGAGCTTCCTCTTTCCGTGCCGCAAATTATTGTGAAAAACTCACGTCATGCAATGGCCGAGCTTGCAATTGAGTTTTACGGTCATCCGCTTGACGGAATCCCTGTCATCGGCATCACCGGCACGAACGGAAAAACGACAACAACATACATGATAAAAGCGATCGCCGAAAAGGCGGGCTATAAAGTCGGACTGATCGGCACGATTCGAAACCTTATCGGCGACAGAATCATCCCCACCGACCGCACCACACCGGAAAGCGTTGAGCTTCAGCGTGTGTTCAGGCTTATGCGCGACGAGGGTGTTCAGCTTATCGTGATGGAAGTCAGTTCGCACGCATTGGATCAGGACAGGGTTCACGGAATCGAGTATCTCATAGGCGGATTCACGAACCTTACGCAGGATCATCTTGATTATCACAAAACTTTTGAAAATTATCTTGCGGCAAAAAAAATTATGTTCACACGCAGCAAATTTGCCGTTATGAATGCCGATGACAGCCACAGTGCGGAGCTGCTTCGCGGAATCAATATTCCAAGCATCACATACGGCATTCGCTGCGAAAAAGCCGATGTTCGCGCCGCCGACATTGAAATCTGTGCGCGCAACATCGAATTTGAAATGCTGACGCCGAACGGAAACAAGCAAATCAATGTTTCCATTCCCGGGCTTTTCAATGTTTTTAACGCAATGCTTGCAGCATCGGTCTGCATGAAACTCGGAATTGATTTGGACACCATCGCGGAAGGGCTGAAAAGCGTGAAGGGCGTTTCCGGCAGGATGGAATCGCTGCCTGCGGAAGGCTTTGATTTTTCCGTTATACTGTATTTTGCACACACACCGGACGGACTGTCCAACCTGCTCTCTGCCGTTCAGGGTTTTGCCAAAGGACGCGTCATTGCCGTGTTCGGCTGCGGAGGCGACAGGGATAATGCCAAACGTCCGATAATGGGTGCAACGGCGGCAAAACTTGCAGACTTCTGTGTTGTAACATCCGACAATCCGCGCACGGAAGACCCGACGCGCATCATCAACATGGTGCTTGAAGGTGTGCGCAGCGAAAAAACGGAGTACGTTGTTATTGAAAACCGCCGCGAGGCGATACGTTACGCACTGAATATTGCAAAGAAGGACGATGTGGTTGTTCTTGCAGGCAAGGGTCACGAGAACTATCAGGAAATCAACGGCATCAAGCATCCGTTCGACGAAAAGATAATCGTTGCCGAAATTCTTGAAGATATGCGCTGCGGGCGCAAATAATTCCGTATTCGGCACAGTTTTGCGCATCGGGCCGTTTCGGTTCCGTGCAAAGAAAAAATATAAGAGGTTCGTATTATGCAAAAGATGATTTTCGCTTTCATAACCGCCGCAGCAGCGGTCATGCTCATTTCTCCCCTGTTCATTCCCATGCTCCGACGACTCAAGTACGGGCAGGTTGAACGTGCCGAGGGACCGCACGCACATTCCGCAAAGGAAGGCACCCCGACAATGGGCGGCATTATGTTCATAATTGCGATCATTATTGCAGTTGCGGCATTCAGCATATACGGCATTGCATTCGATTTTTCGGTTCCTGCCGTGCTTATCATGCTTGCGTTCGGGCTTGTCGGCTTCCTTGACGACTTTATAAAAGTCAAGCGCAAGCGCAATCTCGGTCTCCGCGCATACCAAAAAATTATCGCACAGCTTCTTCTGTCATTTGCGGCGGCGTACTATGCCTATAAAAGCAGTTTTATCGGCTCAACATTGTATGACCCGATTTTCGGCAGCATCGAACTCGGCGGATGGTACATTCCCTTTACGATGTTCATGATAATTGCCGTTGTCAACAGTGCAAACCTGACCGATGGTTTGGACGGTCTGCTTTCCGGCGTCTCGCTGATTTACAGCATTGCAATGGGTGTGCTTTTTCTCTATTTTGCAAAAGTTTTCGACAGCAGCTTCATTAACGAACCCCGTTTCGTTGCAAACCGCGACGGAATGCTTTGCATGAGCGTTTTTGCGTTTGCGGTCGCCGGCGGCTGCCTCGGCTTTTTGAAGAGCAACAGCTATCCCGCAAAAGTCTTTATGGGAGATACCGGCTCAATGGCACTGGGCGGCGCAATGTCCGCAATGGTCATTTACAGCCGTTCCCCGTTCCTCTTCCTGCTGATGGGCGTATGCATTGTTGCCTCCGCCGTAAGCGTTGTGCTGCAGGTCGGCTCGTTCAAACTGCGCCACGGTAAGCGCATATTCAAAATGGCTCCTCTTCATCACCATTTTGAGCTTTTGGGCTATCCCGAAACAAAAGTCGTTTCGGGATACATGATAGTGACCGCACTTGCCTGCGTTGCCGCACTCGCACTGTTCCTTTGATAGAGCAAACAAATCCGAGTTTGTTATATCATGCAGCATAACTCTGCATTGCAGAATTCCCACAATGGGTTCCTGCGGTTCGGGTGAACCGTTTTGAACACATAGCCGCCGTTCGGCACCGAAAGTCGTGATTTTTGTTGGCACTTGGCACGACCTATAATGATACCGGGTTTTTAAGAAGGAGCATCGGCACACTTCTCAAAACCCCGCTGCGCCGAACGGCAGCATCTAAAAAGACTGCACTGCCGCAGATACGAATTTGTTCCGCAGGCAGCTTAATTCACCGAATAAAACCTATAAATAACGAAAGGACGCGAACCGAAAACCG
>OLJF01001608.1_pt1 | contig 13351 bp, 8 predicted proteins | sample 1609751 | NCBI WGS metagenome assembly OLJF01 (sample SAMEA4350171, study PRJEB24818) | metagenome | biome: human; feature: gut; material: faeces | place: Denmark | collected 2013-09
CGATTTTAAGGTTAAATTTGACTTTCCACCTGCTTCTCTTTATAATATCCAGTATACGACAAGAAAGGGGTACCCTCTATGAAATGGATACGTTTTACACTTGATACACATACAGATGCCGTGGACATGCTCAGCTATATGCTTGACGAAATCGGCGTAGAAGGAATTGAAATTGAAGACCATCTTCCATTAAGCGAAGAAGATAAGAAAAAAATGTTTGTCGATATTTTACCGGACCCAGAAGATAACGATGGGACTGCAAAAGTTCACTTTTACATGGCACCGGAAAACTGTGACCCGGAAAAAGTCATGATTCAGGTACAGAATATTTTTCAGAAAATCAAGCCTTTCTGTGAAATCGGAAAAGGAACCATTTCTCTTTCGGATACCGGAGACAAAGACTGGATTAATAACAGGACAACATTTTTCAAACCGTTTCGTGCTGCCGACGATATTGTCATCAAGCCAACCTGGGAAGAATATAAAAAAGAAAAAGATTCCGATATTCTTATCGAAATCGACCCCGGCATTGCTTTTGGCACCGGTTCCCACGAAACAACGAAACTTTGTATTCAGGCACTTGATAAATATGTAAAAACCGGGGACTCCGTCCTTGATGTCGGATGTGGCAGCGGAATTCTCTCAATTGCCGCTTTGAAGCTCGGTGCCAAGCACGCCACCGCAATTGACATTGACGAAGTAGCCGTAAAAGTTGCTGCTGAGAATATGGCAGTAAATCATATTCCGTCTTCTGACTACACCCTTTACGATGGTGATTTAATTTCCAACGCTTTTTTGAAGGTGAAAGCCGGAACCGGCCACGACATCGTGGTAGCAAATATTCTTGCCGACGTCATCATCCCGCTCACAGGCGTTGTAAAACCTCACCTTAAAAAAGGCGGTCTTTACATTACATCCGGCATCATTGATACGAAAGAAGCCGAAGTACGTGAAGCGTTACTTGAAAATGGATTTGAAATTCTTGATGTAACTTATATGAAAGAATGGTGCTGCTTTATTGCGACAATCTAATGTAACACAAAAAATACCACCCGCCAAAATTATTTTGACCGGGTGGCATTTTTATTTTAAGAATCTCTTATTTACTTTTATAAGCATCCTTTGCGTTTGCTACTGCAAAGAAAGCAGATTTCGGTGAATACAAGCCATTGAACAAGCAAGGTACACTGCTTGCACGCCATGAAACACCATCATACAAACTCCAGATAACAAGGGCGCTAATCTTTGTTCCCTTTGCTTTACTCTGCAAAAGAGCACCCATAATCTGGTCATAGTAAGCAGCCTGATCCTGATCTGTCACTACTTTATCTGCTGTCGATGTGTAACCGGCATCAATCTCTGTGATATGAATGTCCATATCCGGCATATTTGAGCGGAAACACTCAAGTGCCTGTGCATACAAATCCGGGCTGTGTGCTGCATTGCCAACCGTCAAGTGACTCTGCATACCAAGACCATCACAAATCTTTCCATCCTCGTTAATAAAGTCAATCAAAAGAACTTCATCTTCCGGACAAAGATAAGTATTAAAGTCATTGTACATCAATTTCACATCGTCGCGGTCATATTTTTTACAAATTTCATCTGCCCACTGGAATGCTTCTTTGACAAACTTCGGACGAAGCGTTACTCCGGTACTTGACATATAACCGGCATTTTTCTCTTTATCCGTAATGCCATAAATCGTATTCCAGAATGTTCCCTTAGGACTTCCGCTATGCATATACTCATTTACTACGTCATAAGCATAAAGAACGCATTTGCTCTTGTCGCCACCGGCAAGTTCCAAATCTTTCTTCAAAATATGCTCCATCACATTCTTTACAAAATACTCAAGACGCAAATCCATGTTTTCTTCAGAAGTATTCTTACTCTTGTTATTTACAACAGAGAATCCTTTCTGGAAGAAATAGGTAGGAGTCTGCTCATGCCACAGTAACGTATGTCCACGAAGTTTCAATCCTTTTGCGTGGCACTCGGTCAAAATCTTATCAATCGTATCAAACTTGAGTTTCGGAACTACGACACCTGTCTTTTTAACAATTGTGTCCTTTCCATCTACAGTCTCTGTTACGTTATAAGTTGCAGAGTTATCTGCCTGTTTGTCATATCCTTCCGGAATATACAAACCTTGTGCTTTGGCATCTTCAAGTGGCACTGCATCAATTTTGTCAGAATCCATAACGGCATTCGGTTTCATCTCGTTACCAGGAGTAATGCCATTATACTGTTCATTCAAGAACTTAGAAGCTGTATCTCCAAGAAGATCATTTGCCGATGCACCAACAGCTACCACACCAAAAGTATCACTGTAAATATCTTTCAGTTTCGGAATATCCGTTGCCTTGGATGGCTGTGCCGTTTTTACAATCTTCATGTTATCAACATACATATCACCGGTTGTACCATCATCACTCTGGAAATAGAATCCATAGAAGTACATGTCATCCGGCACAGTGATTTCGTAGTCGAAATCTTTCCACTGACCTTTTGTTGTTTTCCAGCGGGTTGCCGTGATACGAGTCGGCATATAGGAATAAGACTCATCGCCACCTTCAATCGGAATCACCTGTTCGTTAAAATTCAATGAAGACACTTCGCTGTAGGCAGTAAAGGAAACGCGGTAAGTAGCACCACCTTCTAATTTCTTTGACAGATTAAGCATAGCTCCCTGCCAACTCTTTGAATTTGCTTCACGGTGGCATTTGAGAACTTTCTTGCCAACTGCACTGTTTGCTGTTTGAAGTGTACTCGAATCAACAACCTCCAGATAATCTTTTCCGGTGTTGTTATCATCTGAGAACGAGCGAAGAATCCATCTTTGCAATCCTTCCGGATCCGGAGTATCCTCGTTTACGCAGTCCGTCGACTTTGTACCCGTTTCTACATCCTCAAAATCTTCATCATACACAGTTGCTGTTGCCGGGTCAACCTTTGCTTCCGGCACTGTTGTAGGAAATGTATCCGGGTCTTTTGCTTCCGGTGCCTTTGCCGTTTTGTAACCCTGGTCAAGTGCACGCAGTGTAGGAACTGCTGTCGGTGCAGCCGTCGGTGTAGCCGTAGCTTTTGCTCCCGGTGTATCAGTTACCTTTGCCGGTGCGGTCGGTGTTGCCACCGGTGCTTTTGTTACTGTTACTTTGCCTGCTTTTTTGACTGTAATTTTACAAGTCTTTTTGTAGGTCTTTTTACCTACTTTGATTTTGGCAGTCAAAACTGTCTTTCCTGCCTTTTTACCTTTGATTGTTACGCTGTTTTTCTTTTTCTTAGAAAGCGTGACAACCTTCTTGCTTTTCACAGACCAAGTTGTCTTCTTAATCTGCTTTGTCTTAACACCTTTCACTGTAACTTTCTTTGTTTTACCTGCTTTTACAGAAACCTTTTTTACCAAAGATGGCTTCTTTGCAGCCTCTGCCTTTGGTGCGCTAAGCGCAGGAATAACAAGAGAAAGAGCTACAGCGGAAACAATGAGTTTCTTCATCTGTCTCTTCAATGTCTTGACCTCCTTTTTTATGTTTTTATAAAAAAAGCACTACCCGATTCGAGTAGCGCTTTTTTATCTGTATAAGTACTCGTATACGTACTTATATTTTATCATTTTAATAATGAAATAGCAATCACTTTATAAGATTTATGGTATATATAAGCAACATTATATGTGTGTATCACCATATCTCTATATTAGCTAATCCCAATACTGCTTTTTCGCATCAATTACAGCATAGAATGCAGCTTTTGGCATATACAAACCATTGAACAGACATGGGAATTTTGCCGGTCTCCATGATACACCATCATACAAACTCCAGATAATCAATGCTGTGATGTTGCCGCCATTTTTCTTGTTAGTCAAAATCGCATTCATAATCTGGTCATAGTATGCTGCCTGATCTTCATCCGTCAATGGCTTGTCCTCTGTACTAACCATTGTTGCATCAAGCTCTGTAATCTGAATCTCCAAATCCGGGCAGTTCAGACGGAAGTACTCCAATGCCTTTGCATAGTTTGTTGCACTGTGGAACGAATCCGTAATATCCAAGTGTGACTGCATACCAATACCATCACATACTTTACCATCACTGTTAATGTAATCTACCAGGTGAATGATATTTTCCGGATTCTGATAGCAGTTATAATCGTTATAAATCAGTTTTACATCCAAACGGTCATATTTTACAAGCATTTCGTGTGCATATTTGAAAGCATCCTTTACATAAGAAGGACGAAGTGTCACACCATGGTCTTTCACAGACTTATCATATGTGCCGTAAATCAATCCCCAATAAGTAATATTCTTGGAGTCTTTCTCCGCATTTGCACTGTGCAGATACTCATTTACTACATCGTAGGAGTATAAACAATCTGCATACTTACTGCTCAATACATGGTTCATAACTGTCTTAACATAGAACTCAAGACGCGTATCCATGCACTCTTTGGATGTGTTGTACTTCTGTCCTGTCGTAATTTTATAATTCTGCTGGAAGAAATACTTCGGTGTCTGCTGATGCCATACCAATGTATGTCCACGCAGTTTCACGCCATTCTCATGAGCAGCTTTCATAAGCTTATCTACATTATCAAAATTCAGTCTCGGCACGGCATACTCACCCGTAGCTGATTTGAAACGGTTGTCATCATAAGAAGTGTAGTTATCCGGAATAATATATCCCATGGATTTTGCATCCTCTACTGTGATGAAATCGGTCTTATCCGCAGAAACTTCATCGGTTGGTTTCACAAGTTTACCAATCGTAGAACCAAGAATTGCATCCGGTTTCATTTCGTTACCCGGTGTAACGGCATTGTACTGCTGAGAAATAAACTCGGAACCATTCTTACCAAGAATCGAAGCAATTCCTGCTCCAACGCCGACAATCGGGAATACATCTTTGTAAGTATCCTTCAAAGAAGCAATTGTTTTGTCCGGATTTGTCTGCAATGTCTTTGTCAAAGTAATGTTGTCAAGGTAAATGTCATCGTTACCATTTCCGTTATAAGACTCAAAATACAGTGCATAATAAAATTTATCATCCGGTACGGAAATCGTAAATGTTACTGTATTCCATTTTCCTTTCGGAATCTTTGTAATTGTTCCGGAAGTCGGACCAAAGTTACCATAACTTGGTGACAGTTCTTCCAGAGTCTGCTCCTGATAAGAACACATCAAATCGGTGTTCTGGCAGAATACATCTGCCTTAAGTTCATAGGTACATCCTTCATCCAGTTTATCGGTGATGTTCATCATCGGCCCCTGCCATGTTTTATCTTCACGGTGAAGGTGAAGTACATGTGTATTATTTCCTTCAACCGGAAGATCACTTCCGTCTACAACATCCAAATAGTCTTTTGATGTTCCAACGCCACCGTCATCAGCCTTTTTATGTCCACGAAGCACAACTCCTTTGATACCATCTCCGGTAATTGCATCTTCTGTTTTTGTTCCGATTGTAACATCTTCAAAATCTACGTTATAACCAACTTTGGTAGCCGGATCAATCGTAGCTTCCGGTTTCGTAGTTGCAAATGAGTCTGCACTCTTCTTTGGTACTTCTGTCATATTTGGTGTTGCCAACGGTCGGAATGTAGCCACCGATGTTGCCGTAGGTACCGCTGTTGCAGTGTTTTCCGGTACTGTTGTTGCCGGAGTCTTCGTTGCGCCCTGTATTGGTTTTGCAGTAATAACTGCAGTTTTCTTTACTACAGTAATTTTCGTCTTTAATTTATAGGTCTTTTTGCCAACTTTAACTTTCGCAGTCAAAGTTGTATTTCCTGCCTTTTTTCCTTTTTTTGTTACGCCGGTCTTTTTCTTTGCCGAAAGAGAAACGATTTTCTTTCCTTTCTTTGGCAATGACCAAGTCGTCTTTTTAATTTTCTTTGCTTTAACTTTTTTAACAGTTACTTTTTTCTTTGCTCCTACTGTCACTTTAACGCTTTTCGCACTCAGCTTTGGTTTTGCTGCAGCTTCTGCCTTTGGAACTGAAACCGCCGGAACCAATAAAGATAAAGCCATAGCAGAAACAATCACTCGTTTCAAACTCTTATTCATGCTTTTCCCTCCAAACATAAATCCTTACATATATTTCCTATAACAATTGTGTTATAAAACACTTTTTCACTACACGTCCAAATTATAATATCTTTACATGAAAAGAAGCGCCGCTCTTACGAGCAGCGCCTCCCATGATTCAATTTTAGTCAGCCTTATCAGCAAATGATTATTATATAACACTAACTATTTGCTAACCAATACAATCTTGGTAATTGACAAATACTTGTCAGCATCCATTGCCGGAAGCTGGAAGTTAAAGCCTGCTGCAGTACCTAAACCTGCTGCATCAGCCTTTGAAAGATCAAATACCGCAGTATCAGCAATTTTGTTTCCAATTGTTCCTGCTAACACACCCGGATTTGTATATCCATTCAAATCATTTTTAGTTACTAATGCGAAATTTCCCCAAGATGGTGCTGTTGTATATTCGCTTGCATCACTACCATCCTGATTTTTCAACTGATACGTAACCTGAACTTCTGCATAATCAGATAAGTCCAAATCATTTGCTACTAAATACTCAGACATATCCACATAAAGCATGCTTCCGCCTACCATAAAGTCAATCCCTGCTGCTGTCTGTGTCGCTGCGATGGAATCTCCCGCACCAGGATTTGTTTTACCTACTACTTTTGTCAGATCTACATATGCATTATTATCTTTATATAATGTGATTCCTGTAATAGATATATATTTGTCAGCATCCATTGCCGGAAGCTGGAAATTAAATCCTGCCGCAGTTCCCAAGCCGGCCGCATCAGCCTTTGAAAGATCAAATACCGCAGTATCAGCAATTTTATTTCCAATTGTTCCAGCTAATACACCTGGATTTGTATATCCATTCAAATCGTTTTTAGTTACCAATGCAAAGTTACCCCAAGAAGGTGCTGTTGTATACTCACTTGCATCACTACCATCCTGATTTTTCAACTGATATGTTACTTTAATTTGATCATAATCCGAAAGATCCAAATCATTTGTTGCCAAATACTCAGACATATCTACATAAAGCATGCTTCCGCCTGTCATAAAGTCAATACTTGCCGCCGTCTGTGTCGCTGCGATAGAATCTCCCGCGCCAGGATTTGTTTTACCTACTACTTTTGTCAAATCTACATTGTGAGATTTGATTACAGTAGGCTCTTCCGATGGCTCCTTAACTGTAATATCAACAGAACCTGTTACTTTGCTTCCATCTGTAGATGTTGCAGTGATTGTTGTTGTACCTTCTGCACCCTTCTTAGCTACTACAGTACCATTGAAGTTTACAGTTGCTACATCTTCGTTGCTGGATGTCCATTTAACGATCTGACGTGTTGCATCAGCAGGTGTAACTGTAGCCGTTACAGTTGTAGTCTTACCAGGAGCAATCTCTGTCTTAGCAGCTTTTACATCAATACCTGTAACAAGTTTGTCATATTTAACTTTTACAAAGTCAATTCTGTGAATTGTTACTTCAGCACCAGAAGACTGTGGGCAGAATGCGATAGCTGTCAAAGTCTCTGGGTTCATTCCTTTACCCATAAGCATAGAAATAGGAATGAAGACTGTACGTGTCTTGTAAGCTGCTTTTACTGTGTTACCAGCAGTGAAAGTAGATTCAGCTTCCCAAATCTCATCATCTGTGTGGGTCCATCCGCCTTCGTATGTCTCAGAAGAAGAAGAACCTGGGAAACCAGCGGAACGAAGCTGGTCATTTCCGTTATAAGTACGGCAGTTCATCTCGTTCTCTGATGTTACTTTAACACGAACGTAGTCATAAGCAGACATGTCTTTTGTACCATTGTCATAACCCATGAATCCTTCACCACGTGTATCAGAGATATCAATGATGTCATCATCTTTTGTTGCCGGGTTGATGTAGTAAGATACACCGGAGTTATAATCTTTTGTGGATGTGAATGTTACAGAACCGTCTTTGTTGTACAAAGTACCATCTTTAACAGTCTCACCATCAGAACGTTTAGCATCACAAGTAAATGTAGTCTCATTAAGTTCTGTCAATGGAACATTGTATGTAGCAGACTCATCTACTGTGTAAGTGCCGGCTTCTGTTTTGATTACGCTTACAGGAGCTTCTGTAGGTTTTGGTGTAGCAGTTGCTGTGCTTCCACCATTGTTGTTATTGTTGTTTGCCGGAGTTGCTGTAGCTTTTGCTGCATCTGTCTTAGCAGGTACCGGTGTTACATTAACTTTGCTTGCCTTCTTAACAGTAATCTTGCAAGTCTTTTTGTAGGTCTTCTTACCTACTTTGATTTTAGCAGTCAAAGTAGCTTTACCAGCTTTTTTACCTTTAACTACTACGCTTTTAGCTTTTTTCTTGCTAAGAGAAACAACTTTTTTGCCCTTCTTATTGAGAGACCATGTTGTCTTCTTAACTTTTTTCTTAGATGTTACTTTAACTGTTTTTTTCTTACCAACAGTTACGGTTACTTTCTTCGTAAGCGTAGGCTTTTTAGCTGCTGCCTCAGAAGAAGTGTTTGGTGCGATTCCTGCAAGACTGAAAGCCATAACTACAGCCATTGATTTTGCAAGAACGGATTTGATACTTTTCTTCAAAACTCTTACCTCCTATTTTATAGTATTGTTTTGGTTTTTATTTGTAAAGCATGTTTCCCGCTTTCGCAGGAAACAGCTTTTACAACATGATTATTTATATTCCGGATATTTTTCCGGGTTTGCTTTGATTTCTTTATCAGTAGGATTTGTATTTTCTTTCCAATCTTTACTGAATACCAAAGACTTCAATTCATATACATGTTCTGGTTTGTTAGCATCAAACTTATTAGCTTTCAATACAACATAACGAACATTCGTAAGATTTCCTTTCGGTGTTGTACCATCCACTTTTACATTCTTTGAATCAACGCCATCAATCCAGTTGCACCACCAGTTTTCTTCTACACCGGCTTCACCATAACTTGTTCCCTCATAAGAACGAATTGCATGAGATCCTTCGAAGAATGGATAAGTAGCGAACTGTACCTGTTTGGTCCAGTATTTATCCTGCTGGAAGTCTGCTGTATCCGGATACAATTCAATTGACATCTGCTCTGTTGCTTTACCGCTTAACGCAACACCTTTGTAGTTTGACAAATCATATATCTTGCCAAGATCCAGCACATACATATCTTTGTTTGCCTGAGTAAACGCAAGACTTAATACTCCACCAGCCTGTTTAGCACCATCTACTGTAGAATATACTTTTGTTGTCTTATCATCGTCAGCTTTCTTAGGCATAATCTTCAATGTAGAAAGATCAATTGTAAGATCGGACGCTGCAGCAGTTCCTTCAACAACTTCTACATCAAAGGATGTCTTAACACTAGGATTCTTTGTTACAACTGCCGTCAAAGTAACCTTACCGGCGCCAACTGCTTCCAGTACAGGATCTGTTTTGGAAGAATCAATCTTCAAAACTTTTTCATCACTGGATGTCCATGTCAGCTGTGTCTGAGTTGTATTATCCGGTGTATAAGCAAAGTTATCAGCAGACATACTCAATTTCATGCCCTTAACCATCTTAGTTGGAGCATTCTCAATTTTAACTGCTGTACAAGGTGTCTCACCTTCCAATACAGATACATTATCAATATAAAGTGTCAAACTTGCGTTAGTGCTTGGATATCTTCCTGTATAAGTACTTCCAAGTACCAAAGAAACATTCTTCTGGTTCAAAAGACCGGTCTCTGTGATATTACCTTTAGTCAGGTTCATCTTATTTGGATGCCATCCTGCTTTGTACTTATCACTTTCGCTCTCTTTGAAACCAATGGTACGGTTTTCATTCTTCTTCTCTTTTGCCCAGTCATCATACATCATTGGGAGAGAGTGGTTATTGTATACCATACCCTCGAACTCATCGCCCTTATTTGGAACGGTGTAGTTCTCATCCTTACCGGATGCATGAGAAGAATCAACGGAGAATTTAATCAGTTCTTCAGAGATTCCCTTCTTCTCAGCGTCTGCTTTCTTAAGAGAAGTTGCAAAGTAATACTCCGGTGTAATCTTACCATATTTTGCAAAGTAAGCATATGCTGTCTTGTACTTCACATCACCGGTGTTGCTTGCTACCACGCGGGACTCGAACTTGATACCAGAATACTCATCGAGTTTTTTCTGCAGTTTCAAGTTGAAGATAGGTGCATAATCGTATGCCTGTGTATCACCGGTATACTCAATCTTCAAGCACTTGTTCTTAGGATTTTCAGGGTCAGTTGCAACTGTCATTTTACCAACATTGCTGTTTGCATACTCTTTACCTTTTGTAGCTTTACCGGCAGTTCCCTGCTCTTCGTCACTCTCCCAGTTATATCCTACCGGATAGCTCTCGAAGTCTTCTACAACGGTCTGAGTTCTTGTGTCTGCCGGCTCATAGTTTGGAGTCGGAGTAGCTGTTGCAGGTTTTGCATTAATTTTAACATTAATCGTAACCTTCTTATTTGTACCGTCTTTGGTGTATCCGTAAATCTTAGTAGTACCAGCTTTAACCGGAGTAACTACACCGTATGGAGATACATAAACAACCTTAGAATTCTTTGCTTTCCATTTCATTCCTTTATAACCAACTTTTGTTGGGGAATATTTTACATAAAGCTGTGCTGTCTGCTGATTTGTAGTAGCAGCTGCTTTATCATCGTACTTAACTGTCATAGTAAGTACACTCTTCTTGGTAGAAACGAATTTTGTCGTTTTCTTCGTTTTCTTTGTACGCTTTGTTGCGTCAGCCTCTTTTGTGTTTGTTACACTTGTTGTAACAACAAACTTGCTAGGCTTAACGGATTTGATTGGTGTACCAATCTTAATTCTCAACGTAGCTTTCTTTTTCTTATTTGCTTTGGAAGCAATTGTAATCTTAGCAGTTTTGTTTTTCTTACCTACTGCCTTGACATAAACTTTTCCTTTAGATTTAACAATCTTAGCAACTTTTGGATTACTTGATTTGTATGTAACCTTTTTGCTAATCTTGCCGGATTTTGTAACTTTTACTTTAATCTGTTTTTTCTGGCCTTTTTTCAAAACCAGTTTACCGCCGTTTACAACGGGGCTTTTCACTTTGACAGACTTGATTTTTGCTTTTGCATCAGCTGTCGTTCCTGTGATTGACAAAGATGTCACAACCATAGCCAGGGAAAGCACGCCGGCCAATGTCTTTGTGACAATTTTGGATGTCTTGCTCATGATTATCCTCCTTTAATATATTTAGCATGTACAGACACTTGTACACATTGAATGTAGTCTCATTGTACCATCCTTTATGGGAAAATGCAACCAAAATAAATAAAAAATACCCACTTTTTTGGATAAGTTGCACATTATTTTTTCTCATTTCTTGACAAGAACTAGGAAACTGTTACAATGGGGACAGATACAAGCGGTCACACGCATTTTGACCGGTATGAGAGGAGAACGAATGGAACAAGCACATCATTTATTAGACCTGATACACTCGTATTTTCCACATGAGTCTGCCGATATCCGGACGATATCACCACTGAAACTGGCTTATCTGGGAGATGCTGTCTACGAAATCATTATCCGCACATTAATTATGGAACGAACAGGTGGTCCTGTGAAAAATCTGCACAAAAGAACGAGTGAGTTTGTCAATGCCGGCTCACAGGCAAAATTGATTTTGTGTCTGCAGGACGATTTATCTGAGGAAGAAATCCGCATTTACCGTCACGGACGCAACGCGAAAACGTCTTCTGTGGCAAAGCACGCAGACATTCATGATTACCGCAACGCTACCGGTTTAGAAGCTTTGTTTGGCTATCTTTATCTGAGCGGCAGATTAGAGCGTGCCATTGAATTATGCAAAATCGGTTTTGACCGGCTGGATATTTTATTATAGAAAGAAGAGGATTTTAATCATGAAAGAAGAATATAGAGAAGAAAATACAACAAGTTCACGAATTGAGGGCCGTCACAGTGTCCTTGAGGCTTTGCGCGCAGGCAGCCTGATTGAGCGTCTTTTTGTACAGAAAGGCTGTCAGGACGGTCCGGTTCTTACTATTTTAAGAGAGGCAAAAAAGGCAGATGTCATGGTGGACTTTGTTCCAAAAGAGCGTTTGGATTTTATGAGCGAGACAAAAAATCACCAGGGCGTGGTTGCCGTTTTGTCCGCTTTTGCTTATTCCACGATTGATGATATGTTTGCACTCGCAGAGAAAAAAGGTGAGACACCGTTCTTTTTTATACTGGATGGTATTGAAGACCCGCACAATCTGGGTGCCATCATCCGTACCGCAAACCTTGCCGGTGCCCACGGCGTGATTCTTCCAAAGCGACGTGCTGCCGGATTGACTGCTACGGTAGTCAAAGCGTCTGCCGGTGCCATTCATTACACCCCGGTCGCTAAAGTTACTAATATTGTGTCCACGATTGAACAGTTAAAAGAAAAGGGAATGTGGTTTGTCTGCGCTGATATGGATGGCGAGCTGATGTACCGCCAGAATCTCACCGGACCAATTGGCCTTGTAATCGGCAACGAAGGAAAAGGCGTCAGCCGCTTAGTAAAAGAACACTGCGATTTCATTTCATCCATTCCGATGAAGGGCGATATCGACTCACTTAACGCATCTGTAGCCGCCGGCGTTCTTGCTTACGAAATTGTACGTCAGCGTATGAACCACTAATTGAGGAGGATTTTATGTTTGATTATCACGCAGCAAACGATGAAACAATCATCGCCCGCTCCCACGACGGCGATGATGCTGCCACAGATTTTTTACTGGAAAAGTACAAGCCCCTTGTCAAGAAGAAGGCTCGTACTCTTTTTCTGATTGGCGGCGACAATGATGACCTAATTCAGGAGGGAATGATTGCCCTCTATAAAGCCATCCGTGCTTTTAGGGCAGACCGCGAAAGTTCCTTCGTACACTACGCTTCTCTTTGCATTGATAATCAATTATACAACGTAATCAAAGGTGCAAACCGACTCAAGAATTCGCCGCTCAACACCTACGTTTCCCTTTACTCGCCGCTCAACTCCGACACGGAAAACAATTCCCGCGAGACACTTGCCGATACACTCCAGCCTTCCGAACTTATAAATCCGGAAGACATCGTAATCGACAAGGAAAATGTAACGGACATCGAGAGCCACATCGAAAAGCACCTGAGCAAGTTTGAAAAAGAAGTAGTAACTCTCTACCTTGACGGCAACGATTACCAGCAGATTGCCGTAGTCCTTGGAAAATCTCCAAAATCCATCGATAACGCTTTGCAAAGGATCCGAGGGAAGCTGTTGAAGATTCGATAAGAAGATGAGAAGTTGAC
>OLJF01001617.1_pt1 | contig 13265 bp, 9 predicted proteins | sample 1609751 | NCBI WGS metagenome assembly OLJF01 (sample SAMEA4350171, study PRJEB24818) | metagenome | biome: human; feature: gut; material: faeces | place: Denmark | collected 2013-09
TTGGGTAAACCCCGCAGCGAGCGCGCGGATCTCGAGCAGCGCGTTTTCTGTCCCTCCGAGACGCGAGGAGTCATCCGGAGTCAGCACGGCGCGGCGTTCCGAATTAGCGTGCGACCCTGGGCCGAACATCCCGAGACCCGAGTTCCCCTGGAGGTTCTTGCCGGACACCATGTAGAACTCGTTCGGCTTCGAGGGGAGCGTGTACGCCTTCACGGGTTCCCAGGCGGGGAGCCCGGGGACACCCTTCCGGTTCGCTTTGAGGTACGGCCAGAACGCGTAAATCTCCATCTTCCCGGTCGGCGTGTCGAAGGGCTTCTTGTAGGGATAGGTCCCGTAGGCCTTCGGTTTCACGAGCGCCCACCCGTTCGCGTCAAGCGACTCCTTCACGGCCTTCGCCTTCTCCGGATCCTTCGCTTCGAGATCCGCCATCAGTTTCGGGAGCCCGTAGCCTTCTGACAATGTCTTATTCCACTTCCGGAAATCGGCATTCGTCTTGCATTCTTTCGTGTATCCAAGCCGCGCGGCGCGTTCAGGCCACGCGCGGCGGATGACTTCGAGCAGCGGGAAGAGGTCGTCACGGGACTCATTCCCGTCCGGAATCGGAAGCCCCGGGGCGTTACGCTGAATAGCGCCCCCCATCTCGCGCGCGAATTCAATCCCAGTCACGCCGCCCTTTTCGAGGAACATCGTGGCGGGGAGGACATAGTCCGCGTAGTCACACGTTTCCTGCGGCATCACGTCCTGCACCACGACGAGATCGAACTTCATCAGCATCTTTCTCATGCGGTCGGTGTTCGCCTCACGCTGAAGCAGATTCGACGCGGTCACAAAGAGCGCCTTCACGGGGTAAGGCTTCTCTTCTTCGAGTTCCTTCTGCAGCGCGAAGAACGACCCCGGAGCCTCGGGGAAGTAAGCGTGGTCCGCGCGAAGGGTGTTCGTGATTTCCCACGTAGTGCCGTTAGGCGCGGTGCAGGTCTTCGTCTTCCCGTCAAACTTGATCGCGGAGGAGGTGAGTCCGGACCCCTCTTCCACACAGAGACCGCCCTGCTGATCGACGTTTCCGATAAAAGCGTTCGCGGCGCAGAGGAGGTGGCAGAGTTCGACATCGTTGCCGTTCCGGCTCGAGTACCAGTTGTCCTCAAAGACCCCCTTCTTCGTCGCCATGAGGCGGGCGAGACGGACAATGCGGTCCGCGGCAATGCCGGTGATCTTCGCTGCGGCCGCGGGTTCGTATTTCGATGCCTCTTCCGCGTACGCCGTGAAAACGGTCTTCACGGGGATCACGGCTCCAGCCTTCGTCTTCAGCTCACCCTTCCACTCAAGTTCCGGGACGTCTGAGGCGTTCTCAATAAAGGACTGAACCTCCTTTTCCTTCCCCGTCGCGGGATCCGTCACCTTCTCGGTTTTCACGCCGCGGAAGACGACCGTCCCTGCCTTCGTCCTCATCGCGTAGAGCGCCTTATCGGCGTCCGAGTCCGTGCCAGTCAATTCGGCCTTCGTGATCGGGTGACCGTCGTCCGAGCTCACGAGGTACGCGGCGTTCGTCTGCCGCGCGAGGAACTCGGCGTCGTAAAGCTTCTCCCGGATCATCACCTGGAGCATCGAGAAAATGAGAGCGCCATCCGTCCCCGGCACCACCGGGATCCAGTCCGCGGTTCCGAGTGCGGGATCAGGCTGCCAGGGGTTCACGAAGATCACCTTCGCGCCTCGGTCCTTCGCTTCCACGAGCCGGTGCGCGACCCCCATCGGGCAGTTGATCGAGCGGCCGACGAGCATGATCACGGACGCGTGATCGTAATCCGGGTCGATCTTATTCTTTCCCTGATACTTCTTTCCGAACGCGAGAATCCGGCCAGCGTTCCCCGCTGTGTTGCAGGTTGCCTCGTGCCCGATCTGATTGATCGTCCCAAGCGTAAAGGACGCCCACTTCTGAATGCCGGAGAGCGTGTGGCTCGTGTAGACGACGGAGGATTCGCCATACTTCTCGACGATCGGCTTCAATTGCTTCGCGATCCCGTCGAGCGCCTCGTCCCACGAGACTTCCTTAAACTTTCCTTCGCCCCGGGCGCCGACCCGCTTCAGCGGCTTCTTCAGCCGGTAGGGGCTTGCCCAGAGCATCGCGGCCTGAGACGCGCGCCCGCACATGCCGCGCTGCGGATGCGTCGGATTCGGGAACACCCGCACCGTCGCGAGACTCGGCTTCACGCCCGTCTTCTTCATGATGATGAGACCGCATCCGCCGCCGCAAACCTTGCAGGCGACGGGGTTTGCTTCCCACCCTTCTTTCTTCAGGGTTTCAATCTGCTCCGCGATCACTTTCCATGAAATCGCGGACGCGCCGGCAGCGGCTGCCGTACCCGCGAGCAGCGTTCGCCGGGACAGACCGACCCCGGTTCTCCTTTCAGTTCTGGTTTCCATCTCCAATATCTCCCGAAATAGGTCTTTCGAAGGAGCCTTCAAGTGCCGGCAAGCTTTTTTATATCGGGGCCGTGCCTCTCCGGTCTCACCTCAGACCTCACGTTTAGATGATATTTTTCTTTTAAAAACAGATAAATCCGATATTCGTCCCGACACCGTATTGGAGGAATGCCGGGGGTAGTATCAGGGGGTTTCTTATAATACGAAAAGATAACCCCCTGAAAGGTATCGCCTTTAGGGGATGGATTTTTTGAAAGGAACAAAGCGGAAACGCGGTTCAGCGTTCCCCGATTGAAATGAGGAAAGACGCGAGTTCAGCGCTCCCCCGGAGCCCGAGCTTCCGGAGGAGCGAGCTCCGGTGCGCCTGGACGGTCTTCTCCGTAATTCCGAGGCGGTCCGCGACCTGCTTATTGAGGTCGCCCGCGGCAACGCCCTTCGCCACTTCTTTTTCGCGGGGCGTCAGTGTGTCCCAGAGCGTCCGGGCCGCAGCGATCCCGTCCTCCGCCTTCCGGCGCTCGAGATCCGCCTTCACCGCTTTCTCAATCGCCGCGATCAGACGGTCGGCTTTCACGGGCTTCGGAAGGAAGTCCGACGCCCCGTCTTTCAGCGCCTGCACCGCCATATCGATGTCGCCATGCGCGGTCGCGAAGATCACGGGGAGGCGGTTACTGCGGGACGCGAGTTCCCGCATCAATTCAATCCCGCTCATTCCCGGCATCTGCACGTCGAGCACGACGCACCCCGGAATATGCGGGTCGTCAAGCTTCAGAAACGCCTCCGCGCTCGCGTAGGACCGCACGGTCCACCCGGCGCTTTCCAGAATAAATTCCCAGGAGTGGCGTACCGACGCCTCGTCATCCACGACGCGGATCGCCGCCTCCTCTCGCATATCAGCCATGCCTTGCTTCTCCTTTGATCCCAACGCGGGCGCGTCCGGCGGTTTCCTTTTGTGTTTTTTGGCTTCTCGTGCCTCTTCGGGGGAGGCCGGAGCCGGGTGGGAAACTGTCGGGGGCGAGCGTGCCCGGTGTCTTAATTCTTACGCGTTCTTCGTTTTCTGTTCACTCCAATAGGCTTTCACCTTGTCCTCGGGGCAAAGCGGTACGGTAACCGTTACCGTAAGGCCTCGCTCAGAGCGGCGCTCGAATTTGATCGAGCCTCCGAGCCCCTCCGCGAGTTCCTTCGTGATCCCAAGCCCGAGACCGAGACCTTCCTTCCGGGTTGATTTCCCGAGTTCCGAGAGCCGCGAAAACGCTTCATCCGTGAGCCTCGGCCCGTTATCCGCCACCTCCGCGACCGCCCTCTCCCCTTCCCGCCGCATCGTGATCGTGATCCGGGGCGGGTGCCCCGGGTCGTTTTTCGACGTCGCGGTCTCCGCGTTCCGGAGGAGATTCATGAAGATGATCCCGAGTTCCACGGGGTCCCCGCAGACGATGAGGGTCGGGCTCCAGGGTACGGTAACCGTTATAGGAGAATCCGTGTGCCGTCTGAAGGTCTCGACTGTCCGGTTCACTTCGGACGTGAGATCTAGCGGCACGTGCGCGCTCTCCTTCCCCTTCACGAAGTTCCGCACCCGGTCCACGATCGCGTCCGCTTCTTCGCCCGCCTTCTCGATTTCGGAAAGCGAATGCCGGAGCGCCTCTTCTTTCATCGTCCCGCGGGAAAGCCGCATCTCAAGCCCCTGCGCGTAATTCATGATGACCGCGAGCGGCTGCTTCAATTCATGCGCGAGCATGCTGGAGATCAATCCAACCGCCCGCACTTTTTCAAGTGACCCGATCTTTTCGGATTGCTTCTTGAGTTCGAGCTCCGCCCGCAGCCGGTCTTCCTCTGACTTCATGAGGGCGACCGTGCGTTTCCGCGTCATCCCGGTAATGACGGACGAATAGAGGATCAGGATCACAAGAAGAATCGCGGCCCCAAACACGTACTGCCAGTATTCGCGGAGCGCCCACCGGATCCCCCGGGGCTCGGGCTCAAGATTCATGAGCGTAAAGAGATCCCGCATCGTTTTCCGGTCACTCGCGACGGTCCAGTAGAGACCGGAGCGGCCGGATGGCGGGAGATCGAGAAGCGCCTTTAAGACGCGTCTCGCGTCCGCGGACCCAAGACTCGGTTTCACGGAGAGGAACCAGCCCGGGTAAAGCATCGTGGAGTGGCGGCAGCGGAAACCGCTGTCCCCTTTCCGCTCCCCGATCACCCGGAAGTCGCCTGGCTTCACCTTCCCTTCGGATTCGAGCTCCTCAAGGAGACACGTGATCACGAAACCCCCGTCCGCCTTCCCTGACTTGACGGCATCCAATACATTCGTCATCGGCATGCCGACTTCCGTCACCGACCCGAAGTAATGCTCGGGGTCGAGCCCCTGACGGATCATGTCCCCCGCCGGCACCTGCCACCCGGCGAACGCCTGACGTCCGACGATCGCGAGATCCTTCCCCGCAAGATCGCCCTTTGTCTGAAGGTCCGTCCGGTCTCCCCGCACGACGACCGCGGCGCCGTTCGCGTGATTCGGGTCTTTGGCCCGGAACGACGTAAGGGTAAGAAGCGCTGAGCCGTTCGTCCTTTCGAGCATGAGGGAACTCAGGCCGCTCGACGCGATCGAGATATCGAAGGCGTTCGTTTTCGCGGCTTTGAGGAACGATGGCGGATCGTACTCATGGATCAGGAGCTGCCGCGGCTCCACCGCCCGCGCGATCGCGTCGACGGTCGCCGAGAAGTAGCGGACCGAGAGCGCCTCTCCATAGCTATTCACCACAGCAAGACGCACAGGCGGTGCCTTCGGGAGCACGGGGTCAGCCCCCGAGGTCCCGATCACGGCGACACAGAGAACCGCGGCACAGAGTTTCCGGATCATGGTGAATGGAAAGGAAAGAGAAACGTCACTCTCTTCGACTCTACACGAGAAACCGTGAAAGAGAAATCAACGGAACGATCCTCGCTCTTCCGGGTACGGTTTCCGTTATCCCTTTTCTCATAGTTCCTGATAGTTGCTGATAGCAACTGATAAATCCTATTAGAAACTATGAGTTTTCAGGGCATCACCGGGGGCGTTTCTGATCTGCTCTCCCCCCGACCCTTTTCCCGCTTCCAGAACACGGAAAAACACCTCCCGCTCTCTCAGTGAGCACCCTCTCCCGCCATCTTCGGGTACGGTATCCGTTACAGCGGTTTTCTCATAGCTTCTGATAGAAGCGCATAGGGAGTATCAGGAACTATTAGCTGCTATGAGTTTTTCCCTTATTTCTATCAGCAACTATTAAATAAAAATCCATCCGAACTGGGTACGGCAGACGCTGCACCATTTGAAGACGCCCGGCTGGCTGGGTTCCGTTTACGGGTCCTTTCTTTCGGCCAATAAAAAACCCGGGGCGGTGTGCCTCGGGTTTCGATTAAGACGCGGAACCGGGTTAATGGTTAAACGTCACCGGTTCCTCGATCACCTGGAGCGACGCGGGGTCGTCCGCCTTCGCGCGCCACTCAAGGTGCAGGATCGGGGATCCGCCCGCCTTCGGGAACTTCACCGCCATATAGGCGACGGTCTGAGTGCCGTCGGGCTCGCTTCCCGTGCGCCAGATGCTGTGATCGGGTCCGGCGTTCCGGTCGTGACCGAGAGTCTTGAATTCGTCAAACGTGAGGGTCTTTCCATTAGCGGTGGAGTCCGCGAGCAGCGCCTGGATCCTCGCGAGCCGTACTTCCGAGCTCTTCCCGATCTTCTGGTTAAAGGCTTCGGACTCGGGCTCGATATAGTGATTCGTGTGGGCAATCGTGCCGGTCTGAATCCGCTTCACGGTGCGCTTGCCGCCTGGCATCACCTCGATCACCGCGGCTTCAGTTTTATCCGCGAGGATAAAGTTCACGGGTTCGACGTACGCTTCAGTCGCTCGTATCGCCTCTTCCACGGTCGCGCAGTGCCGGAGCAGGTACGCGGGAGACGTGAAGCCGTCCTTCGACCTGAAATGCGGCATCGCGAGGCGCTCTTTCTTCGGGATCGAGCCCGCGGTGGAGAGCCCGAGCGCGAGCCCCTTCTCATTCACGCCCATGTTGAAGTTCTGGTACTTCCCGGTCGCGAGTCCGACGTAGGCGTACCCTTCGCCCGATTTCGGGGTCACCCGGACAAACGTCTCCTCGCTCGGACGCCAGTCCCGGACTTTTGAAATCATGACGCCGCCGTCATCGACCGCCGTCCCCGCCGCGGCGTAGAGCGTGCAGGCGTGAGCGCGCGACGGCGCGAGAAGCACGGAGGCAACAATAAGCGCCGCGGTGATCGCCACGGCAGACGGATGGATCTTCATTGAAGACCTCCAGAAAAATAAATACAGACCTTCACTTCGGTCCGCGACTGACGATTTATACCGGAAAGGCAAAAAAGAAACACCGGGTCAAGGTAACCCAGTGTTTCAGGAGTTCAGAGCGGCAAAAACCGGAACCGGTTTTTACCGGAAGAGGAAGAAGTAGATCGGGCACATGACGAGCGCGAAAACCGTGGTGCTTGTCATGAAGGACGAAACCGCGATGTTGGTTTTGAGCCCATAGAGCGCGCACGTGAGCACCGAATTAATGGCCGTCGGGCAGGAGGAGACGATGATGAGCGTTGCCGCCATCACGGGGTTCGTCACGACCGCGGCGCAGAGCGCCCAGACGACAAGCGGCATCAGGATGAATTTAAGGGGCATGAGCCACAGCGTCTTCGGCATCTCGCGGCGGGCCGCCTCAAAGTCGAGCAGCAGCCCCACCGGGAGGAACGCGATCCAGGCCGAAATATGAACGAGCGGCTTAAACACCATCTGAAGCCATTCGGGCTGCGGCACGTGCGCGAGCGACAGCCCCGCCCCCACGATCATCCCGATCAGCGCGACCTGATTCCAGGTGAAGAAGAGTTCAGCGAACGAGCGCTTCTTCATCGGCGCTTTGCCTTCCCCCGCCACCGCCATATCGTGGAACTTCTGCGCGACCGGGAAGTTAAACGTGATGAGAAGCACGTTCTGGATCACGGCGACGATCTGCACGTATGCGAACGCGGCGGGGCCGAGAAGCAGATAGCAGACAAGACCCCCGAGCGTCCCTGTGTTCCCGAGCATGCCGGCTGTCACCAGCGCCCCCCGCTCCCGGGGATCGGGGTTCTTCTTCGTCGCCGCCATCATGATGAAGTACGGGAGGAACGTGATCACGAGCGCGATCACCGGCACCCAGAAGATCGCGGGACCGATATGAAGGCTCCAGAACGAGATCACCGCGAGAACCGTAAAGACCACGCGGACATTAAACGTGATGACCTTTTTCGTCCCTTCCTGGGTGACGATGCCTTTTTTATGAAGAATGTAGCCGAGCGAAATCGGAATGATCGTATCGATGAGGAGGAGCGCGATACGGAGAAGCGTGTCATTCATGAGCGGGTGCTGCCTGATAACAATTAGATTAATTTTCGGACGTAATATTAACCTTTTTGTTGAATCCCGTCTTTCGCGTCCCCTCCTCCATTCGTTCCCGGATTACTTATCGGGACCGTAGAACGACTCCCGCGCTACGCCGAAAAGGCGGTCGAGTTCCGCCGGTGTTTCCTTGACGGTAAAGGTCCGGAGTTCACCGATGTCACCCGGGAGAAAGAAGGCATAGGGATAGGTATAAGGGTCATTCGCCCGAGTGAATGGCTCCGTATTCGCTTTGATATACCGATGAACGAAATCGAGTTTGTTTATATCCGCGTTCCGGAAGAGATCATTCTTTACGCCGATCCCGCCCCGCTTCTCATCATCGAAGAGACTCAGGTGCTCATCCATCGCCCGCCACTGCGGATGGCTCAGCATGATCGTTTCAGCCTGACGCTGGGATTCCTCTCCAAGGGCCGCGATGGGGAAAAAAATGACATCCACGATTCCGACATACGGTCTCACGTGGCGGCAGAGCCGGATACTCACCGGATCCTGCGGGTCAAAAAAGACGTAGGCGTTCCTGCGCCCCGAGCCGCCTGGATACTCGAACCCCCCGGCAGTGCCGCTCATACCGGAGTACGAAGACGCGCGGGAGCTGAGACCCGCATAATCCTCCCACTGATCTCTTTCGCCAAAAGTGAAAGCCCGGGAAGCGGCTGGCAGCGTGAGGAGCGCGGCTCCGGTGAGGAGCGCGTCCCGGCGTGAATAGCGTTTCGTCATAGCGTCCCCCAATCCTTATTTCCGCGGCGAGTAGTAGGGGCTATCACCCTTCCGGAGAACCGTCCGGAAATCTTCCTCCGTAAGCGACCCGTCAAACGGCACATAGCGGTTCGGGCCGCTCTTAAAGACGCCGAACGGAACGTCGCGGCCTCCGACCTCCCGGTACACCTTGCCGTTCGCCCAGACCGCGGATTCCATCGCGGGCCTGTCCCCCGTCCGGCTCACGCGGAGCCCTCGGGTCTCCGGATCACTGAAGCGAACGATGTGGTGATCGAGCGCCCGCCACGGTTCCGCCGCCCCGAGTATCTGCGCCCCCTGAGGGCCGGAGCGCCAGTTGAGGTACGCGACCGGGTAGAAGTGGATATCGATGTCGTGAAGCAGCGGCTTCAGCCGCTCGATCATCCGAATAGAGTTCTCGCCCTGCGTGTCAAAGACGAAGTACGCCACGGGCCGCCCTTCGGGTCCCGGGTACGAGAACCCCCGCGACCCCTGCTGCAGCATCGGGACCTGGCCCGAAAACGCGTCGATCATCTTTTTCCCGTTCCAGCCAAACGGGATCATCACTTTCTTCAGGATCGCGTAGTGGGGATCCGCCCGGGTATGCGCCTCTGCCCAGGAGGCGGATTCCAGCGCCCCGTCAATCAGTTCGGCGTAAGGCACCACAGACGACCCGGTCGCGAGCTGGCTCGCGGCCGCGTCTTTCGCAATCACGAGGCCCGCCGCCGCGGCGAGGACCGTCCCGGCCGCCATCCGGCGGGAAACACCTCGCTCTTCCTGTTTCTTTTCTTCCATCATCTTCCGTCCCCTCCTACTTCGCCTTCACGAGATCGAAGAGCGCGAGATAGTGATCCCAGTCCGGCTGGTTATTGAAGGGGCGGTATCCCCCATCCATCCCGAGATAGACCCCAAAGGGCACATCAACGCCGCGGGTCGCCCGGAAGAGGTTCGTGTTCGCCCAGATTTTCCGTTCGGAATCTTCCGAGATCCGGCTCACGTCGTACTCAATGCCGTTCGAGCCTTTCTGGCTGAAGAGCGTGATCTGATCGTCCATCGCGAGCGCCCGGTTCGGCGCTCCGAGGATTGTCGCCCCCTGAAACTCGGACACGGGGCCGAGGAAAGCGAGCGGAAAGATATGAAAGTCGATGAGGTGCGAAAGCTTTTTGAAGGTCCGCAGCATGGTGATCGAGTTCGGGTCCTGCGTATCGATCGCGACAAACGCCATCCGTCTCCCCGGGTCTCCCGGGTACGTCACGCAGGCCGCGCCGTGAGTCGGGATTCCATCCGGCCCGATAAACGCCTCGAACATCTCCTTCGCGTTCCAATCCGGCGCGACCCACACCATCCGATAGGTTTCGCGGATCATATCCGCACGCCACCGGGCCCTCGCGTTCGCGGTGGCCCGTTCCGCCTGATAGCGGATCCAGGGCCGGGTCGGAAGCGCTTCCGCTGCGCCCGCCGCCGCGGCACCCGCGGCCCCGGCCGCCAATAGTTTTCTGCGCGATATCTCGATCATCACTCAGTCCTTCAGAGACCGCGGCTCCTCGGAAGAGACCCCGCGGTTCTTATTTCAGATACGTCGATATTAACGCCCGGATTCGCGTCCGGTCTACAGAAATAACCGTGTTATCTATCGGATATAGCGAAAGTAACTAAATGATTTATGAAACGTTCTTTTCCGCTTTGATTTTTCATGGAAACCCCGAACCCATGGGGCTTTGAGGCGAATTCCGAATGAGGCAAACAAACCGCTACCGATCCCCCCGCTTCCGGCCTAAAGGGAATCTGTCCCGCGGTTTTCCCCCGTTTGCCAATAAAAAACACCTGTTCGGGTTTTCCTTGATAAACCGGCCCGTGACCCCGCATTTTCAGGCAGTTCCCGGGGCGGTTTTGTCCGTTATGTCCCGTATCACGAAAAATTACCGTGACTTTTATCACAGAAATACCCTATTTTTTCCGGAATAATCCGTTCTACATAGACGGACGAACTAATCCATACGAACTTTTTTAACCGTCTATGAACTCAAATCTCTGGGAGAGAAAATGAAAAAGACCATTCTGGCAAGCATGCTTGCCGTCATGATGGCGACCCCCGCGTTCGCCGCTGAATCCACCGACATCGTCATTATCGGTTCGGGCGGCGCTGGCCTGTCCTCCGCCATCACCGCGACCGAAAAGGGCGCCAAGGTTATCGTGCTTGAGAAGATGGCCTACTTCGGCGGCAACTCCAACCGCTCCGAAGGTGAAATGAACGCCGCCGGCACGAAGCAGCAGAAGGCTCACGGCATCACGGACGACACGCCGGAACGCTTCGCCGCTGATACGATCCGCGGCGGCCACGGTCTGAATGACCCGGCGCTCGTCAAGGCTCTGACGGAAAACGCTGCCTCCGCTGAAGAATGGCTCCTCGACCTCGGCGCTCACTTCTGCCATCGTATGGGTCGCGGCGGCGGCCAGACCCGTGCCCGCGGTCATGGTCCTTGCGATGGTTCGCCGGTCGGTATCGAAATTATGCGTGTGCTTGGCGAACGCGCGGATAAGGATCATATCGACATGCGTCTCAATAACCGCGTGACGAAGATCCTGATGAAGAACGGCAAGGTGTCCGGCGTCCAGGTGAAGACTCCGAAGGGAATGGAAACCATCAACGCGAAGGCTGTGATTCTCGCGACCGGCGGTTTTGGCGCGAACCACAAGATGGTTGAGAAGTATCGTCCTGAACTGAAGGGCTTCTCCACGACGAACCACCCGGGCGCTACCGGTGACGGCATCATCCTCGCCCAGCAGGTTGGCGCTGGCCTCACCGACATCGAGCAGATCCAGATTCACCCGACCGTTATCAAGAAGAACGGCGCTCTGATCTCTGAATCGATGCGTGCCCGCGGCGGCTTCCTGCTGAACAAGAACGGCAAGCGCTTCACGAATGAGCTCCTGACGCGCGACGTGGTGTCCGCTAACGAACTGAAGCAGCCGGGCGGAATCGCTTACCTCGTGATCGACAACTCCATCTACTCGAAGAACAAGATGGCTCAGAACTACACGGCTGAGAAGCTGATGACGAAGTGCGACACGATCGCTGACGTCGCGAAGCTGATCGGTGTGGATGAGAAGGTTGTCCAGGCGAGCTTCGATCAGTACCACAAGGCCTTCGATAACAAGAAGGATGATCTCTTCGGGCGCCCCGAAATGCTGATCCGTATGGACCAGGCTCCGTACTTCGTCGCTGAAGTCACCCCCGGCATCCATCACACGATGGGCGGCGTGAAGATCGACCCGCAGGCTGAAGTCCTGACCCCCGAGAAGAAGCCGATCCCTGGCCTCTTCGCCGCGGGTGAAGTGACGGGCGGTGTGCACGGCGGCAACCGTATCGGCGGCAACGCTGTGGCTGACATCATCACCTTCGGCCGCATCTCCGCTAACTCCGCTCTGAAGTACATCGGTAAGTAATAGCGAAGTAAAAGCTTCAAACAATCCGGGAGGACCAACTCTCTCTCCAAAGGTCCATCCCGGAGGTCTCCGAAGTGAGCACCGCGTGAACCGCTTCATGCGGTGCTCAATTTTCTCCAGTAGTGCTTTGTAGTGTTTTGCTAGACCCGCACGCGATCTTTCTCTCTCCTCAGATCGCTGCGGTTTTTTTTGCCCAATTTTCCCCCACCCCTCAGGCGCTATTATTTAAAGAACTTTCACTTCGTCCTGAGGAATTGGCTCATGAAAGAGACTGTTCTCGCGGCCGCCCTGGCGCTTTCCCTTGGCTCCCCCTCTGCCTTCGCCGCTGAAACCGCGGATGTGGTCGTGGTGGGCGCGGGCGCGGCAGGCCTCTCCGCCTCGATCGGCGCGGCAGCGCGCGGCGCGAAAGTGATTCTGCTTGAGAAAACGACTGACGCGGGCGGGAACACCGCGTTCGCGAAACTCGGGCTCAATGCTGCCGCGACTCCTGATCAGGCAGCCGCCCGGATCACGGGGGACTCCCCGACGCTTTTCGCCGCGGACACGATCCGGTACGGGCACCAGATTAACGACGCGGCCCTCGTCCGCGCGATGACGGTGACTTCCGCCCCGGCGCTCGCGTGGCTCGAAACCCTTGGCGCCAAACTCTGCCTCCGGATCACCCCCGTGGGGAGCGAAGAGCGGCCGCGCCTCATGGCGCCCTGCGACGGAACCGCGGTCGGTCCCCGCCTCATCCAGGTTCTGAAAGCGAAGGCCCTTCAGAGCCAGGTCGACCTCAGAACCCAGGCCCGCGCGACAAAACTCATCCTCGCGGACCAAAAAGTATCAGGAATCGAGGTCCAGACCCCGAAAGGCCGCTATCAGATCAAAGCGAAAGCCGTGGTCCTCGCGACCGGAGGCTTTGCCGCGTACTCGGCGCTCGTGAACCAGGTTCACCCGTCTCTTAAAGGGATCGCTCCGGTCGGTTTCCGGGGCGCGACAGGGGACGGGCTCGTGATCGCTCGGGCGGCGGGCGCTTTGCTCCTCGACCTCGATCAGCTCCAACCGACAAAACGGCTGCAGCCGTTTCTGATACTCGGCGCAGGCCTCCCGCCAGTAGTTTTCCTTGAGTTTTCCTACACAGATCAGCGTCACTCTCTGCATCGCCGGATCCTCCTTATCATTGGGATCTTCCTGTTCGGGCGCGCATACTCCTGCTCACACACCCTCACCCGCCGGCTGCAGCAGCTCTCCGCCCCCCCCCGGAGCTAATCC
>OLJF01001619.1_pt1 | contig 13248 bp, 8 predicted proteins | sample 1609751 | NCBI WGS metagenome assembly OLJF01 (sample SAMEA4350171, study PRJEB24818) | metagenome | biome: human; feature: gut; material: faeces | place: Denmark | collected 2013-09
CTTTAGCAGCCACGAAAAGCATAGCTGAAGAGTTCTTACAAGTTGCGGCACAAGCTCCACAACCGATACAAGCAGCAGCATCCATAGCTTCGTCGGCATCCGGCTTAGCGATTGGAATTGCATTACCGTCAGGAACACCACCGGTATTTACTGAAACGTATCCACCGGCTTGCAGAATCTTCTCGTAAGCACCACGGTCTACGATCAAGTCTTTAATTACCGGGAAAGCCCCGCAACGCCACGGCTCGATCGTGATGGTTGCCCCATCTTCGAAACGACGCATGTGTAATTGACAAGTGGTCACGTCATCATCCGGTCCGTGGGCACGTCCATCGATGAATAAACTACAGGTTCCACAGATACCCTCGCGACAGTCGTGATCGAAAGCCACCGGTTCTTTGTTCTCGCTAACCAGTTGTTCATTCAGAATGTCAAGCATTTCAAGGAATGAGCTACCGGTTGAAATATCATGAATCTTGTAAGTTTCAAACCCACCTTTTGATTTTGCATCTTTTTGACGCCAGATCTTTAGGGTTAGTTCTTTTAATATTTTATCTGCCATAACGATTTTTCATTTAAGATTATTTATAAGAACGTTGAGCTACCTGAATGTTTTCAAATACAAGCTCTTCCTTGTGTAATTCAGGCTCTTTGTTGTCTCCCTTGTATTCCCAAACGGAAACATACTGGTAGTGCTCGTCATCACGTTTTGCTTCACCTTCCTCGGTAACTGATTCCAAACGGAAGTGACCTCCGCAGGATTCGTTACGATTCAAGGCATCCAATGCCATCAGGTGTGCGATGTCGATGAAGTCTGCCACCCGTCCGGCTTTTTCAAGCTCGTTGTTCATGGCGGTAAACTCTCCGGTTACGCGCAAATCCTTGTAAAATTCTTCTTTCAACTCAGCAATTAATTTGATTGCTTTTTTCAAGCCCTCAGCCTCGCGAGCCATTCCGATGTAATCCCACATGATGTGTCCCAACATTTTGTGGAAGTGATCCGGTGATTTTGTACCCTTGATGTCATACAATCTACGTAAGTGATCGGTAACATTCTTTTCAGCAGCGTCGAATTCCGGCGTGTTAGTTTTAATTTTCGGGGTTTGAATATCGTGTGCGAGATAATCTCCAATCGTGTACGGCAGAACGAAATATCCGTCGGCCAAACCTTGCATCAATGCAGAGGCACCCAGGCGGTTAGCACCGTGGTCAGAGAAGTTACATTCTCCGATAGCGTACAATCCCGGGATGGTTGTCATCAAGTTGTAGTCAACCCAAAGACCTCCCATAGAGTAGTGGATTGCCGGGTAAATCATCATCGGATTGTGGTACGGGTCAACAGCAGTGATCTTTTCGTACATTTGGAACAAGTTTCCGTAACGTTCCTCGATTACATGTCTTCCCAAGCGGTCGATAGCGTATTTGAAATCCAGGAACACGGCTTTACCGGTGTTGTTTACTCCGAATCCGGCATCGCATCTTTCTTTAGCGGCACGGGATGCCACGTCACGCGGAACCAAGTTTCCGAATGCTGGGTAACGACGCTCCAAGTAGAAATCACGATCTTCGTCCGGAATATCGTTCGGGTTTAACGTACCTGCTTGTAATTTCTTGGCGTCTTCCAATTTTTTCGGAACCCAAACACGTCCGTCGTTACGTAATGACTCGGACATCAAAGTTAATTTACTTTGTTGGTCTCCGTGTACTGGAATACAAGTTGGGTGGATCTGCACGAAACAAGGATTTCCGAACATAGCACCGCGTTTGTAAGCTTGCCAAGCGGCACTACCGTTACATCCCATCGCGTTGGTTGACAAGAAGAACACGTTACCGTATCCTCCGGTAGCCAGAACCACGGCATGAGCTCCGAAACGTTCGATCTTTCCGGTAACTAAGTTACGGGCAATAACACCTCTTGCTTTTCCATCTACGATAACGATATCCAATACTTCGTGACGGGTATATGATTTGATTTTACCTTTTTCAATCTGACGGTTCATGGCCCCGTAGCATCCTAACAACAATTGTTGTCCGGTCTGACCGCGGGCGTAGAACGTACGGCTTACCAATGCTCCACCGAAAGAACGGTTATCCAAAAGACCGCCGTAATCACGAGCAAACGGTACACCTTGAGCGACACACTGGTCGATGATGGCGTTACTTACCTCTGCTAAACGATATACGTTAGCCTCACGAGCACGGTAGTCACCACCTTTAATAGTTTCATAAAATAGCCTGTATACAGAGTCGTTATCATTCGTGTAGTTCTTAGCGGCGTTGATACCTCCTTGTGCAGCGATAGAGTGTGCACGACGGGGAGAGTCCTGATAGCAGAATGTGGTTACATTGTATCCTAATTCAGCAAGACTGGCAGCAGCCGATCCACCGGCAAGTCCGGTACCCACGATGATAACATCAAGTTTTCTTTTATTAGCAGGACTCACAACATTGATATGGGCTTTGTGATTCGACCATTTCTGGGCTAGCGGGCCTGCTGGTATTTTAGCGTTTAATTCTGTCATAACCTTAGTAATTTTAGATTTTAAATTTTAAATTTTAAATTTAGATCGTTGATTTATGCAATTTAAAATCTACAATCTATAAATTTAAAATTGTTGTTAGTTTGCCAGTCCAAGCATGAAATAAAGCGGAATGATGCTAAAGCCTGCAGCAATGATGAAAGCGAAGATTTTAGCCAAACATTCCAGTCTTTTTCTCCAAATTTGGTTACAGAAACCGATAGATTGGAAAGCTGACCAGAAACCGTGGGTCAAGTGTAATCCCAAGAAGATGCCTCCCAAGATGTAAAGCAAACAGTAGATGATGCTTGATTTAAATAGTCCAGAAACCAAAGCATAGGTATTTTCCATGGCAGTACCGTCCACGTTGATCTCGGTTAAAAGAGGATCTCCGGCAAACTTGATTTTCCACCAGAAGTTCCAAAGGTGAACAAGCAAGAAGATCAAAACCAAACCTCCCAAGATGTACATGTTTCTGGATGACCATGTACAATTTCCTGATTGTCTGCGAAGATCGTACTTGATAGGGCGTGCGCCTCTGTTTTGAAGAGTCAAGATAGAAGCCAAGATGATATGGATAATGAATCCTATGGCAAGAATCGGTTCTACGATTTTAATGATAGGATTCGTAGCCATGAAATGGGCCCCGATGTTAAATAACTCTCCACTATTATCTACAATCAAAAGTAGATTCAGTGCTAAGTGGACGCACAAAAACGCAATAAGAAAAAGGCCTGATAAACTCAGAATGATCTTTTTCCCGATCGACGATGTTAAGAAATTACTCATAATTAGGTCTATTTATTGATAACTATTTAAATTCTTTATCCGGCACAAAAGTATCTATTTTTCCGTCATTTTAAACGGGTTTATCTATTTTAAAATCATTCTAAATATACAGAATTTTTTCCGTAATGAAATAAGTTATCAAGGTTTATAAAGTTTATAAGGTTCATAAAGTATTTACAGTGTTTTATCCCTTGTACACGATGATTTACAATAAATGTGCCAAGGGGTCTTTGGGTTATGCGAATACTTGAAATATTACTTTATAAACTCTATTTCAAAATTGCTTTATAAATGACCTCTTGAATTTTTGTACGGATATTGTCTTTGATAAGTTTGTCGTTGAATTCGTTGGGGTAAATCCGGTTGGATAGAAAGATGTAGATTAATTGGTTGTCCGGATCGTTCCATGCGATGGCTCCTGTGAATCCCGTGTGTCCGTAACTGGAACAGGGAGCTTCCTTGCAGGTCGGGCCTGATTTGTTGGGCAAGGTTTCCGGTTTGTCGAATCCGAGACCCCGTCTGTTTTGGTCGAGAGGTAAGTGTGTTTGAGTGAAAAGGTCGATAGTCGTAGAATCAATGAGACGTTCTCCCCCGTATGTCCCGCGGTTCAAGTAAACACTCATGATTTTGGCTAGGTCTTCTGCCGTGGAGAACAAACCGGCATTACCGGACACTCCGCCCATGAGTGCTGCGATCGGGTCATGCACGTACCCGTGTAATTGGGATTTTCTGAAAATATCATCTTTATTGGCGGGAACCACTCTTTTCATGTCGAGATTAAAATGAGCGTTGAAGTCCGTGTTATAGGCTCCCAGTCTTTTAAAGAAATGTTTCCGGCAATAAACATCAAAAGGTGTGGCGGATTGTTCTTCCACGATGTCTTTTAATAGCACGAATCCGAGGTCGCTGTAAGTGTATTTTTTCTGGGGTAGCAGTTTGGAGTTTAAAATCAAATTGTGAATGGAGTCTTGGAAATGCTTGTGAATATAGAAATGCGGGGAAACGACCAAGTAGCCTTCGCCCCCCGTGAAATTAAACGTGCTGTCCCGGTAGGTGAATTGGGGATTCAGGTACAGTCGATCCCGGAGTTTACGGGTATTGGTTTTCGTGTATTTTGTCGTGAACAACCGGCCTTGCATTTTATCCCAGTCAATGGCGTGCTGGAAGAAAGAAAAAGATGCCCTTAATCCGGCTGAATGTAACAACAATTCCTTGACGGTAATATCTTGCTTGTCGGTTCCCCGAAGAGAGTAAGAGTACCGGACAATCGGGGAGTCGAGTGTTATATATTGCTGGTCATAAAGCATCATGACTGCCGGAAGAGTCGCCGCTATTTTCGTGATGGAGGCGATGTCGTATATGTTGTCGGTTGTATTTTTCTTTTTTTTGTCATAAGTGTTGAAACCAAAGGCTTTGTTGTAGACAACATAACCGTCTTTTGCCACGAGAACCTGACAGCCAGGAGTCGCTTTTGCTTTTATGGCGGCTTGGCATATGCTGTCAATTTTAAGGAGGAGCTGTGAATTCATGCCGCAACTTTCCGGCTGGTAATATCCTAATCGTAGTTTCGGAGTGGATAGTCCGGTACCGGCGGGATAGTAGTGATTGATACTTACGGGTAATTTCCCGTTCACGTTGATCCCCCCGAAAATGGCTTGGGCGGTAAATTGTTGTGCAGGTGTGTCATGTGAATAGCTCACGATGATGGCATCCATGGGGAGGTAGCTGTACAAGTCAATTCCGTAAGGCGTGGCCGGGTGGCAGAACACGATGTGTTTTCCTTTCAGTAGCTTAATAACATTAACAAGTTCCATGGTCGCCCCGAATTGCCGGGATGCCGTGTTACGGGCAGCACTGTTATACAGGATAACACAATTGTATTTCGATAGATTGTTAATCAGTTTCTCCACTTTTTCTTTTGAGGCACCGGGTGATAGAGAAAAGTGAGCGCAAGGGGCGTATTTCTCTAGTGTACTCTCGAAAACGGGGGCTTTCCGGTCTCCAAAATTCAATGAGGCAATGCGTAGCGTGTCTAAATGTGTCAACGGGAGCAGGAGGCCGTCATTTTTCACGAGAGTAATTGCTTTGGCGTATGTTTCTTGTAATAAAGCTTTGGCTGATGGGGAACTCAATCGTTCGGTCAGCCGGGCGGTGTCCACGGCAGCAGCATACGGGAGTACGAATTCTGCTTTTGCTTCAAGTACTTTTCGGCATTTTTCGTCGATCATCTCTTCCGTGAGAACACCTTTGCGGATAGCTGCTTTGATTTTTTTCACGGAGGTTTCCACGTTTTCCGGGAATAACAGAATATCGTTTCCTGCTGCTAGCGCCTCTACATCAGCCTCTCCGGGAGTTCTTCCTTTGGTGACACCTTTCATGTTCATGGCATCCGTGAAACACAGACCGTCAAAGTGTAATTTCTTGCGTAGCAGATCCGTGATGATCTGTTTGGATAGAGAAGCCGGGATATTGGTCGTATCATAGGAAGGTACGTTTAGGTGGGCAATCATGACGCCCGGTATCCCAGCCTCGAAGAGTTGACGGAAGGGGTACAATTCAACCGTGTCAATACGTGCCGCAGAGTGGCGAATCAAGGGGAGTGCCAAGTGTGAATCAACGTCTGTGTCCCCGTGTCCCGGGAAGTGTTTAGCCACGGCCATCACGTGCTGGGATTGCAAGCCTCGCATATATTGAAGGGTACGGTTGCCGACCTCTTCTTTCTTTTCCCCGAATGACCGGATGCCGATGACCGGGTTTTTGGGGTTAACGTTAATATCGGCCACGGGTGCAAAATTCACGTGAATGCCCATTGCCCGGCATTGCTGTCCGATGGCTGCTCCCAGACGGTAAATGAGGTTCGTGTCTCGAATGGCTCCCAACAAGGTCTGGTTGGGAAATTCCATGGCGGGCTTAATCCGCCAGCCGACTCCGTTTTCTGCATCCATGCCGATTATGAGAGGAATTTTTGCACTCCGTTGGTACTTATTTGTCATTAGAGCTTGTCTTAGTGGACTGCCTTGAAAAAAGATAATTCCCCCGATATGATACTTTTCAATGGTTGTTCCCAGGTGATTCTCGTACACGCTGTCTTTGTTGCTATAGGCGGCCACCATGATCAACTGTCCGATTTTTTCATCCAGATTCATGGTATTTAATGTCGAATCGGCCCATGAGGACTGAGCTTGACCGTGGAGTGAGGGTAGGAGCATGCAGAATAGTCCGATTGCGGAAAGGAGCTTGTGCATGGTAGTTATGAGTTTTAACGTTAGAGGTTGGTTAAAAAAAGTGCGGCAAACATGAATAGATTGCCGCACTTGTATCAATAGATTGGATATTATTTCAATAATTCAGCAATCTTTTGTTTTAATTCATCACCTCTTAAATTTTTAGCAATGATTTTGTTATTTTCGTCCAATAATACTGTGTGAGGAATTCCGCTTACACTGTATAATTGTGCAGGAGCTGATTGCCAGCCTTTCAAATCAGAACCGTGTTTCCATACCAAACCGTCATCAGCGATAGCTTTTACCCAAGCCTCTTTGTTGTTATCCAAAGATACACCGAAGATTTCCAATCCTTTCGGGTGGTATTCTTTGTAGATTTCAACTACATGAGGATTTTCACCGCGGCAAGGACCACACCATGAAGCCCAAAAATCGATTAATTTCACTTTACCCTTGATGTCATACAAAGAGATTGATTCTCCTTCCGGGGTCGTGATCGTGAAGTTCGGAGCGATTTGGCCAATAGCTGTGCTTTCTAATTTAGCGATTTGAGCAGCAATAGCTTTACCTTGTGCGCTAGCTTTTGCTTTTTCACCCAGTAAGTTATATCTTTCTTTCAACTGCTCGTATTCCATTTGTCCCATGCCGGATACGATAACGAAAGTTGAAACATAAGAATCCGGATTAGCTTTGATTAATTCAGTTTCTTTAGCTTGAGCATCTGTCATTAATTTAGCGTAAGCTTCTTGGATTGCTTGTATTTTAGCTTGATCTCCATTAGCTGCTTGATATTCTTGTTGCAATTTCATGGCCTCTTGTTGAGCAGTTGCATTAATTGCCATGAATTGGTCATATATTTTTTGACCTTCGCTACCTGTAACAGTTAATCCTGCCTGTCCTGCATTGACCGTGATATTTGCATTTTCCAACATAAATGGAATAGCTCCTCTTTGACCGATAACCATGATATACGCACCGGTAGGTTCGCTTACGTTTCCGGTAAATTCAAATGAACCGTTCTTCACGTCAGCTTTTGCTAATGTGTCAAGGCTACTGCCATTAACAGTTGCGATAATAGCTTTACCGTCCGGCATTCCTTCTACCGTTCCGGTAACTTTGTAACCACTTTGGGCGTTACATGCTGCAAGGGTCATACTTGCTGCAACGATTGATAATAAAAGTTTTCTCATGTGTTTTTAGTTTTCTAAATATGAAATATTGTGTCTTTAATGAATCTTAGCTTTCATGAACCAGATCTCCTTAAAGGCAATGTTTATTCTCAATTTTGCGTATTTCTCTAAAATTTGATTATTCCGGTGAGTTCCGCGCATACCTAAATCAACGGCAACCCCCAACATCAACTCTTGGCGGGCTAGACGAAGAGGCATTTGGGTTCCGACGGTTAGGCCATAAGTGTTAATGTCGGTAGAATTGAAATTAAGATGTGATCTGGTAAAATAAGTTCCAGCCATATATTTATTTCTTTGCCACCAATAACGTCCAGCTTCGTTGGGTTGCAGATATGCCCCAATGGCTATTTTATGATAGTTTTGATACTCCTTGTTTGTGTGGAATTCTTCATATTGTGACATATTCTGGAATGTGTAATCTCCGGCAAAAAGCCATTTTTGATTACGTTGATAAGAAAGTCCCGTTACAATTCTAAACGGGTAAAAGACACTACTATTTTCCAAAGATTCATTGTCAACAGGAATCATGGATGAAGTTGTGTTACTTATTTTGTATGAAACAAAAGTCTGATTAGCGTGAAGTGGAGTGCCAAAATTAAAACTTGTACCTACTACAAATTTATTTTTTTTACCAATAGAAAACGGCAATTGTGCCCCAAAGGTAAATAAAGCACTTCCCATTTGAGTAACTGTTTGCGTTTTCATGTAATAACCGCTAGTGGCAGGTTGTAAAACCAATGTCAAACGATCATCAATTCTCCCGAACAAATAAGACATGTTTACCCCTAAGGATAAACGTCCTAGTTGGTAAGCTGCTCCTAAATAAACTTCATTTAATCCTCCCTCTCCTTCTATATGTTGGATATAGCGCATAGAGTAGTCTCCTCGTACATCGTTGTTGTATAACACATCAAATCCTCGATTGGATCGTTGAAGAATACCAAATGATGCAAATAATTTTTTATAAACACGAAAAGCCATAACAACTTCTCCATTTTGGGCAACTTTGTAGTTTGTACGCATCTTGTTTGTAGATATTTCAACATACTCTCCTGTTGCTCCGGTTTGTAGATAAAATCTAACGGAATCTAAAGCTGTGTAGGAAGCCGGATTTAAAAAATTAATATTGTAATTATCGCGCATGGCGGCGGATACTCCACCCATTCCTGTAAACGCCCCGTAATTGTCTGGCAATAATCCGAAACCTTCTTTTGAATAAGGTGTTCCTGAATTATTTTGCGCCCAAGTATTTATTGTTATCAATAAAATAATGATACATCCTAATAACTTTCTCATAAGTTTCATTTTTGACACTACGTAATGATTCGTTTACTTGTAATTACTATAATATATGCTGAATACAGGTAATTCTTCAAAGATTACTCGTTGGAATTTGTTATAAACATCCCCAGCAAATATTTGATACCCAGACCATGGAGAATAGATATAACCTGGCAGGCCAATTAATAGATAGATGTCTTTGTCTAGAGGTTGAACTCCTTCCACTTGTCTGATATAAAAATCAGTAAGGTCTATAGTATATTTTTTACTATCAACGTCCATCACGTTCTGTGAGAGTATTCCATATATAGTATTTGATGAGTTGTCAGTTAATGTTTGCCGCACGTAATTATCACGGCTAACAACGTACACACTTAATAATTGTGGTTCTGGAATATTTTCCCATACTTCGGTTTTAGGTCGTAATTCGATTTCTGCTTTTACAATTGTTTTATACTTGGTTACATCTGCAATAAATGGTATTTTTATCTTTAACATGAAACCATTCATCCCTTCAATAACTGCCATTCTTCCCTCTTGAAAAGGTATCGAATCTAAAAATGTTGCATTTTTTAATGGAAAACTTTCTAATGCTTCATATTTAATATTTGTATAAGCATAAGATCCGGAAGAAAACGTTGGCATTGAAAAATATAATCCTTCTTTTGATCCAATATGATAATAACAGCGAAGTTGTATATCAGTTGCCGATAGAGATGTTAATACTGAATTGTTATCTTGAGGAACTATGGCAAATCCTTTTAAGTAATCCATAAATAGGTAATTATCCTCAAACATGGGATCACGAGATCTCATTCGATTAAATAGATTTTGGCCAATAGTATCATTTATTTTGAAATAAAGTTCTCTTGTATAACTTTCTTGTTGTGGGTAAATTGTTAATGTTGCTAATTTTTTATACCATGGTAGAGAATCTATATTACAGAATATAGGATTATCTATATTATAAATCATGTGTTTGTCTAATTGGTATAAATCGAATGTTTGGTATTGTGTTGTATCTCCAGCTAATATTTGAGGATTAGGGATTTTTAGAGTTAAGGAATCAAACACACAATTGGTTTCCCATGTGACGCTACTAGCAAAACCTGTTGGACTTACTTGAAAATAGGGAATAGCTTTTGTAATACCAGTGATGTAATCTTCAATTTTCCCCAGCGTGAGTTGGAAGGTACTGGTTGTTGACATACTGGATGTTGGGAATGAATCTAATTTAATGGTAGAAGTTTCATCTAGAATAAAACGTGTTACTTCTACATAGTGATCGTTAGGAATTAAATTATCTCCAATCGTCGTAAGATCATTGTCACACGCATATAATGATAACAAAAAAAATGCGATAAAGAATATTCTCATGTTTCTTGATTTTGTTTTATAACAAGATGCGAAGGTATAACTATTTTCTAAAAAATCGATATTTGGAGTTGTATTTTATCTAATGAGAGGTTAAAAAAAAAGAACACATGACATTTCTGTCTTTGTTTTGTTGGATTTCATAATAAAATATGTAGTTTTGCCTTTTGAAATAGAGAAAACATTATAGAATATTGTAAATATAAATAATCAAGTAGGAAAAAGTATGAGAACATTTAGTTTATTAGTACTAGCCATTTTAGGATTCGCTTTTGTTGCTTGTGATGATGATGATCATTTAGGTGACTGGGCAAAAGCTCCTGAATTTAGTGGTAGATTACGTAATCAAGCTGTATCATTTGTTATTGGAGATTACGCTTATGTTGGAACTGGCTTTGGGGTCGATTTGGCAGAATATACAGATTTCAAAAAGTATAATTTAAATGATGGGACGTGGACAGATGTACCCGATAATTTCCCGGGAAAGGGACGCCACGGTGCTGTTGCGTTTGTAGCTGAAAAAGGTGGGAAAACTTATGCTTATGTTGGATTGGGCTATATTTCTGCAAATCAAATACAAGGATCAAATGGAACAACAGAGATTCGTGCTAAAGAATATTTGAAAGATTTTTATCGTTTTGATCCAACAGATAATTCTTGGACAAAAATAGAAGATTTTCCAGGAGAAGCTCGTAGAGATGCTGTCGCTTTTACTTTAGATAATTATGGATATGTAGGAACTGGGCGAGCAGACAAGGCATTGCTCTTTAAAGATTTTTATTGTTTTGATCCTGAAACCGAAACATGGAATACGGAGGAGCTAGGATTTAAGGGGGATCAAAGATATGGTGCTTCTGCTTTTGTCGTTAATGGTGCAGCTTATGTATGTTTAGGTGCAAAAGGATCTGGATATGCGCAGGATGTTATTAAATGTACTCCATTAGGAGGAGGGAAGGTTTCTTGGGATAATATGCAAGCCTTAACGGATAAGCCTGGTGTGAAACAAGATAAAGATTATGACCGGATTCCAAGGGCGTTTGCGGTGTCTTTTATTTCTAATAAGGGGAATGACGGTGAAAATTATGCTTATATTGCAACTGGTACGGGAAATAATCCTTCAACTGTTTGGAAATATAACCATAAAAAAGATCAATGGCATCAAATGGAGGATTTAGCTCCATCTGCAGGTAACGTTGTTGGTGCTGTGTCTTTTGTTGCTGACGGTTATGGTTATTATACAACAGGTGGTACTAGTATAGATCCAATTGATGCGAATTCAAGTTCGTCGACCAGATACTTTACCAATTCTACTTGGAGATTTATACCAGATGTGAAAGAGACTCGTAGAAACGACTATTAATTAGTTCTTCTAAAAAATATCTTAAAGCTATCCAAATATGGATAGCTTTTTTGTTTGTATATTTATTGATGCTGAAGATTATTACTTAGTCTTTAATTGATAGCAATGTAATTAAGAATTTATATAATTTAGTGTTGCTTGTTCATGAAGGATTAGTAATAAGATATACTGAAATGAGGATAAAGAAAAGTTTGGTGTTGGAATGGTGGCACACGTTATACAAATCTTTTAGGAAGGTCGTTTCTGTATTACCCTGAAAAGAGTTCATGGTAAATCAATGTCAGAATTGCTAAAAATATATTTTGCTGCAAAGTGGTATATAAATACTCTTTTTAAATTGAAGTGTGCATATCGTTGTGGAAAAAGATGAGGATGACTAAATTAGTTTAGTCATCCTCGAACTATTGGAGTGTTTTTCTAATATTTAATTCTTAGAGAAGAAAGATGCCTTTTAGCCAGTTCTACCTAATGTATGGTTTATTGTACAAAGGTTTTCATGGAGGAAATTCGATCATTCCAATTAATCCCTTTTTTTACCTTATAGTCATGAAAATCCCTTACTTTGCAATAATAGCAATAGCCATATTGATCCATGACACGATCTTTGCCTGTAAATGTGAATGTTATAGATTGGGCTTTATAATTAGGATTTCTGAAAAATGTTATTCCATGCGTCCCGCTGATATATGTAGTATTTTGTGAGCCTGCAGTAAATGATGATATCATGTCATCCATCGCTTCAGCGGCATCAAGATCTGGGATAGCAAGTGGGGCATTAAGCGCTCTACTTATTCCCATACGTTTCGTATTGAAATCTGCATGTTCATATATCATAACTGTATAGTAATATAATCCGATGGTTGCATTCTTATTCTTAAGTCCTTTAGATTGTTTGTTTAGCTCTAGTTCTTCATAAGAATCGTAATATTCTATGTCCCCATTAGGAGTAACATAAGTCGCTAAATCCGGTAACTCTTGGAGTCTATTATGGATTGCTGCAACTTCTTCATCCTCTAATATCATAAGCGTGTCATTTTCCATATAGAAAGGTGAAGAGTAAGTTTTTCCATTATAAGTGAAATCAAATGTTTCTCTTAGTGGAAGAAGTTGATCATTGCTCCGTAAATTTTCTGTCGGAGCGAGTTCTAGATCTGAATTTTGGCATCCAATCATGACACCAATGAACAAGGCGATTAAAATTGTAATTTTTTTCATAATCTTTATTTTTTATTGATAAATATTAGTCCCGATATAGAAACATAAATGAGCTATTTATGTGAAGATTACGGTTTTTCTTCAACTGTTTGTTTTACTTTTTTGCTACACCTCACTTTCTTGAAAGTTTAACTAAATGATGAAATTTTGATAATTTATTGCTCTTTGTGTTTTGTGCGTTTTTTATTTGTTACATTTGCAAATGTATGATAATAAATCGTTGCAGAATAGGTTAATTTGTGGCGAAATTGTTCCTTTTTTTATGATGTTTTTATTTGTGTTATATGATAAATATG
>OLJF01001620.1_pt1 | contig 13233 bp, 10 predicted proteins | sample 1609751 | NCBI WGS metagenome assembly OLJF01 (sample SAMEA4350171, study PRJEB24818) | metagenome | biome: human; feature: gut; material: faeces | place: Denmark | collected 2013-09
AGACAGCAACTACACCCACGACCACGAAGATAGACTTCGAACCCTTTTAACCACTCCGAAGTTACCTCATTGAAGGCAAAATCATCTTTCCCACGATAAGCAATAATGGCATTGAGACTGCTGCGATAGACATGAGCAGTTCCAAAGTTTCCCTCCACTTGCAGCCCATGGGCTACTTGCTTCATAAATCCTAATACTTTTGACATCTCACGATTGTTTTTTGATTAATTCGACAATAAAGATACGAGTATTCCCTGAAAAAGAATACCTCATACGAACAAAACGGAATGCAAAGATGTTTTAGAAACAGCTATTACGACGAAAAGCCCGGACTTTCGCAAGCACGGGCTTTTTGTATTCTCAAGACATCCCCCTTTCATAGGGGAAATCATGACCGGCTAATTGTGACCGGTATAATAAGGGAGATGCATTAAGAGTTAGCAAAAGGGATGTCAGTGGGAAATTATTAGGAAGACATCCCTTTTCTTAAGAAGCACAGCATAGAAGGATTGACTTTCACAAGCGAATGGCTTCGTACTGGTGCTTCTCGGCGTTTTCTTCACCACAAGGGTGAAGAAGGGTTTATCTTGTTGATTTCAAAGATATCTCCCGGTCTTTCAGAAAATGAATCCGGGAATCACGAGAGATATCGTCTGATACATCAAAGGCTTATTACCATGCAGGAACTGTAACTGTTACAGTTTTAGCCTCCATAGCACCCCAAGGAGATTTAGGAGTAACTGTTACTTTTACTTCCATTGGTTTTGAACTTACAGACCATGCGGCTGCCGTTGTTGTCAATTTGAGCACGCCGTCAGTAATAGTAGGTTCAAAGGAGCCATTATTAGCACCTTCTTCCATTGTATATTCTACACTGAAACCATATATGGTCATAGGAGTATTGTTGTTATAAATATTCTCAGCAGCTTCCGGCCATATTTTGTTTTCAGCAGCAGTAGCATCCTTCCAAACAAGAGCAGTTTTCAAATTAAGACCTGCTTTTCTCTTTTCTATTGAAGTTACATCATAAGTAAGTTTACCTTGATCTTCCGGTTTTTCTGCACTATATGCAAATGTTCCGTTCAGCTTATCAGCAGGAATTGTCACTGCAATTTCTTTAGAGAATACTTCATGTTCACCGCACTTTCCTGTCAGTGTTACTTTAATAGGATCGCCTTCATAAGATTTAGTTACAGTTACATCACCACTTTTACTTACAGTGACACCCGTAATAGAACCTTCACCTTCAGCAAGAACAGGAGCAAACTCTAAAGTAGCACCGGAACCTAAGCCAGTAAAACTGTTCTCAACAGCTGCATAGTTAGAATAAAGTTCTTTCAGGTTTCTAGTTGCTTTTACAGCTGTATAATTACTTTCCTGAGTACCTGCACCTTCAAATGTGCGACCCAGTACTGCTTTACTTCCGTCCCAAGTCTGAGCATTATTAATTAGTTTGAAAGCTGCATCATTTGCATCAGGATAGCTTACCGTTACACCTTTCACTGTTACATCAATGCTCTTGTTACCGTCTTGACTAGTAATTCTAGTAGTGATATCAGTAGCTTCGCATACTGTGCTTGCCGAAACTTTCAAGACAAGAGCACCGCTAGAATTGCCCAACTTAATTGTCTGAGTTTCCGGAACTGCCGCAAATGTACAATTGTTGAAATTATCAACGCCCAATGCTTCCTTTATCTTAGCTACGGCAGCTACGGTAGCACTTTCTGCAGTTACGTCGAGTGTATATGATTTCTCTGCGCCATTCCACAGAAGAGGTAATTGCGCAGCAGCAAGTACAACTTCTTGTGCTTCACCTTCAGTGATCAATTTAACATCTCCATAATCACCAGTATATTCTACTGTTTTTTCAGAAGAAGCACCCAGACCAGACACTGTTATTGTATACGATACTTTCGCCACGTTACTTACTACTGCTGCTTCTTTTGCAGACAACACGCCTGCTTCAGACAATTCAAAATTAGCGGCATTAGTACCTCCCAGAGTTAACTCCATAGGGAACTTATCTGCAGAAATTCCATATTGACTTAGCTTCTTTCTTGTGTCGGCTTCGCCCTCAACATCTCCACTAGCATCTACTGATGAATGAACTGTCAAAGTATAATCACCACCCGTTTTATAGTCGATAGTGTTTCCTTTAACTAATGTTGTCGGCTTTTCTTTCGGAGTCCACTCTACCTCGTCAATATACAGAACATTCTTCACAGCAACGAAATAGTTTGAAGAAATATCATTCAAAGTCTTCGCCTCACCTTCAACCTTATCCGTCAGTGTCAAAGCGATTGCATAGCTAGCTGCTGCCTTACTAGCATCTAAAGTCACCTCAATCAGATTGGCTTCGTCTTCTACAGCTTCAATCTTTGTAATATTGAACAATTCACCTGTAGCACGTGTTTTCACCGTCTGATAATCTACTGCAACATTATATTTAGCAGTTTCCTTTCCAAAATTATCAATCAGTTCCTTCGCTGCACTACTCGGAGATACACGGAATCTCACTTTCACATCGCCACCGCTAATCATCGGTTCCCAATCATTTGCATTATTGTCAGAACCAAACTTAGCATAGAACGTACTAAGCTGAACCAGTCCGTCTGCATATTCCGGTACGTATACGATACTTTGGATCATGCCTTTCAGTGCTGTAATTTCTGCTTCCAATTCTGCTTTCAACTTACCTAATGTAGACTCTACATTTGCCAATTCAGCGTCAATGATGCCTTGTACAGCCTCCTCAAAAGTCTTACCTTCAGGAATTTGGAGTGCAGTCAAAGCATTTTTTGCAACCACAATCTCATTGATAAGTGCTTCATAGTCTTTAGACTGACCTTCCTCAGTACCTACGTGTGCATTGATAGCTCTCAACAGTTCATCCAAACTGTCCAGTTGTTTTTTGATAACACCGTCTTCTTTAAAGATTTCATTGTAGATTTTATCTACAAAATCCGTCAAAGTCTCTACACCGGTTATTCCGAGGCCTTCAATGTGCTCATTCAGTGCTTTACCATTTGATGCAACACCGGCTTGTACAGCTTCGATTACATATTGGGCAATAGCTCCCTTGTTTGCACCTTTATCGTTCAGTGCATTTATAATGCTCTGATTGATGAATTTATCGAAGCTAGTGTTTTCGAAGCCGCTCAAATCCTCAGGATTAGCAATAAACTTATTTTCTGCATCAATCAAAGCCTGAAGAGTCTTCTTCATATCCTTCAAAGCCTCAATATCGTTATTAATGGCATCAACTGTTGCCTGACTGGCTTTACCGTTTATTAATTCAGTAAGTTCATTCTTAGCTGCTGTCAAGGCATCAGCTACGGTTTTATCACCAGCCGCCAGCTTATCTTCCAAAACTTTAATTTTGGCTTCCAAATCAGTGGCAGTAACTTTGCCGTCAACCAGATCCTGCAAGTCTTTAACCTTCTTTTCCAAAGCTTTCGTTGCCGCATCAACAGCAGCTTTCATGTCTTCCGTGCTCACAGGATTAGTCGATTTAATATTATCGACCTGTTCCTGCAAGCCTTTAATGTCGTCATCATAATCCTTACAACTTGTGACTGTTGTAGTGACTGCAAGCGTCAATGCCCCGAAAAGCATTACCCTAACAAAATTTTTCTTCATAACTACTTAAAAATTACATTAATAATATATTATTAAACACTAAGTTTCAATAATAGACGGCCCGTTACTTCGTAGGTAACGGAGAAACCTTTGTTCCTGCTCTCTGAGAGTAGTCGATACTGAAAAATGATACGATAAGTGATGAAAGTTCTTTACCCCTGCTTCTGACGAGCGGCAGAGGGGAGGGAAACCTTTTGCAATATTTAGAAGTTAACAAAGCCCTAATACAAAGAATCCACGTGTTTTATCTGTCCTAGTTCCGCTTTTGAGTAGTTTATTGGAAAAAATGTTTGATTTCGTTTGGTTGTTTTAAGAAATATGCTCATATTTGCACCGATATTCAAACCCGTTACCTACGAAGTAACAGACTTACAATCAAGCGCTTACACCTATCACAGAGCGTTTTACAAAATCGAGAACCTGTTTATTTGCTTCATCAATTTTCTTACTCCGGAAAGGTTTGAGATACGTCTCGGTCACTGTAATGGACGAATGTCCCATAGCTTCGGAGATAATGCCCGGATGAATTTCGCAATAATAAGCCGTTGTAGCCCAGGTATGGCGCGCCACATAAGTAATATTTAGAAATGCAATAAAAAACAGAATGACGATAATTAAACGTAAAACGTTTATAATTAAGCATTTTGCGAGAATTGCAGAACAGACAGACCTGCAAAAGAAAACAAAATATTGCGACGTTTCAGTTACCAGACTGTTAGCCGCCTGTTTCGGAAACGACGGCAGGTAACCGAATTTTTACCGATAAGAACAAAGCGGATTTGTATTCACTGTTTCTCAATGTTTTGCATGCCAAAGGACGCTTTTCAAAGGAGTATTTTTACAACCTAAAAAAGAGCGTTATGAAAGTGGAAAAATTCAAGGTGCTGCTCTACCTGAAAAAGAGCGAGCCGGACAAGACCGGCAAAGCCCCGATCATGGGACGGATCACCCTCAACCGCACGATGGCGCAGTTCAGCTGCAAGCTCTCCTGCACCCCCGGGCTGTGGAACGCGCGTGAGAGCCGGCTGAACGGCAAGAGCCGGGAAGCGGTGGAGACCAATGAAAAAATAGAAAGACTGCTGCTTGCCGTACACTCGGCCTTCAATTCCCTCATGGAAAGAAAAAGGGATTTCGATGCCGCCGCGGTCAGGGACATGTTCCAGGGCAATGCGGGCATGCAGATGACCCTGCTCAAACTTCTCGACCGGCATAACGGGGAAATGAAGGCCCGTGTCGGTGTGGACCGTGCGCCCACCACACTCTCGACCTACCTCTTCACCTACCGCACGCTTTCCGAATTCATCAAGGCGAAATTCAAGGTTCCGGACCTTGTCTTCGGGCAGCTCAACGAGCAGTTCATCCGCGACTACCAGGATTTCATCCTTCTGGAGAAGAAATACGCCGTGGACACGCTTCGCGGCTACCTGTCCATCCTGAAAAAGATCTGCCGCATCGCCTATAAAGAGGGACATTCGGAGAAATACCATTTCTGCCACTTCAAGCTGCCCAAGCAGAAGGAAAGTACGCCGAAAGCACTCAGCCGGGAGAATTTCGAGAAGCTGCGTGATCTGGAGATACCGGAAAAACGCGGGTCACATGTCATCACCCGGGACCTCTTCCTCTTCGCCTGTTACACAGGCACCGCCTATGCCGATGCGGTAAGCATCACCCGGGAAAACCTCTTCCGGGATGACGAGGGCAGCCTCTGGCTGAAATACCGGCGGAAGAAGACCGACTACCTCGGACGCGTCAAACTGCTGCCGGAAGCCCTCGCGTTGATCGAGAAGTACCGTGACGATACCCGCTCCACGCTCTTCCCGCCGCAGGACTACCACACGCTCAGGGCCAACATGAAATCCCTGCGCCTGATGGCGGGGCTCAGCCAGGACCTTGTCTACCACATGGGGAGGCATTCTTTCGCCTCCCTGGTCACGCTCGAGGAAGGGGTTCCGATCGAGACCATCAGCAAGATGCTGGGACACTCCAACATAAAGACCACCCAGATATACGCGCGTGTAACCCCGAAGCGACTGTTCGAGGATATGGACAGGTTCGTCGAGGCAACCCGCGATTTGAAACTCATTCTTTAATCCTGAAAATATCATTATCATGCGCAGTACATTCAAACTCTTATTCTACATCAACCGTAACAAGGTGAAATCGGACGGCACGACAGCCGTCCTCTGCCGCATCAGCATTGACGGCAAGAAGTCAGCCGTTACCACCGGCATCTATTGCAAGCCCGGGGACTGGGACAGCAAGAAGTGTGAAATCAAAACGGTCAGGGAGAACAACCGCCTTGCCTCCTTCCGAGGCCGGCTGGAAGAGGCGTACGGGAACCTGCTGAGGAACCAGGGAGTGGTCACGGCCGAGCTGCTCAAGACCACCGTATCCGGTACCAATTCCGTGCCGGAATACCTCCTGCAGGCCGGAGAGGTGGAACGCGAACGGCTCAGGGTCCGCTCCAAGGAGATCAATTCCACCTCCACCTACCGCCAGTCGAAGACCACGCAGCTTAACCTCAGGCAGTTCATCGAATCCCGCGGGATGAAGGACATCGCCTTTTCGGACATCACCGAAGAGTTCGCCGAATCGTTCAAGGTCTTTCTCAAGAAAGAGCTGGGACACAGGAACGGACACGTGAACCACTGCCTGTGCTGGCTCAACCGGCTCATCTACATCGCCGTGGACCGGGAAGTATTGCGTGCCAACCCGATAGAGGACGTGGCATACGAGAGGAAAGAAGCACCTAAACTAAGGCATATCAGCCGCAGTGAACTGAAGCGGATGATGGAGACCCCGCTGCCCGACCCGATGATGGAGCTGGCGCGCAGGACGTTCATCTTCTCCTCGCTGACCGGTCTGGCCTACGCGGATACGAGGGCTCTCCATCCCCGTCACATCGGAACGACCTCGGAAGGAAGACGGTATATCCGCATCCGCCGCGCCAAAACGGACGTGGAGGCGTTCATCCCGCTGCATCCCATAGCCGGACAGATACTGGAGCTTTACAACACCACGGATGACGAGAGGCCGGTATTCCCGCTGCCGGTCCGCGATGTCCTCTGGTACGAGGTACATGGAATGGGCGTGGCATTAGGCATGAAAGAGAACCTGTCCTACCACATGGCCCGGCATTCGTTCGGGACCCTGACACTGACCGCGGGCATTCCGATAGAGAGCATCGCCAGGATGATGGGCCATACGAACATCGACAGCACGCAGGTCTACGCCCAGGTCACCGACCGGAAGATATCCTCGGACATGGACCGGCTGATGGAAAGAAGAAAGCCTGCGGCCGGCAAGGAAGCCGCAGGCTAAATAAAAACTGCCGCCGGAATTGTATTTACGATTCCGGCGGCAATCCTTAAACTTGAATACGATATTACACCAATGCAGCGTGATAGTTCTCCTCCAACAGCTTCTCGATGTCCGACTGCCTGTACAGGATCTTCCCGCCAAGCTGGATATAGGGAATCCGTCCTTGGTCCCTGTAATCCTGCAGGCACCTGCGGCTGATCCTCAACGTCCCGGAAAGCTCCCTGTCGGTCAGGAACCGTTCCCCGTTGAAGGGAGGACGGTTGTCACGGGCAAGACGCTCCACCTTTTTCTCCATGTCGTCCAGCAGGGCAAAGAACCTGCGGACACGTTCGTTCTCCTTGTCGATAATGCCTTCCATCTCTTCCGCTCTTTAAAGGTTTCCGTTCTTTCTTCCTTCTCTCACAGTCTTCTCCTTGCGTCTGATGCCGACGTAGGCCATCAGCTTCTCCACATCCCCGGGCTTGTAATAGAACTTGCGCTGGAGGCGGGTGAATGCCAGCCGTCCGGTATCGCGGAGGGTTTGCAGGGTACGCGGCGAGATGTCAAGGCGCAGGCAGACATCCTGACCGTCCAGTCACTTTCCGGATTCCTTACAGCGGTTTCTCTCATACAATCTGTCCACATGTGCGGACAGGTTCTCGGCGCGTGCCAGCATCCTCTCAAGGACACCGGCCTCGATGTAGCATATTTCCATATTTTCAACTCGTTTAAATGTCAGTGCGAATATAAGGGAAGAAACCTTGAGAAACAAGCAAGGCCGGTACACTGGCAGGAATAGTCATGGATAGTCGGTTTTTGTCATGACGGAAAAGACGGTGAAAAGAAAAAAAATGCTTTCCCGAAGGGAGTCGTGGAGCCAGCCCCCCTCTCTGGAAAACAGGATACGGCGGACATCCGATACCGTGAAAAAAGAAAAATCTTCACACAAAAACTGGCGGGAATCGCAATAATAAAGGAGCGGGGTTCTCAACCCGTGATGTAACCGTACTTTTTCAGGTCGTCCATGAAATGCTCCGGCGTGTCGGTCCTCACCGTCACCCCGTGCAGTTCCCTGTACCGACCGGAGAAATTTACCATGTACTCCTCGTCGGTGCACTCGCTGTCAAACCAGCTGCCCTCACGCAGGACGCGTACAAACTCGGAAGGGTCGGAGGCGGCAATCCTGCCGCCATCCGCCAAAATATACATATGCTTGCTCATGCCGATAGTTTTTTCGTTCTTAATTTATAATATAGTTTCTGTTCACTGTCAAGGAAGGGGATGTCCTGAAGTGCGGTGGCTGCGGGTACCTGTCCCCTTGTGGCAAAGGTAACCAATTTGTGGAGAAACAGTACCCAATTTCGCATTTTTGTGAAGTTGGTCGTTCCCGAATGCTGGCGGAACTCGACCGTCTTGTGCCGTGAGTAGGCCTCAAGGTTCACCTTATGGTAACGGTCACCGATCTTTCCTTTCAGCTCGTCCACCGTCCGGGCGGAACGTATCATCCCGTCAGAGACATGGCCCAATCCACGGCAATAGTAGTTGTCCCTACGGGATGCCGGCATGAACCTGTCGATGACCGGTTCCAGGTGCTTGTAGCTCAGGGCCAGGTTACGCCAGGTTTCCATGTTGAAACCGGCGGCATCGATATGTACGTGAAGCCCGCAGCTCCCGTTCACCTTCACGTCACACAGGTCGAGCATCCAGCAGACCTTCTCCAGTTCCCGCAGGCCGGCTTCACCGACCAGGATCGGACTGACCAGCTCGAATGTGTCGTTACCGCTTATACTGCTGTCCGTCACGAGCTTCCAATACGGACAGGTGGTATGGTTATAGCCTTCCACCATAACCTCGATCCCCGCCTCCCTGAGCTCGCGCGCGAGCCGTTCACGGGAGCAGTTGTAGGCCTCGATCTCGATACCGAACTTGCGGTTGAAAGTATAGTCCAACATCGTTGTCACCGGATGGATACTCAGACCGTCCTCACGTTCCCTCATCCGGCGCAGGGCGTTCACTACAAAACCGTAATTACCATTGGTCACCATTCTGGCGATTTCCGCGCGGGAAACCCCCAGAAGGTACAGCTGACGGATCTTGCTTGTCTTCGTTGTCTCTTGTGCTAAAATACTTCTAACTTGCTCGTTCATAACTTGTTACCTCCTTTATGATTCTACTACTAAGGTAATGCTTCTATAGGAGAATTCGTAATTATAAGAGCTTTATTATCATGCCATTAGCTTACTTTATCTTAGGCTAAAAGTCCTTATTTAAGGTGTCTGTATCCTAACATCCGCTACCGGTCGATATCGGATTCCTCCAGATTGATGGCATATCTTCTCCACCGATTCAGGAAGGTCTGTTCTTTTCCTTTTCTGAGTTCGTATCTTAAAATCTTAAATTATTAAATTACACAACCGGTATTGTCTCGGAATACAAAATAAGGGAAGAAGAGGACCGGACGGAATGAAACCACCTGTCACTTATAGTCATCCAAAGCCGGTGATCGCTATGATACACATGCCGTTCCGTTCGGACGGTTCTTCCTATGCGGAAGTGACGTCAGGGGCCCGCCGCCTGTAGCGGCGTGGAAGAACGGGCGGAATTCAGTATCCTTGTCCACCGATCCTTTTAAATCCTTATGGGCAGGTGTGGGAGCACGTATCCACCCTGATACGGATTTTAAAATTATCCGTCTGTGGTAGTGTAAAAGTACGACAATCCGTTGATAGGGAATATGAAAGGGAAGAATATAAGACGTATACGGCTACATGCCCGTTTCTCCATTTGCAGATGTGTAGAAGTAGCAATCCGTTAATGGAGACAAGGGAAGAAACCATGAAGCAGGCAGGACCGGTACACTGGCAGGAATAGTCATGGATAGTCCGTTTTTGTCATATGGTACGGAGGAAGAAGTCCGCGGTTCGAACCGTTATCTGCCGGTACTTACAGCTTCCTGCCACGTCTTTTTATCTGGCGATGCCTGCTAGATAGGCCCGGGGCTGCTGTTATCCGGGAAATTTTCCATAATGCCATCGGATGGTCGGTGATCCGCCGGATGATCTCCGGATCGGAGAACAGGAGTTCCGGCTTATAGATCCCCTTGCTGAAACTTTCCATATATTCCCGTTCCCGCGGCGAGAGGGTGAGTATGGACGTCAGATATTGCATGGTACTCCTCTTGGCAATATCTATAGGGAAGAATTTCTTTCCTGAAGGGAGCAGGGGCATCAGCTGGCTTCTGATTCTGGAAGGCTCGATGTCCATGATGCCGGACAGGTCTATCTCTTTTCTGGCGGTTCCTTCCACCCCGATGGTCTGATAGAAGACAATTCCTTTTTTAAGCATCTCCCTTTCCCGGAGAGTCGAAAGCATATTCGATTGTGAGAGTGAGTAGACATCGAACAGGTCCCGGACGGCCCTCCTTTCTATCAGCGCGTTTATTTTTGTGGCGAACAGCTCGCAGGGATGCAGGGTCGGGAATCTGATACCGGCGTCAGGAACTATATCCAGATTGATTTCCTTGCTTACCACCGGCAGGAAGTGATTCCTGATACCGTAATTCAGTTCCATCTTTATGTGGTCATTATTACCGGCGATACTCCGGTAATTGAATGTCCACTGGTCCAGAGTATGAAGTTCCTTTCCCAGCTTGCCGACAGTATAGCCCCGGGATTGCAGAAGGTCGAACAGGGCCGATTTTATTTCCTTGCGCAATGGCAGGAGCGCCGGCATCCGTCCGAACCTGGTGAAATCCAAGTCTATGTCAACAGAAAGCCTGGGAAGGTTGAAACAGACAAGATTGATGGCAGTCCCGCCTTTCAGGGCAAAACAGTCCCTGAACAAGGGGATTCCGGACATATCCTTGAGTATTTGGTAAAGCCGTATCACCTTTTCCAGAGTATCACGTTGAAAACCGTATTTCCGGGCTGTCTCGATGATATATGACCGCGTAATATCCGATGTATCCATGGCACTAATAGTTTTCGGTTAAGGATAGGATATACTGCGGGACATACAGTCTCCACCGGGGAATATATATCCTTGACTCCCGCTTGTCGGTAAGGTAACGTACACTCCTGCCTGTCTTTTCACCGCATGTCTGGAAAAATTCCCCGCCCAGTCCCATCCGCTCCTTGAAGAGCGAGAGGATGAACCCGGTTTTCTGATATATGACCGACTTGCCGTATAACGGCAGGTAACGCAGAAGCCTGTCCTCATCCACGGTGCCTATCAGTTCAAGGTTGTAGACCAGCTCCTCCAGGCCGCCGGCAAGATCCGGCCGGTCGATGCAGTCGAGTATGGTACGTTCCATGTCGGTGACGCGGACACTCACGTGTTCCGCCGGCCGCACGATCCCTTCCCGGTGCCTGTCCGGGGCATACATATATTCGACGAACTCGAACTCAAAAGGGCGGAAACGTTTGGCCGAGGACAGGTATATCCTGTTCCAGACCTGGTTCTGCAATCCGTAGAATTCCATGGCCGAATGGTAGGAGAGATAGGAGCCGGGAACGGAATTGCAGCCTATCTCGTATTTGTTCTCGTCGACAAAACCGTCCACAGGGTTTGTCGGCAGGTACACGTTCCTGCGTATCCGTACAATGGAATTACGCCTGCTGTACTTGTACAGCAGGGAGGAGACGGTCTTCCTGTTCCCGACGTCGCGGAACATCTCCTTCCCGGTTACAAAACGCCGGTTCTGAATCAATGCGGTATATTTTCCCATGATTTTATATTTTATTCAAAAGTAGTACTTTTGTACTATAATCGCAAATTATTTAAAAACATATTTACCGGTACCATATTAAATGCGCCGGCTTCAATCCCGTATCTCATTTCTTTTAGCAAGTCAAATTCAGGTGCAAATATATGGGGTGAAATCATGCGGGACAAGCGTAGTCTTCCCGCTGTCAGGAATAGTCATGGATAGTCGTTTTTTGTCATATGGGAAGGAAAAAGAAAGCCGAGGCGGGTCTGGATCCACTCCCCCCTTGGGGTATGTGAGAGGAACGTTGCGATGAAAGAAAAAAACTCCTCTTCACGCATGGATAAGGCAATGCCGGAAGTCCGGCAATAAAAAGACGTGGCTTCTCTACCCGGGTAAATGCCACGATTACGGACCTCTTCTTGTCCCTATACCATCAGGCCGGTTACCCTCAGGTTAAAAGCTTATCCGGAATATCCGAATCCAACCCGTGACAGACCCGGATGGGAAAGGCGATATACCACCGGATACGCGTATAGCCATATGACCGGACATGGAGATACGACGATAACGATACGCCCTTCTATCGGAATAAGGATATGGCGGGATGCACGGATACCATATATGATTATCGGAACAGCCGTATGGCAGGCCGTGGGTATATGAGAGCGTCCGTATACCTGATCTCGTTTTTTATTATCGGTATTTCAAATATCTCAAAAGCCTCTTTGACAGGTTACCATCCGGGATGATCGCCTGAATTCGCATGTACCGGACTTTCTATTTACCTGATTCCGTAATCGTTCCTGCCGTCCGTTTTTTCTCCGCGGCTGTCGCTTTTTTCCTCGTGGCATCATGGTTACCGGATGGGAAGAGCCATCTCCACCACAACCATGAATTATAGTGTAGCATTTGTATATAGCCGTATGATACGCTATCCGGATAATGCTATCACAGAATTACGATATAGCCGGATATCAAAATAAGGATAGCCGGGAGCGAAGGGAGCACGAACCCTTCCGGATACAGATATCTCAAAAGCTCCATTTGCAGAAGTGTATAAATATCAATCCATTAATGGAGACTATAAAGAAAAAACACAAGTCACACACGACTACCTGTCATTCTCCATTTGCGGATGTGTAGAAGTAGCAATCCGTTAATGGAGACGATGAAAAAACAATCAGTCTTATACGGTTATCTGTCATTCTCCATTTGTAGATGTGTAGAAGTAGCAATCCATTAATGGACAATAGGGCATGTAAAGGGCAGATTTTCCGTATATTCACCTCCTTATCCCCGAATTATGGGCGTAAGTCACATGGTTATGGAGAGATATCCATCCTTTTATGGGGAGCGCTGCCGACAAATACCTGATGGAAATGCCCCGCAAACCACAGGGGAATAGCCATACAATGGGCTGATACACAATAATTATTGGATAAACGTGGTCCGCTCCTGCGGACAGCAAGTTGTGTTTTCGTTTAACGAAAACAGGACGGTTTAACGGAGAATACACCGATAAACCGTTACTTATTTCAAGCTCCAGCGTCGCTTTTTACATATCTAACTATAATTCATTTGAAATC
>OLJF01001623.1_pt1 | contig 13224 bp, 13 predicted proteins | sample 1609751 | NCBI WGS metagenome assembly OLJF01 (sample SAMEA4350171, study PRJEB24818) | metagenome | biome: human; feature: gut; material: faeces | place: Denmark | collected 2013-09
AATCTAAAACATATTTTTCGGAGGTACTATTTATGGCTTTCTTTAATTCTGCTGTTGGTGTTCTTCAGACCCTCGTTGTGGCGCTGGGCGCTGGCCTCGGCATTTGGGGCGCGATCAATCTGCTGGAAGGTTATGGTAATGACAATCCCGGCGCCAAATCTCAGGGCATGAAGCAGCTTATGGCGGGCGGCGGCGTGGCGCTGATCGGCATTACCCTCGTGCCGCTGCTGTCCGGTCTGTTCGGCTAATCGGCAGCTCGTTTGCTTCCCGTAAATCCACGGAGGGTGCCGCTTTCGGGCGGCATCCTCCCGAAAGGAGGGCAACCCTATGGATTTCTTATGGGATAAGATCACGGAATGGCTGAAAGAAATGCTCATCGGCGGTATCGTGAGCAATCTATCCGGGATGTTCGATGCGACCAATCAAAAGGTTGCCGAGATCTCCGGTCAGGTGGGCTTATCGCCGCAGGCATGGAACAGCAGTATTTTCAGCATGATACAAAACCTGTCGGAAACCGTGATCGTCCCCATCGCAGGCGCAATTCTCGCCTTTGTGATGACGCTGGAGCTGATCCAGCTCATTACCGACAAAAATAACCTCAACGACATGGACACATGGATATTCTTCAAGTGGGCGTTCAAGTCCGCTGCCGCTGTCCTGATCGTGACAAACACATGGACGATTGTGATGGGCGTGTTCGATGCCGCCCAAAGCGTCGTTGCCAGCGCCTCCGGGCTGATTATCGGCGACACCAGCATCAACATTTCAAGCGTCATGGTGGGCATTGAGGATCGGCTGATGGAAATGGAACTGGGGCCGCTGTTCGGCCTGTGGTTCCAGTCACTGTTCGTTGGCATTACCATGTGGGCGCTGACCATCTGCATTTTCATTATCACATTCGGAAGAATGATTGAAATATATCTCGTCACCTCTGTTGCCCCCATTCCGATGGCGACCATGATGGGCAAGGAATGGGGCGGCATGGGGCAGAACTACATCCGCTCCCTGCTGGCACTGGGCTTCCAAGCGTTTTTGATTATCGTCTGCGTTGCCATTTACGCGGTTTTGGTGCAGAACATCGCGCTTGTGGATGACATCATCTACGCCATCTGGACTTGCATGGGTTACACGGTGCTGCTGTGCTTCTGCCTGTTCAAAACGAGCAGCCTTGCCAAGTCCGTGTTCAATGCACATTAACGGGGGCGATACTATGCTGACGCTCACGCCCGTTACCCTTGCAACAGCGAACGCTTTTGTTAATGCGCATCACCGGCACCACAAGGCAACTGCTGGGCATAAGTTTTCCATCGGCTGTGCCAAGGATGGAGAGCTTGTTGGCGTTGCAATCGTAGGCCGTCCGGTAAGCCGGTATCTGGATGATGGCTGGACATTGGAAGTCAATCGTCTTTGTACCACCGGCGAGAGAAACGCTTGCAGTATTCTCTATGCCGCATCTGCGCGGGCGGCAAAGGCAATGGGATACCGCAAGATCATCACCTATACGCTGGATAGCGAGAATGGCAGCAGCCTCCGCGCCGCTGGCTGGAGCTGCACAGGCATGGCAGGCGGCAAATGCTGGACAGGCAGCCGCAAGCCCGCCTCCGCTTTGTACCCGGCGCAGATGAAACTTCGATATGAAAAGCTCTTGTAAAGGGGGATTTCTATGGCCTATGTCAACGTCCCAAAGGACTTAACCAAAGTAAAGACCAAGGTATTATTCAACCTCACGAAACGACAGCTCATCTGCTTCGGAAGCGGCGCGCTCATCGGCGTACCGCTTTTCTTCTTGCTCAAGGGCAGCATCGGCACCAGCCCCGCCGCCATGGTGATGATGGTGGTGATGATCCCGGCTATGCTGTTCGCCATGTATGAAAAGAACGGTCAGCCGTTGGAGGTCGTCATCCGCAACATCTACCGCGTGTGTTTCCAGAGGCCGAAGCAGCGCCCGTATAAGACCAACAATTTCTACGCCGTGTTGCAGCGGCAAAATCAGTTAGACCGGGAGGTGTATCACATTGTCCGAAAAGAAAAAGCTGACCCGCGCCGAACGAAAACAGATCGAAGCCGCCATCGCAAGAGCGAACCGAACGGATAAGAAAGAAAAATCGGCGCAGGACAGCATCCCGTATCAGCGTATGTGGCCGGACGGCATCTGCCGTGTGACCGACACGCGCTACACCAAAACGATCCAGTATCAGGACATCAACTACCAGCTCTCGCAGAATGAGGACAAGACCGCCATCTTTGAGGCGTGGTGCGATTTCCTGAACTACTTTGACAGCTCCGTGCAATTCCAGCTTTCCTTTGTGAACCTCTCGGCTTCGCAGGAAACCTTTGCACGGAGCATTTCCATTCCGCCCTGCGGGGACGAGTTTGACGGCATCCGCGCCGAGTACGCCGGTATGCTGCAAAATCAGCTTGCCCGTGGCAACAACGGCCTCATTAAGACCAAGTATCTCACGTTCGGCGTTGAGGCCGACAATCTCCGCGCCGCCAAGCCCCGTTTGGAGCGCATTGAAACCGACCTCCTGAACAACTTCAAGCGGCTGGGCGTTGTGGCTGCGCCGCTGAACGGCTTCGAGCGCCTGCACGTCATGCACGACATTCTGCGGATGGACGAGCAGGAACCATTCCGCTTTTCGTGGGACTGGCTGGCTCCCTCTGGGCTGTCCACTAAGGACTTTATCGCGCCCAGCTCCTTTGAGTTCAAGACCGGCAGGCAGTTTCGTATGGGCAAAAAGCTGGGCGCGGTCAGCTTCGTGCAGATTCTGGCACCGGAGCTGAACGACCGGATGCTGGCGGATTTTCTGGATATGGAGAGCAGCGTCCTCGTCAATCTCCATGTGCAGTCTGTGGATCAGGTCAACGCCATCAAGACCGTCAAGCGCAAGATCACCGATCTCGACAAGTCCAAAATCGAGGAACAGAAGAAAGCCGTCCGTGCAGGGTACGACATGGACATCATTCCAAGCGACCTTGCCACCTACGGTGCAGAGGCCAAGAAGCTGTTGCAGGATTTGCAGTCCCGCAACGAGCGAATGTTCCTGCTGACCTTCCTCATTCTCAACACGGCGGACACACCCCGGCAGCTTGACAACAACATCTTCCAGACCTCCAGTATCGCGCAGAAGTATAACTGTGCGCTGACCCGGCTGGACTTTCAGCAGGAGGAAGGACTGATGAGCAGTCTCCCGCTGGGGCTGAATCAGATCGAGATTCAGCGGGGCTTGACCACCTCCAGCGTAGCGATTTTCGTCCCCTTCACCACGCAGGAGCTGTTCCAGAACGGTTCGGAGGCGCTGTACTACGGCATCAACGCCCTTTCAAACAACCTCATCATGGTAGACCGGAAGCTGCTGAAAAATCCCAACGGTCTGATTTTAGGCACTCCCGGCAGCGGCAAGTCGTTTTCGGCAAAACGTGAGATCACCAATGCGTTTCTCATCTGCCCCAAGGATGACATCATCATCTGTGACCCGGAGGGCGAATATACACCGCTGGTGGAGCGTTTGCACGGTCAGGTCATTAAGCTGTCGCCCACCGGCAAGGGCTACGACGGTTCGCCCTGCTACATCAATCCGATGGACTTGAATCTGGATTACAGCGACGATGATAACCCGCTGAGCCTGAAATCCGACTTCATTCTGTCGCTGTGTGAGCTGATCGTCGGCGGCAAGGACGGGCTTGCCCCTGTGGAAAAGACCATCATCGACCGCTGTGTGCGCATCGTCTACCGGGATTACCTCAACGACCCGAAGCCGGAGAATATGCCGTTGCTGGAGGACTTGTATAACGCCCTCCGTGCGCAGGATGAAAAGGAAGCGCAGTACATTGCCACTGCATTGGAAATCTACGTCACCGGTTCTCTGAATGTGTTCAACCATCACACGAACGTGGATGTGAACAGCCGCATCGTCTGCTATGACATCAAGGAGCTGGGCAAGCAGCTCAAAAAAATCGGGATGCTGGTGGTGCAGGATCAGGTCTGGAACCGTGTGACCATCAACCGCGCCGCCCATAAAACGACCCGCTACTATCTTGACGAGTTCCATCTTCTTTTGAAGGAGGAACAGACGGCTTCGTACAGTGTCGAAATCTGGAAACGCTATCGCAAATGGGGCGGCATCCCCACCGGGATCACGCAAAATGTCAAAGACCTGTTATCCAGCCGCGAGGTTGAGAACATTTTTGAGAACAGCGATTTCATCTATATGCTCAATCAGGCCGCTGGCGACCGGCAGATTCTCGCAAAGCAGCTCAACATTTCGCCGCATCAGCTTTCTTATGTGACCCACTCCGGCGAGGGCGAGGGGCTGCTGTTCTACGGCAACACGATCCTGCCCTTCATTGACCACTTCCCGAAGGACACCGAGCTGTACCGCGTCATGACCACCAAACCGCAAGAGGTGGCGTCGGCATGAAAAGAGAACCGCGTTTACAGTTTTCCGACGCCGATCTTGCCGAGCCGAAGCTGAAAAAGCCCATCAAGCGGGTGAAAAAAGCGGAGGCCAAGGCGGATAAGGCGCAGGCGAAAATCCCCAAGAAAACCGTGGTCAAAAAGGAACGCGGCTTTGATCCGGCCACCGGCAAGGTCAAAACGCAGCTCCGTTTTGAGGAAGTGGATAAGAAAAAGCCGCCCTCAAAGCTGACCCATGCCGTGCAGGATGCCCCCGCCAACCTCATTCTCTCTCAGGTTCACCGGGAGGTGCGGCAGAGCGAGGATGACAATGTAGGCGTAGAGGCCGCGCACAAGGTAGAGCAAGCCGTGGAGAGCGGCGGGCGGCTGGTGCAGTCTGCCCACCGCGCCCATCAGCTCAAGCCTTATCGTGCTGCCATCCGTGCAGAGAAAAAGCTGGAACGAGCCAATCTTGACGCGCTCCAGAAGAAAGCGGAGATCGACAGCCCCACCAGCAATCCCGTTTCCAAATGGCAGCAGAAGCAGGCAATTAAGAAGCAGTATGCCGCTGCCAAGCACAATCAGGCGGCGCAGACTACGGCAAAGGCGGCAGAGAATACCGCCAGGGCCGCGAAAAAAGCCGCTGAAAAGGCTGAGAAAGCGGGCAAATATGTGTGGGAACACCGGCGCGGCTTTGCCATTGCCGCCGCAATTCTGCTGATGCTGGCATTTCTGCTCAACGGCCTGTCCTCCTGCTCGGTGATAATGGATGGCGTCGGCTCCGGGATCGCGGCCAGCACTTATCCATCGCAGGACGCCGATATGCTGGGCGCGGAAGCGCAGTATTGCGAAATGGAGGCAGAGCTTCAGCGCTACCTCGACACCTACGAAAGCACCCACGACTACGATGAGTACCACTTTGATCTGGACACCATCGAGCATGACCCCTATGTACTCATTTCCATGATTACGGCGCTGCATCAAGGGGAATGGACGCTGGATGAGGTGCAGGGTACGCTCCAAATGCTCTTTGACCGCCAGTACATTTTGACCGAGGATGTGGTGGTGGAAACCCGCTACCGCACAGAAACCGACACATGGACGGACGCGGACGGCAACACCCATACGGACACCTATCAGGTGCCGTATGACTACTACATCTGCACGGTCACGCTGGAAAACTTCAATCTCTCCCATGTTCCCGTTTACATTATGAGCGAAGAACAGCTCGGAATGTACGCCACCTACATGGCCACCCTCGGCAACCGTCCCGACCTGTTCCCCGGTTCAGGCTACATCGGCAAGTATGTGGAGGGCAGCTATACCGACTACGACATTCCCCCGGAGGCGCTGGACGATGAGGTATTCGCCGCCATTATCAAGGAAGCGGAAAAATATCTCGGCTACCCCTACATTTGGGGCGGCAGCAGTCCCTCTACCTCATTTGACTGTTCGGGCTTCGTCAGTTGGGTCATCAATCATTCCGGCTGGGACGTGGGCAGGCTGGGCGCACAGGGGCTATGCAATATCTGTACGCCCGTTTCCTCTGCCAATGTCAAACCCGGCGATTTAGTGTTCTTCACCGGAACGTATGACACCCCCGGTGTCAGCCATGTGGGTATCTACGTCGGCAACAATATGATGATCCACTGCGGAGATCCGATCTCTTATGCAAACTTAAATTCAAGCTATTGGCAGTCCCATTTCTACCGCTATGGGCGCTTGCCGTAAAGGAGAGTGAACGATATGAACCCGAAAATCATGAAGCTCCGTGGGGAGCTGGAGAAGAACAAAGGCAAAATCTCCGATCTGCAAGGCCGCAACCGCGAGCTGGAAAAGCAGATTCGTGAGCTGGAGGACACCGACATCATCGGCATGGTGCGCGAGAACGGCATGACGATGGAACAGTTTGCCGAGCTGTTCCGCCGTATGCAGGCCGCGCCTGCACCGGCCACTTCGGAAAAGGAGGCGTTGAACCATGACTAAGAACACACCACGCATTTTTATCAGTCTGCTGCTGATGCTCCTGTGTATCGGGATTCTCCCCGTTTCCGCCTTTGCCAGCGGCGGTGATTATCCTGATGATGCGCTGCCTGCCGCCGAAAGCAGCGCCGCAGACGCACAGGAAACAAAACAGATCGGCACGGTCACGACCAACGGCGGCAACCTGAACGTCCGCACCGGCGCGGGACTGGACAACACCGCGTTTACGCAGCTCCCCAACGGCACGGTGGTCGATGTGATTGGCAGGGACGGCGATTGGGTAAAAATCCTGCTGCCCGCCCGTGTGGGCTATGTGTACGGCAGCTATCTGACCGTCACCGACGCCGCCGACAGTACCGTGAGCATCGGCGGCATTACGCTTCCGCTTGATGAAAAAGAGCTGACCGACCTCTGGCAGCTCCTTCTCGGCAGCATGACGGGCGGCAGCGACGCGCTGACACCGGACGGCAATCTGACGCTGATCGACGATATTGGCTCCAGCACCAAGGCAGGAAAACAGTTCATTACGCTGGAAAGCAAGAACGGCAATACATTTTACCTGATTATTGACCGTGACGATGAGGGCGAAGAAACCGTCCACTTCTTAAATCAGGTGGATGAGGCTGACCTGATGGCGCTGACCGGCGAGGAAGAAACGCCCGCCACTTGCTCCTGCACCACCAAATGCGTGGCCGGTACGGTCAATACATCCTGCCCCGTCTGCGCGGTCAACATGACCGAGTGCGTGGGCAAGGAGGCAAAGCCCGAAGTCCCCGCTGAGCCGACAGAACCCGCCGCCGAGGAACCGGAGAAAAAGAGCGGCGTGGGCGGCATCCTCGTCGTCCTGCTGATCGTCGCGCTGGGCGGTGGTGCCGCGTTCTACATTTTCAAGCAGAAAAAGGCCAAGCCGCAGACCAAGGGCAGCGCCGATCTGGACGATTATGACTACGGCGAGGACGAATACGAGTTTGAGCCGTATGAGGACGAACCGGAACAGGATACTACGGAGGATACGAACGCATGAGATATTTCACCAATAATCCGCTGGAACGCCTGATGATGCAGAAGCCGAAAGCAGCGCGGGAGGACAGCCCTCCCGCCGCTGCCAAGGAACACTTCTGCTACGGCTGCAAGCGCTTCGGACAGAGCTGCGTTCGCCCCTGCTACCGTGACGTAAAGAGAATGGAGGCTGCACCATGCGCCTTGTGATCGCCGAAAAACCCTCCGTGGCGCAGAGCATCGCCGCCGTGCTGGGTGCTAAATCACGGCATGACGGGTATCTGGAGGGCGGCGGGTACATCGTGTCGTGGTGCTTCGGGCATCTGGCAGAGCTGGCCGACGCCGCCGTTTACAATGCCGATGATGCCAAATGGACGCTGGCGGCGCTGCCCATCATTCCTACCTCGTTCCGCTTCATCGTCCGCTCTGAAAAGCAGAAGCAGTTTGACATTCTGCGGGAGCTGATGCGCCGGGAGGATGTGGCAGAGGTGGTCAACGCCTGCGACGCTGGGCGTGAGGGTGAGCTGATCTTCCGCACGGTTTACTGCCTTGCGGGATGCTCCAAGCCGATTCTGCGGCTTTGGATTTCTTCAATGGAGGATGATGCCATTCGCAGCGGTTTCCAGCGGCTTAAGTCTGGGCGCGACTATGACGGCCTGCATCAATCTGCCCTGTGCCGCGCCAAGGCCGATTGGCTGGTTGGTATCAACGCCACGCGGTATTTCTCCCTGACGTATGGCCGCACATTGAACATCGGGCGCGTCATGTCGCCCACGCTGGCGCTGCTGGTACAGCGCGAGGCGGAGATCTCCGCATTTGCGGCAGAACCGTTCTACACCGTCCGGCTCGATTGCGGCTTTCCCGCCACGACAGACCGAATGAAGGACAGAAAGGATGCCGATGCCATCGCCAACGCCTGCAAGGGCAAGACAGTAACCGTCAAAAGCGTGGAGCGCAAGGAAAAGACTGAGAAAGCGCCCGCGCTCTACGATTTGACCTCCCTCCAGCGCGACGCCAACCGCGTTCTCGGCTACACCTCTCAGCAGACCCTCGACTATCTCCAAGCGCTCTATGAAAAGAAGCTCTGTACCTACCCGCGCACCGACAGCCGCTATCTGACCGACGATATGGAGGGCAGCGTCCCCGGCCTTGTCGCCGCCGCTGCCGCTGTCTGCGGCATGGAGAAGCCGCCGACCATCTGCGCCAAGCAGGTATGCAGCAGTAAAAAAGTCACCGATCACCACGCCATTGTTCCCACCATCAGCGCGGAAAAGGTAGATATGGCCTCTCTGCCGCTGGGCGAACGCGAGGTGCTGAAGCTGGCGGCAAGGGGCTTGCTTCGTGCGGTGGATGAACCACATCGCTACGCAGAAACGGTCATTACGGTGGACTGTGCCGGTCAGAGCTTCACCGCCAAGGGCAAAACCGTCCTTGCTCCCGGCTGGAAGCGCTATGAGCAGGAGCAGGCAGAGGCAGCGCCCGCGCTGCCGGTGGTAACGGATAATCAGACGCTTTCCGTATCTGCCGCATCGGTCAAGACCGGAAAAACCACGCCGCCCAAGCATTTCACCGAGGATACGCTGCTGGCTGCGATGGAGAACGCGGGCAAGGAGGATATGCCAGATGATGCCGAGCGCAAGGGCATCGGAACCCCGGCGACCCGCTCCGGTATCATTGAAAAGCTGGTGTCCTCCGGTTTTGTGGAGCGCAGGAAGTCCAAGAAGATCACAAATCTGCTGCCCACCTCCACCGGCACGGCGCTTATCACCGTTCTGCCCGAACAGCTCCAGTCTCCGCAGCTCACCGCTGAATGGGAACACCGCCTGAAAGAGATCGAGCGCGGCGAAATCGCCCCGGACAGCTTCATGGATGGGATCGCCGCCATGCTGAATGAGCTGGTGCAGACCTACAAGCCCATCCCCGGTGCGGAAGTCCTGTTCCCCTCCGGGCGCGAGGTGGTCGGCAAGTGTCCCCGCTGCGGGGCCGAGGTAACGGAATCGCAGAAGGGCTTTTTCTGTGAGAATCGTTCTTGCGCATTTGTCCTCTGGAAAAACAGCCGATTCTTCGCCGCCAAGAAAAAGGCGCTGACGAAATCTCTTGCCGCTGCGCTTTTGAAAAATGGCCGCGCCCCGCTGAAAGGCTGCTACTCGGAAAAAACCGGGAAAACCTATGATGCCGTCGTTCTTCTGGAGGATGATGGGCAACGCGCGGGCTATAAGATGGTGTTCGACAATGGCTGATGCGCCGCGTATGGATCACAAGCAGCTCCGCCGCACCAAGAAGCTCATTCGGAAGCTCTGCTGCAATTACGATCACGGCAACTGCCTCGCGCTGGATGATGGAGAGCCTTGCGTCTGCGTACAGGGTATTTCCTACTCGCTGCTGTGCAACTGGTTCCGAAACGCGGTACTTCCCGCCGACCATGAGCTGCTGGCCGACGTGATGCGGGAAAGGCCGGGAAAGCGCTGCGCCGTCTGCGGTAAGCCGGTCTATTCTTCCTCCAATCGCACCAAATATTGCCCCGCCTGCGCCAAGCAGGAGCGTCGAAAGCAGGACGCCAAACGGAAGCGTAAACAATACTGGAACCTCCGCAAATAGAGACTGGGAAAGCCCCGTGCCGCAAGGCTTTTTCCATGCGGAATCACAAGGGGCTGCGTCATTCTATCCGCAAGCTCAAAAACAACGTCTATCTGCGGAGAATCGCCCCTGTGCAGGATGTGTTTTCTGCTGCGCAGGGGCGCTATTTTTTCTGAAAGGAGATCATCATGGCTGAAAAACAAACCAGCAAAGACCGGATGCGGGAGATCGTTGACAGCATCGAAAATGGCATCAAGGAGCTGTTCGAGAGCGATAAGTACCGGAAGTACCTTGCCACCATGAGCCGCTTTCACCGCTACTCGGTCAATAATACCATGCTCATCTATATGCAGCGCCCCGACGCAACCCATGTGGCGGGCTTCAACAAGTGGCGCGATCAGTTCGGCAGGAACGTCCTGAAAGGCGAAAAAGGTATCCGCATCATCGCTCCTACTCCCTATAAGAAAAAGGTCGAGGAAATCAAGACCGACCCGGAAACCAATGCGCCGGTGCTGGATGCGGACGGCAAGGCCATCATTGAGGAAAAGGAAATCCGTATCCCTATGTTCAAGGTGGTGTCCGTCTTTGATGTGTCACAGACTGCGGGAAAGCCCTTGCCCCAGCTTGCCGCCGATCTGAGCGGCAATGTGCAGCAGTATGAGGTTTTCATGGAGGCGCTGCGCCGTGCTTCTCCCGTTCCGATGGAGATAAAGCCCGTTGCGCGGGATACGGACGGCTTTTTCAGCATTAAGGCGCAGAGCATCACCATCCGCGCCGGTATGAGTGAGGTGCAGACGGTATGCGCCGCCGTCCATGAGATTGCCCACGCCAAGCTCCACGACTACGAACACATGACGGAGCTTGCGGACGATGGTGAGACGATCCTTGTCCCCGGCGAAAAGAGCCGCAACACCGAGGAGGTCGAGGCCGAAAGCATCTCCTATGCGGTCTGCCAGTATTACGGCATTGAAACGGGCGAAAACAGCTTCGGCTATATCGCCACATGGTCAAAGGGCAAGGAGTTGAAAGAGCTTCGCGCCAGTCTGGAAACCATCAACAAGACTGCCTCCGAGCTGATTACGGATATTGACCGGCACTTTGCGGATATTTGCAAGGAGCGCGGCATCAATCGTGAAGAAGTGAGTGCCACACAAGCAGACGAAGCGCTTTATCTTGTGGATGGCTCGGTATATCTCCATGTGCAGCATACAGACGGCGGTTGGGACTATTCGCTCTACGACAAGGAAAGCAAAAAGCTGCTGGATGGCGGTGTTATTGACAGCAGCGCCATTGAAGATTCGCCGGTTGCATCTGTTGCCGGGGCTGTCCGAACGGAGGTATTTGCCATTCAGGGCATGACACCAACCAAGGTGACATTTGCAGATATGAGAATTCTGGAGGACTTGCAGGAGGCGCAGATTACGCCGCCCTTGGACAGCGAACAGATCACCGGCGCAGTCGCTGTTCCCACCGATGCGGCAGATAATATGCTCCCGGAGCTGGAACAGGCCGTCCCGATGCCTGACCCCACGCTGACGGTGGACGATATGCGCAGCTATGGGTATCTGGACGGCGATATGCTCCCGCTTTCCAAGGATCGGGCGATGGAGCTGCTGGAACATGACATCACGGTTTATATGCTCCATCCCGGCAACACCGAGGAAATGGTCTTTGAGGCCGAGGACATCATCAAGCACGACGGAATGTTCGGCGTCACAAGACCGGATTGGGATGCGGTCAAAGGCCATATTCCTCCCCGCGATGTGGAGCAGCGTTTTTTGAACAGTCCCACCGATTCTATGGCGATCTACCAACTGCGCCGGGATGCGCCGGTGGAGCTGCGTTTTGCCAACCTCGGCAGTCTGGCCGCGCCGCCTGACCCGGCCAACTATGAAGCCGTCTATACCCGTGAGGTGTACCCGGACGATGATACCGGCAGAATCCTTGAAAACTTCTACTACATTTTCAACGACGAGCGCCCCGGCGATTTTGTGGGACACAGCCTCTCCGTCAGCGACATCGTTGCGCTGAAACAGGACGGCAAGGTATCCTATCACTACTGTGACAGCATGGGATTTCAGGAGCTGCCCGCCTTTCAGAAACCGGAGAATTATCTGAAAGCCGCCGAGATGTCGATGGAAGATGATTACGGCATGATCGACGGCATTATCAACAACGGCCCCAAACAGCCCACCGTCGCCGACCTTGAAGCACAGGTCAAGGCCGGTATGTCCATCTCCTTGATGGATTTGGCAGAGGCGGCACACCGGGAAAAGAAGAAATCTGTGCTGGAGCAGCTCAAAAGCCAACCGGCCCAAGAACGTCCACACAAAACAGCGCCCAAAAAGAGCGCGGAAAAGGAGCTTTGATATGAACATCACCTTTGAAGAACGCCAGCTTATGAGCCTCTACAACACCGGCACCCGCACGGGCTTGATCGCGGCGCTGGAGGAAATGCGCGGCTACCTCGCTGCGGATGAAACGGAGCTGCGGGAGCTGACGGACAGCGCCATCGCAAAGCTGCGCAGGATGAGCGACGCGGAATATGACGCGCTCGACCTGTTCCCCGATTTTGAAAAGGAGGATATGGATGCCGAGTAAAGTACAGCTCTATGCGCAGATGGCAGACCGCACGGCGGAGCAGATCACGGGAAGCTACCAGAAGTGGACGGCATTTCTGACCACCGCCGCAAGGCTGTATAAGTACCCCTACAATGAACAGCTCATGATTTTCGCCCAGCGCCCGGAAGCCACGGCCTGCGCGGAATACGACCTTTGGAATAAGCAGATGCGCCGCTATGTGCGGCGAGGCAGCAAGGGCATCGCCCTTGTGGATACCAGCAGCGACCAACCCAAACTCCGATATGTATTTGATGTTTCCGACACCAGCGGCGGCGAGAACTCTCGCCGCCCTTATCTTTGGGAATACCGGCAAGAGCATCGTGAGGTGGTATCTGCGGCGCTGGAACAGCGCTTCGATGTTTCCGGTGAAAACGGACTTGCCGATCAGTTGGAGCGTGTGGCGGCGCAGCTTGTAGATGAATACTGGCACGACAATCGGCGCGATATTGTCGGCATCGTTGACGGTTCCTTTTTGGAGGACTATGATGAGTTCAACATCGGAGCCGCTTTTCGGAACGCCGCCGTTGTCAGCACCACCTATGCGTTGCTGTCCCGCTGCGGGATGCAGCCGGGAGATTACTTCGAGCATGAGGATTTTCTGAACGTCTTTGATTTCAACACCCCTCAGACCGTCGCCGCTCTTGGAA
>OLJF01001633.1_pt1 | contig 13157 bp, 10 predicted proteins | sample 1609751 | NCBI WGS metagenome assembly OLJF01 (sample SAMEA4350171, study PRJEB24818) | metagenome | biome: human; feature: gut; material: faeces | place: Denmark | collected 2013-09
AAGTGAATGAATACATGGGTACACCGTCAATCACATAAAGAGGAGCACTATTACTAAGAGGTTCATCAAACTGTGAATTAAAAGTATTATACCCCCGAACAACAACTAATGTTCCTCCTCCTCCCGGAGCCCCGGACTGATTTACAACCTCTACTCCAGACATGCGTCCTTGTAACAAATTTTCAAAACTTGCGGTCGGAAGCTCCTTCATCTCATCTGCCTTTACAGAAGATACGGCACCAATTAATTCCCTCTTTTTACGAGAACCATAAGCAATCACTGTTACTGCATCCAATTCAGATAAATCCTCATCCATTACAACCAGCACTTCTTTACCCCGGTGAAATACCACCCTCTGCATCTTGAAACCAATATACGTGAATAACAAAGTTCCTGTCGAATCCTTTACCGGTAAAGAGAAATTACCATTCACATCTGTCGCTGTACCTGTTGCCGTTCCGGCAATCACCACGGAAACACCAACTAATGGTTCTCCCTTTTTATCTTTCACCACGCCTTTAATTATTGTTGCGGTTACCTCAATTCTATTTTCAGTACCTTTTTTAGCAATAATAATCGTGTTCTCTTTAATCATGTATGATAAATTCGTTCCAACCACACATCTATCCAGTACGGTAGCTAACAATTCATCATTAACCTGAATCGTAATCCCTTTTACCGTTGCCACAAGATCCTTATTGTACAACATTCGATAGCCGGACTCCAATTCTATTCTTTTTAAAACCTGTTCTAATGCCATATTTTCCAACTTGAGAGTAATCCTTTCCTTCGTCTGCCCGAAGGAAGTAAAACTTGTCATCATACTGAAAAACATCACGATAAGTATGAAAAAACACTTTCGCAAAAGGATATACCTCGGACTACACGACTGTAGTCGCCAATCGTTCAATTCATTCATATAATTCAATTTTAATAAATAATGATTTTTATAATCGAGTTACGCGTACTGTTTTCGAATCTATAATTGTAAAACCGATCAAATTCGTGCATCTCAGCATATCCAAGACCTGCAAGATATTTTCATGTCGTTTGATACTCCCGTAAAAAACGAGTTCTTTCGTTTCCGGCTGATCAAATTCAAAAGTAAGATCATACCAACGTTCTAATTTTTTCGCAATGGACCCCAAACTCTCATCATGGAAAGTTAGGAAACCTTCATGCCAAGCTATGTAAGGAGTGATATCCACTCTCTTCTTTTCTATCTTTTGAATCTTCGGTACGAAAATGGCGATCTCATTCGGAACCAACGACACGCTTTCTGTAGCCGCACACTCCGGACAACTCACGTCAACAGAACCAGATACCAATGTAGTTTGCACTATTTTTTCATCCGGATAAGCTGCAATATTGAAAGAAGTTCCCGTAACCTTTATTTCCAATTTCCCACTATTCACAATAAAAGGTGAAGAAGTATCCTTCGCTACCTCAAAATAGCCTTCCCCGACAAGTTCAACCCGTCTCGTCCCCTTAGAAAACTTCACCGGAAACTTCAAACGAGAATCGGAATTTAACCAAACTCTTGAACCATCGGATAACGTTAACAGATACTCTGTCCCCCGGGGAGTAATCACCGTATTATACATAATCTTTTCCCCTTGCGACATATCCTCCTGTATATTTTGATAAACAATTCCCGCCGTGTCATTTGTTGCCACATTTCTTCCATCAGTTTCCTGTACTTCCAACACTTTGGTCAAAGAAATAGTCTTTCCATCAGAAAGTTGTAACTGTACACCGGAACGGTCAGGAGACGCAAGAGTTATCATGGAATGTCGTTCCCTTTCATTTGTCCCCCGCTGCCACAATATCATACATGTAACCACAATCAGCAAAGAGGCTACCACACTTCCCCACCCGATCCAACGCATCCGGTTAACCATCTTCTTTTGTTGTATTTCAATTTTCCGGAAAACACGCTCATATCCATTCTCCACATCCGTTTCTCCATAAAAGTGCATATCTTGAATAAACCGGGAAAAATGTTCATAACTTTTCAAGAGTTCCCGATTACGTTCGTCTTCTGCCAACCAAGCATCTAACTCAGCTTTCTCAGAAACGCTTAACGTTTCTCGATAATACTTAAAAAGTAATTGTATAATGTGATACGTTTTCCTGTCCATGAAATCTATATTATTTACAATAAAGACACATGAAAAGAAAAAACGACTAAAAAGAATTCAACTTTTTTTCAAAAATTATCATTAACAACAAATCTTTTTTACTCAATTTATCCCTAAGTAAATGAATAGCACGTTGTTTATGAACTCTTACGCTATTGATAGAAATTTGTAAATTATCCGCTATCTCTTGGTTTTTCAATCCTTGAATATATGCCATACGAGTAACTTCACGACATTGAGCCGGTAAAGTTTCTATAGCTTGATAAATTCGGGAAGAAATTTCAGATGAAACGATGGCATTCACAATATCCGTATCATCGAATATTGAAAATTGATTTTTAGCCTGATAGTCCTTGACGATATTATTATGCCTAATTTGATTAAGACAAAGATTTTTAGCAGTCAAATACAAGTAATTCTTTATAGCGACTTCATGTTGACTAACATTCTCTTTCTGATTCCAGAAATTCACGAAAGTATCTTGAGCAATATCCTCTGCTTCTTCCCGATCTCCTATAATTTGGAACGCAAAATAAACAATCCTGGCATAATAAGTCACAAAAATCTTCTTAAAAGTAACATTCCCTTCCAAATTATCCTGTAGTAAATTCTTCATATCGGCCAGATTGTTTTATTCATACACCAATAAACATTATAAAAGATTTACAAAATTACAGAAATCACGGACAAATCAAAGAATGTTCACAAATCTCGAATAAAAATACAAAATATTTTGATTCCCAAGTCAATCTATGATCATCTAAGATGATCACAGGAATCCTTCGAAATAAATAACGGCAACTCTCGTTGCCGTAGACAAAGCGTTCCGTAGATGTCCATAAACCTTATGGACTTTACAAACTCATTTCATCCCCAACTCCTCTCGCAAGAAAGGAGCCGTCACGGATTTTTTATTCTGAGCAACTTCTTCCGGCGTTCCGGTGCAAACGACGGAACCACCCATCTTACCTCCACCGGGTCCCATATCGATAAGATAATCGGCCACTTTAATCACATCCAAATTATGCTCGATAACGATTACGGTATTTCCTTTATCAACCAGCTTTTGTAGCACTCCCAACAATATATTTATATCCTCGAAGTGTAATCCGGTTGTAGGCTCATCCAGTATATATAACGTACTTCCGGTATCTTTCTTCGAAAGCTCGGTAGCCAGTTTAATGCGCTGGGACTCTCCCCCGCTTAACGTGGTACAAGGTTGTCCAATCTTGATATACCCCAACCCGACATCCTGTAACATCTTCAATTTGGATTGCAGGTGAGGCAGATTTTCAAAAAACTCTACCGCTTGATTAATCGTCAGGTTCAACACATCGCCGATGGATTTTCCTTTATAGCGAACCTCCAAAGTTTCTTTGTTGTAACGTTTACCATCACAAGCTTCACAATGCACGTAAACATCCGGAAGGAAATTCATCTCGATGGTCTTCACTCCCGCACCTTTACAAACCTCACAACGTCCTCCGCTCACGTTAAAGGAAAAACGTCCGGCCGTGTATCCCCGGATTTGTGATTCCGGTAACTTTTCAAATATCTTCCGAATATCGGTAAACAATCCCGTGTAAGTTGCCGGATTAGAACGAGGGCTTTTACCTAACGGGCTTTGATCCACCACCACGACCTTATCGATTTCAGTCATCCCTTCTATCGATTTATAAGGTAACGGTGCAGCCAAAGCATTATAAAAATAAGCACTCAATATCGGATGCAAAGTTCCATTAACCAAAGAGGATTTTCCACTTCCACTCACCCCGGTCACGCAAATCAATTTCCCCAGAGGAAAATCGACACTCACATTTTTAAGATTATTTCCGGTACATCCTTTCAAAGAAATTTTCTTTCCGTTCCCCGCACGACGTTCTGCCGGGATAGTGATAACCTTCTCCCCTTTCAAGCATTGTGCCGTCAGACTATCACTTTTCAGAATATCGGAATACCCCCCGATAGCCGTCATCTACCCTCATTTTCTTCCCACCTTGGGTCCCAAGTCCACGATGTAATCGGCATTCTCCAGCATCTCCTTATCATGCTCCACCACGATCACCGAGTTACCGTTATCCCGCAATTCCTGTAAAGAATGAATCAACTTCCGGTTATCCTTTTGATGCAACCCGATACTCGGTTCATCCAATATATAAAGGACGTTAACCAACTGTGAACCGATCTGTGTCGCCAGACGAATACGCTGAGACTCCCCTCCCGATAACGTCATGGACTGGCGATTCAAGGAAAGATACTCCAAGCCGACATCAAGCATAAACTTCAAACGAGTCCGGATCTCCTTCAAAATCTCCCCCGCAATCTGTTTCTGTTTATCCTCCAGATGCTCCTCCACGTTACTGACCCACTCGTACAAATCAGATAATTCCATATTGGCCAACTCGGAAATATTCTTCCCGTTTATATAGAAATGTAGAGCTTCCTGGTTCAAACGTTGACCGTTACACACGTCACAGGTCGTCACGGAAATAAACTGTTCCGCCCATTTATTCGCTTTCTTGGAAGTCGAATTTTCCTCCTGCATGGTAACATACTTCAATATTCCCTCGTACGTCGTGAGGAAATTGGACGATACCCCGATCTCCGCGTTCTCCAAACGGAATTGCCCCGGATAACCGTACAAAATATCCGTCAAGGCCTCTTCGGGCAAATCCCGGATCGGTTGTTTAATATCGGCACCGTGTTTTTTCAGAATCGTTTCGATCTGGTAGAAAATAAGGGAAGCCTTATATTTTCCAAGAGGTAGGATTCCCCCGGCATGAATGGATAATGAATTATCCGGGATAATCTTTTCCATTGCCACCTCGTTGACAAATCCCAATCCCTTACATTTCTTACAAGCCCCGTGAGGCGAATTGAAAGAAAAAGTATGCGGGGCCGGATCTTTATAGGAAAGCCCGGTATCCGGACACATCAAATGGCGGCTATAATATTTAATCTCATCAGACTCGTAATCTTTTACCGTCATCACGCCCTTACCATGTTTCATGGCAATGGCCACGGAATTCTTCAAGCGTTTCAGATCAACCTGATCCATGACAATTTTATCCACCACGATTTCAATGTCGTGCATCTTGTAACGATCAACACTCATCCCGATCGTTATTTCCCGCAACTCACCGTCCACCCGTGCCGAGATAAAACCATTCTTCCTTAAATTCTCGAATAACTCCCGGTAGTGTCCCTTACGTCCTTTTACCACGGGAGCCAACAACAAGATACGCCGCCCGGCAAAATCACGCTGCAACAATTCCAATATCTGTTCATCCGTGTACTTTACCATCTTACTACCTGTAGCGTACGAGTAAGCCACCCCTGCACGGGCATAAAGTAAACGCAAAAAGTCATAAATCTCGGTGGTCGTTCCGACCGTAGAACGTGGATTTTTATTCGTGGTTTTCTGTTCAATTGAAATCACAGGAGTTAACCCGGTAATCTTATCCACATCCGGACGTTCCATCCCTCCCAGAAAACGACGGGCGTATGCGGAAAAAGTTTCCAGATACCGACGCTGCCATTCGGCATATATCGTATCAAAAGCCAAGGATGATTTTCCACTCCCGCTTAACCCGGTAATCACCGTCAACTTATCCCGTGGAATCGTCAGATCTATATTTTTCAGATTATGCTCTCTGGCACCAAATATGGCTATATTGTTATCTTCTTCTTCTCTGTACTCCATGAATTCCTATTCCTTAAAAATCAACTTACAAAGATAGAGAAACTATTTCGAATGGAAGAAAAATTTATGATTTATGATTTACAATTTACGAATAAAAAAGCATAAACTTCGTACAGAAAAAATCTAAAATTAATACATGGTGGGATTTGTGGTTGGAATCAAAAATAAAAAATAGGAAATCAAAAATAAAAAAAGGAGGGATTTCCTGTAGTGCCTTAAATGGAATACATTGGGACTGACGAAAAGATGTTGTATGTATGTGTGTGTGCGTGCGTCTGTGTGTGTGGTGTGTGTGCGTGGTGTCCCGTAGGATATATTCCAGTACTTTTAAGAACTCTATCAGAAAATCAGCTTAAACCCCAGTCAAAGCTATCCCCTCTCTTTATGCTAGATGATTCAATCTAATAACAGCTAAAAATAAATCATAAGTTCATCATCTATTCTACCTCTTTAACGTTACCGCTAAAGAAAGGTTTCGTTTTTTCTCGAAAAAATCGAGAAATTTTATTTTTCAATTATTCAAACTAACTCTTCAGTCTTCAACCATCAAAAAGCATTCCTTGATTGTGAATACATAAAGTATAACGGGAATTATTTGGATAGGTTACACCTTTCAGTAAAAAAATCATGATTTTTTTGTTCTGATGGAATTCGGAGTAAATATAAAAAGAAACTACCCCCTCCAGCTCCCCCTTACACAGGGGGAGAGCTGATTACCAAACATTACAATATCTCAACGTAGCGTGTCCTCCCCCTGTGCAAGGGGGAGAGCTGATTACCAAACATCACAATATCTCAACGTAGCATATCCTCCCCCTGTGTAAGGGGGAGAGTGATTACCAAACATCACAATATCTCAACGTAGCGTGTCCTCCCCCTGTGTAAGGGGGAGTTAGAGGGGGTAGTTTCCGAAGAACAAAAAAAGAGCGTCGTGAGACGCTCTTTCTTATATGAAGATTTTAAATCTTACTTTTTCACGGCTTCTTTCACCTGATCGTTAGGAACCATTTGTTCCTTAAAAGTATAGGCACCGGTTTTCGGAGACTTCACCATTTTGATAATTTTTGCAAATCCCCTACCATCTGCTGTTTTAAGTGTTGCAACAACTTTCTTTGCCATAGCTTAATTATTTTATTTCTCTGTGTAAAGTTACTCTTCTCAGAATTGGGTTGTATTTACGCAACTCCATTCTCTCGGGGGTGTTCTTTCTGTTTTTGGTAGTGATATAACGAGACGTGCCCGGCATTCCGGATTCTTTGTGTTCCGTACACTCCAAAATCACCTGTATTCTGTTTCCTTTGCTCTTCTTTGCCATCTCTTCTTACTTTATACGTTCTTAATTAAACCATTGGCAGTAGCTTCTTTCAAACAAGCACTAATACCTTTCTTGTTGATCAGGCGCAATCCGGCTGCAGATACATTCAAACGGATCCATCTATCTTCTTCTGGCCAATAAAAATTCCTCTTAAACAGGTTGATCTCGAATGTTCTCTTCACTCTTCTTTTGGAGTGAGAAACATGGTTACCAACCATCGCTTTCTTTCCAGTTATTTGACAAATTCTTGACATCTCTCAATATTTTTATAAACGCTTTCCAAACAGGATGCAAATTACGCACTTTTTATTCAAACAATCAAATGTTTCGGTAAAAAAGTTTCAAGTTTTTTTTACCTCAATATAAAATATAATATCACGAGGAATATTGCCAAGGCAATAAATTCCCGGATCACTTTTTTTCTTCTCTCCGAACCCGCCTTTGTATCGGCCTTTCTCAAAATATCCAGCAACGCCCCGGTAGGACAAAAATAATTACACCAAGGACGGGCAAAAAATACGGATAAGAGTAAAAATATGACAGCCAAAGCAATCACCCACCCCGTTGCAGCGGTCAATAAAAATGCCGGAAAGGGTTCCAACGATGCCAATTCCAACGGGATTCCCCACAACAACAGAGCGAGAATCACCATAAAATAGATCACACGAGTATATTTAAATATATTCTTCCACACTCCCTTTGGGGCTATTTTTTTCTTACGAACTTTCCCTACCAACTCCTGTGCTGCCCCAAAAGGACATAAATACGCACAATAATAAGCCTTATTTAGGAACAAAGGACAGGCCAATGCCAGCACGGCGATCACGGGCAACAAAACACGTGCCCCCCAGGGTACCCCGTTCAACAACCAGTTAAACAACAACTCTAAAGAAACGAAATACCCGGACCAAAAGCCTAAAATCAACACAGAAGAAACCTGCAACACGTAACGCCAGCGCTTCATCCGACTTCCCCAGAACATGCTAGCTAACGCCAACAAAACCACGATTCCCCCCAAAACGTGTTGTAACAACTTCAGCCAATCCATGTCAAAACTACCCCCATCACGTTCCAGGTAAAACTCCAACGCTCTTTTCACACTCCCCCGGATGGCATCACTCGACATCGTGGCCCCACTCACCGCCTCCACGTTCAGTTGCTCGGCTTCCTCCAACGTCTTACCATCCCATGCCGAGAACAGGTTCTTTTTCTCTAAACGCCTTAAAAAACCGGGCGATTCACTATTAGCTAACAGGGTAAGTCCTAAAATCACATCCTCCTCGGAAACAGCCAAAAACAAAGGTACATTCCCGGCATAACCAATCAGATCGTCCGCAATCGGGGTCGTAACAAATAATTTACCGATCTCCTCCCCACCAGCTTTAACGACATAATGCACTTCATTTACTTTCTCAACACTCGTACAAGTCGGAAAATATTTCTTCACCGCATCCAGAGGAACAATATTCGAAACTTCAGCTTTCACCTCTTGATTCTTCGGGGCCTCGTTGGCCATCTTGAAATTCAACGAAATCAGGTAAATGACAACACACAACAAAATCACCTTAGGTAACTTCGTGACAAAAGTCGCAACATTCTCTTGTATACTCATATCAATCTTATCCATTTTTGAAGGACACAAAAATAAGGAGAAAATCATTTATTTGTATATTCTACCCGACTTAATTATATTTGTCACATTCTAAAACCAAATAATAAAATTCAAAATGAAAAAAGTCACTTACTTAGTTTGTTGCGTAGGACTAGCGCTGCAATCCTGCCAATCAGGGCAAGTGAAGAATGAAAACCCATTTTTCAACACGTATGAAACCCCTCACGAGGTTCCCCCTTTCCACTTGATTAAAAATCAACATTATCTCCCGGCTTACGAGGAAGGGATGAAGCAACACCAAGCAGAAATCGACGCGATCATCAACAATCCGGATGCACCGACATTTAAAAACACGATCGACGCTCTCGAAACTTCCGGCGAATTACTGAACAAAGTAGCTTCCGTGTTCGGCAACCAACAAGGAGCAAACACGAACGATTCGATCAAAGCTATTGCCAAAGAGATTACCCCAAAACTTACCGCTCACTGGGATGCGATCAACTTAAATGACAAACTTTTCGAACGAATCAAAACGGTATATAATAATAAAGAGAAAGAAAATCTGACCCCGGAACAATTAACCGTACTCGATAAATATTACCAAGGCTTCGTTCGAGGTGGGGCAAACCTCTCTCCCGAAGACAAGGAAACGTTCAAGAAATTGAATAGCGAGTTATCCATGCTCAGCCTGCAATTCGGTGAAAACTTGTTGAATGAAACCAATAGTTTCAAGCTGATCATCGATAACGAAAAAGATTTATCCGGCCTTCCCGAGAACGTGATTGCCACGGCAGCAACCGCAGCCCAAAATGCCGGTTTAGAAGGGAAATGGGTATTCACCCTTCACAATCCAAGCATGATCCCATTCTTGCAATACGCTGACAACCGGGATCTAAGAGAAAAAATTTACAAAGCTTATATCAACCGTTGTAACAACGACAACGAGTTCGATAACAAAGAAATTATATCCAAGATCACTTCCCTGCGAGTGCAAAAAGCCCAGTTGCTCGGTTACGATACCCACGCGGCATTTATTCTCGACAATAACATGGCCAAAACTCCGGAGAACGTGTACAACCTGTGTAACCAAATCTGGAATGCCGCTCTCCCGATAGCTAAAAAAGAAGCGAAAGAACTTCAAGACATGATTCAAAAGGAAGGTAAAAACTTTAAATTACAACCTTGGGACTGGCGTTATTACGCGGAAAAAGTAAAGAAAAACAAATACGGGCTGGACGAGAATGAACTCCGTCAATACTTCCCGTTGGAAAATGTCAGAGAAGGTGCTTTCTACACGGCCAATAAATTATACGGAATCACGTTCACGCAACGTACCGACCTCCCCGTTCCCCACCCAGACGCTTTAGCATTCGAGGTAAAAGAAGCGAACGGAGACCACATCGGGATTCTATACATGGACTTCCACCCGAGAGAAAGCAAACGTTCAGGAGCATGGATGAACGCTTATCGCAAGCAATCCGCACTAGGTAAAAAAGTAACCCCAATCATCACGAACGTGTGCAACTTCACCAAACCCACGGGGGATGTTCCAGCATTATTGAGCTTTGACGAGGCACAAACCCTTTTCCATGAATTCGGCCATGCACTTCACGGTCTATTGTCACAATGTACATATAATAAAGTATCAGGAACTTCTGTTCCCAGGGATTTCGTGGAACTCCCGTCCCAAATTATGGAGAACTGGGCCGCTGATCCCGAAGTGCTGAAAGTTTACGCCCGCCATTACAAAACGGGAGAACCTATCCCGCAAGAGCTTATCGACAAACTAAAAAATAGCGGACATTTCAACCAAGGATTCGTCACAACCGAATTCATGGCAGCCGCCCTACTGGATATGGCTTACCATACGCGTAACACGACCGATCCCGTCAACCCGAACGAATTCGAAAAAGCCACGTTGGAAAAAATCGGCCTTATACCAGAGATTACAGTACGCTATCGCAGTCCTTACTTCCAGCACATATTTGCCGGAGGTTATTCTTCTGGCTATTACGCTTACACGTGGGCCGAAGTACTGGATGCCGATGCTTTCGAGGCATTTAAAGAAACCGGAAACATCTTCAATCCCGAAAAAGCAAAAGCATTCCGGGAGAACATTCTTTCTAAAGGAGGCTCCGAAGATGCCATGACCCTTTACCAAAAATTCAGAGGTCAAGAACCTTCTATTGATCCATTACTAAAACGTAAAGGATTAAAATAAAAATAACCAACTATCTCCTCCAGCTCTTTCTCACACAGGGGCGAGAATTATCAAACACCACAAAATACCAGTGTAGCGTGTTCTCCCCCTGTGTAAGGGGGAGCTAGAGGGGGTAGCTGAAAATATAAAAACAAAATAGGCTATGCCTATTCCTCCCCAAAAGAATCCCAAACACACAAAACCTCTTCGACAGGAATTACGCACTAACGCTACCCCTGCAGAAAAGCTCTTGTGACAGTATCTTAAAGAAAAACAAATAAGTAATTATAAATTCCAAAGACAACATGGGGTCGGTCCCTATATCCTAGACTTTTATTGTCCTGTCCTTCGGTTGGGCATTGAACTGGATGGAAATGTACACGAAGATGTTATCGTGCAGAGACATAATTTGGAACGGGAGATGTACTTGAAAAAGATTGCAAGTATTAATATATTACGTTTTGAAAACGAAGAAGTGACTAGCAATACAGAAGCAGTTATAGAAGTAATTCACAGTTGGATTAAGAGGAACTACCCCCACTAACTCCCCCTTACACAGGGGGAGAACACGCTACACTGGTATATTGTGAGAAAAAATCTAAAATTTTAAGATTGCATACCACCTCTAATTTTTTTTATTTTTTCACGCAACCTTTTCAAAAAAACTGCATCTAATAAACGAATTCACACTAAGTAATAAAAACGGGTTTATTGCAAGAAAATGGATGCTCGAAGTAGTTCCAATTTTAGGGTTAGTAGTAAATAGTGAAAAAGCTGTCTCTCGTCAAGACAGCTTTTTTTGATTATATTTGCACCACTCGGCAATCCCACACTCTTCACACTTCGGCTTTCTTGCCACGCAAACATATCTTCCGTGCAATATCAACCAATGATGAGCCGTGGACAGCCACTCGGCAGGAATATGTGCCACGAGTTGTTTTTCCGTTTCCAACGGTGTCTTGGCTCCCGTTACCAACCCGATACGATCGGCTACCCGGAAAACGTGCGTGTCGACAGGCATGGCCGGACGTTTGAAAGCCACCGCCTCCATAACATTGGCCGTCTTCCGTCCCACCCCGGGTAACGTCTGCAATAACTCAAAATCATCCGGAACTATTCCATTGAAATCTTCCATCAGCTTTTTTGCCATCGCTGACAGATGCTTGGATTTATTATTTGGGAAAGAGATAGACTTAATCAACTCGAAAATCTCCTCCACACTTGCCTTAGACATAGACTCCGCATCCGGAAATTGCTCGAACAAAGCGGGAGTCACCATATTCACCCGTTTATCAGTACACTGTGCCGATAAAATTACAGCTACCAGCAATTGGAAGGGATCATTATACTGTAATTCCGTGTTGGCTACCGGCATACGTTCCCGAAACCATGCCAGTACCTTATCATATCTTTCCTCTAATCGCATAATATTAATTTCTTTGCCTACAAAGATAAGAAAGCTGAAAATTAAAAGCTTCTATTTCACCCTAATTTTCTCCCTTTTTCAATTTTGAGCCGACCAGTCCGGCCACCAATTGCTCCGTCTGAAACCACAACTTCCGACAAGCCTCCACATCAAGAGCCGTTTTAGGTAACCCCACCTGACGTTTATTCCTGAAAAAACCTCCCGATACATTCACGTATCGATCGGAAGTTGCCAAAAGTATAGCCGTCATCGCCCCCCGTTCCGGAGATTTAATAAACGGACGAAAAAATATATCCGCTAAGGGGTCATACCATTTATGCATGGTAATCATCCCCGTGTTCACCACGCCCGGATCAACGGCATTCACGGTAATCGCACGCCCCTGTAGCCGCCGGGCCAGTTCTGTAGTGAACATCAGTATCGCTAATTTTGAATTGGGATAAGCCTTAAAACGACGATAATGTTCTGGATCCAATTTAAAGAAGTGATCTCCGACCTCCCCCATCTTACAAGTAACCGACGATGTGTTAATAATCCGAGCCTTCTCTGTTCTTCCCATATTCGGAAGTAACCAATTCGTCAACAACCAAGTCCCCACGTAATTCACCCCCACGGTCATCTCTAACCCGTCCCCGGTTGTCGTGAAATCCCGACACATGATCCCCGCATTATTCACTAGCACGCTAACCTCCCGTCCATTCAACCCGTCAACAAAAGAACGGATGGAAGCAACCGACGCCAAATCTAACTGATGCAACTC
>OLJF01001636.1_pt1 | contig 13143 bp, 7 predicted proteins | sample 1609751 | NCBI WGS metagenome assembly OLJF01 (sample SAMEA4350171, study PRJEB24818) | metagenome | biome: human; feature: gut; material: faeces | place: Denmark | collected 2013-09
CTTTTGTTTCGTCTGGGTGGAACAAAAAGTTTCTCTAGGTGGAACTTTTTTTTTCTCTGCATGAAACACTTGTTTCCTTTCGGGAAAACAGCTGTTTCGTCGAAACGAATTCTGTCGGACGAGCCGAAGAATAGGCCCCTTCGTGCAGACGTTTCCGGCAGGGTCCCCGTACATCCTTTGCAAAAAGAAATCCGCCTGAGTGCGGATTGCGCTCAGGCGGATGATAAATTGACGTCAGGATGACGGATTATTGCGGTACGATGGTGAATCCCCACTTGTATTCCTGGTTAGCAGGAATCAGGTATTGAGGATCAGGAATGGCGCCCCAGCTGTCATAACCTCCCACACCCATCTGCTTCATGTCGATGCATACTTCCACAAAATTGCGCGGAGTGATGTCGTTGATGTGCGTCTGGCGCGGTTTGATGTTGCGGGCCGTTGCCACATCATGCTTCCGTTCTTCTTCGTTGCGGTTCTGCCACTGATAGTCGCGGTGAGTAGCTTCTTCCGTCGAAGTCTTCTATCGAGTTACGCAGGGCATTGAATCCGATAGTCTTGTCAGCATAAATAGTCAGGCCTTTTCCACCTTTGCGGCTGAGAGTCAGCCAGCGGGTATCGGTGTGATGACCGTTTTCCTGCGGACGGACGTAAGGGAAGTACATGGCATCTGCCGTGTTCTTGTAGAGCCCTACCAGAGTTCCGTTGTTGCGGTCAATGTAGTTTTCTTCCGGTCCGCGTCCGAAATAAGTTACCTGGTTCATATTGGCAGGCAGGCGGAAACGTACGCCGATACGCGGAACCACCAGTTTGGAACTTTCCTTGCGCAATGCTTCGTTGCCCGGAGTAAAGGTAGCCAGACGGGTTGCTTCCGATACTTCTGTTTCAGCAGCAGCCATTTCGGTAGAAGTGAATGTATAGTCAGCTTTCACAACGCCCGACGGATGGATGCGGTAAGTGGCAATGTAGAGGTTGCCGGCAGCCAGCAGATAAGAAGCCTTCAGTACGGCATCTTCTCCGTCCATGGTCAGCGTGGCATCTACTACCTTGAAGTTACGGCTGGATTCTTTCCAGATCTGCAGGCGTTTGGGTTCCTGGCTTCCGTAGTCATTGTCGTTCGGTGCGCGCCAGAAGTTCGGCTGGATACCGAAGCCTTCATTGAAATATTCCGTACCTTTTACCTTGTAGGAAGTTACCAGACCGCTGGATTTGTCGAAGGTAAAGTTGACGCGTGATGAGTGTGCAGTCAGCAGATTGCCTTCTGTTGTACACTGCAGTTTCGGGCCTCCTTCTGCAAAGGTTCTGGGTTGCGGATCAATCGGCAGGCGGAACTGATCGTGCGCGATTTCCCATCCGGCAGGAATCAGGATTTCCGGTTCGACGGTTGTTGCGCTGAATTCCACAAAGTATTCCGTACCTGTTTTCGGTTTCAGGCCGTCTACATTTACGTTTACTTCCTGGCTGCCCTGCGGTTCGATGTCCAGAGAAACTTTGTGGGTACGGATCACTTTATTGTTTTCCTTCACGGTATAGGTAATCATGTACTTCTTCAGATTGGTGAAGTAGAAACGGTTGGTTACCCGGAATTTTCCGGTTGCCGCATCGATGGCTTCGAAGCCTACATTCTGATGTGCATACTTCACTTCGCTCATGGCCGGATGCGGAGTACGGTCCGGGCTGACGATACCGTTGCAACAGAAGTTTCCGTCGCTCGGCATGTTGGTGCCGAAGTCGCCGCCGTATGCCCAGTATTCGCGTCCGTTTTCATCTTTCACCTGAATACCCTGGTCTACCCAGTCCCAGATGTATCCGCCCTGCAGGTTCGGATATTTGTAGATAGCCTTCCACTGATCCCAGAGACTTCCTGTAGAGTTACCCATAGCGTGAGCATATTCAGAAGGAGCTACCGGGCGGTCACTTCCGATACGTCCGATTTTTTCCAGCCAGGATGCATCCGGATATTGCGGAACATACATGTCTGAGTTCCATTCCCACTGGGCACGCTCGTAGTTGACCGGTCGGCTCATGACATCCTTGTCTGCCTGTTTCAGCCACAGGTAAGTCTGATAGAAGTTATATCCGTTTCCGGCTTCGTTACCCAATGACCAGAAAGTGAGGCAAGGATAGTTCTTGTTGCGTTCAAACATATTCTGAGTACGATACATGTGCGGTTTCAGCCATTCCGGATTGTTACCCAGTGTACCGCCTTTTCTCAGGTCGTAGTACATACCGTGGCTTTCGATGTTGGCTTCATCGTACACATACAGTCCGTATTCGTCGCACAGTTCATAGAAGCGGCGGTCCTGCGGATAATGGCACAGACGTACGGTATTGAGGTTGTTACGCTTCATCAGTTCGAAATCCTTGCGCATCAGCTCTTCGTTGACATAGTGTCCCGTCAGCGGGTTGTGCTCGTGGATGTTGACTCCTTTCAGTTTGATCGGTTGTCCGTTGACCATCAGAACGGTGTAATTGTTGCCGTTTGCTGATTTCTGGTCGATCTGTTTGATTTCGATGCGGCGGAATCCTACATGATAAGGAATCACTTCACTGACCTGACCGTTTTCGCGGACTGTCATCAGCACCTTGTAAAGGTTAGGAGCTTCCGAAGTCCAGGTCTTGACAGCCGGCAGCGTCTTGTCGAAAGTAACGGTTGCAGGCTTGTTGCTCTGTACGTTCACTTTCTTTTCTTCCGTAGCTACGGTTTTGCCGTCGGCATCCAGCAGTTCATAGCTGACTTCCAGATTGGCGGTAGCCGTACGGTGGTTCTTCAGGTCGATGGCCAGACGGAAGATACCGTCTTTGTATGTATCATCCAGGGTAGAAGTGATGCGGAAATCCTGTACGGAAGCTTTCGGCTGTGAATACAGGAATACATCACGTTCGATACCACTCAGGCGCCAGAAGTCCTGACATTCCAGGTAAGATCCCGTACTCCAGCGGAAAATTTTCAGTGTCAGTACGTTTTCTCCCGGTTTCAGCCAGTCGTTGACGAGGTATTCGGCCGGATTCTTTGAATCTTCGTTGTAGCCCACTTCCTTGCCGTTCAGATAAACATAGCATCCGGATTTTGCACCGGCTATGTGGAGATAGATGTCGCGTCCGTTCCAGTCTTCGGGAACAGTGATGGTACGGCGGTAAACACCTACCGGTGTATTTTCCGGCAGCTGTGGCGGTTTGGGATTGAGCGGCTGGAATTCATAACCGTGATTGGTATAGATTGCCGTTCCGAAACCCTGTACTTCCCAGTTTCCCGGTACCGTGATGTTCTGCCATCCCTGCTCAGAAGGAGAAGCTTCGGTGACGTCAGCCGGAAGCTGTTTGTAGGAATCTGTGTAATAAAACTTCCAGGTTCCGTTCAGCAGCTGGTAGTAAGGACTTTTTTCGTAATCTCCCGTCAGTGCCTGCGTCTTGTTGGCATAAGTCATGAAAGCCGAACGGGGTTCTTCCCGGTTAACGGAAACCACCTGGATATCTTTCCAGTAGGGAAGAGATTCATCTGCCTGGACGGTCTGGGGAACAGCGATGGTTGCCAGTCCGGCCAGTGAGAAACAAAGGTTAGAAAAGTCTTTTTTCATGAATATAGATTGATTAATATTAATATTTGGAAACAAATGTACAAATTTTCACAGATTGCCGGGTGTGCCAGGTTCATAAAAAACACTAAGATATATCGGAGAACCGGAATAAAGTTGTACTTTTGCGTCTGATACAAAGATTAATAGAGGAAAAAATGAATAATCTGCCTACAGTAACTAAAAATTTGCTTATTATCAATGTGCTTTGCTTCTTCGGAATGCTGGTAGCAAAACGATATGGCATCGATGTCGAAAATCTGCTGGGACTTCACTTCTTTTTGGCTTCAGACTTTAATCTGAGCCAGCTGATTTCATATATGTTCATGCACGCCAATTTCCAACACATCTTTTTCAATATGTTTGCCGTGTGGATGTTCGGACGTGTGCTGGAGCAGGTATGGGGACCCAAGCGGTTTCTTACTTATTATTTGATTTGCGGAATTGGTGCCGGTCTGATTCAGGAGCTGGTGCAATATCTGGAATACGCCTTTACCTTGTCCAATTATGACAGCGTTAATCTGGGAATTGCCGGAGGAATTATTCCGATGGAAGAATACCTGAATATGATGACGACGGTGGGAGCTTCAGGAGCCGTTTACGGTATTCTGCTGGCGTTCGGAATGTTGTTCCCCAACAGCCAGATGTTTATTTTCCCGCTTCCGTTCCCGATCAAGGCGAAGTATTTTGTGATCGGTTATGCTGTACTGGAGTTGTTCCTGGGACTGGGCGGAGGTGACGGAGTAGCCCACTTTGCTCATCTGGGCGGTATGCTCTTTGGACTGATCCTGATTATCTATTGGAGGAAAAAGAATGGCAATCAACAGTTTTATAGCTAATCTGAAAGAAAATTTCCGTCGGGGAGACATTGTCACGCAGTTGCTGTACATCAATGTCGGAATGTTTATCCTGACTGCACTGACGGGCATTGTACTGATACTTTTCCGTCTGCCGCCTGTTCCCTGGCTGAACTGGCTGGAACTGCCGGCATGGATTGAGGCATTTATCCGCCAGCCCTGGTCGCTGCTGACCTATATGTTCATGCATGCAGGTGTATTTCATCTCCTGTTCAACATGTTGTGGCTGTACTGGTTCGGCCGTTTGTTCCTGAATTTCTTTTCGGCCCGTCATCTGCGGGGACTGTATATTCTGGGAGGATTGTGCGGCGGACTGCTGTATATTCTGGCATATAATGTATTTCCTTATTTCTCGGATGCCGTATATTCTTCCTACCTGCTGGGTGCATCGGCTTCGGTGCTGGCCATAGTTGTGGCGACGGCTGTCCGTGAACCTGAATATACGGTACAGTTTATGTTTATTGGTGCCGTTCGTTTGAAGTATGTGGCTTTGTTTATGGTGGCCCTTGATCTGCTTTTCATGACCTCTGAAAACGCCGGCGGACATATTGCTCATCTGGGAGGCGCACTGGCCGGATGGTGGTTTGCTTCCGGTCTGAGCTGCGGACACGATGTAACGAAGTGGATCAATGCCGTATTCGATTTTCTGGGCGGGAAATGGAAACCGGCTCCCCGGAAACCGAAAATGAACGTACATTACAGTGACAAGCAAAAAGATTATGATTATAATGCCCGTAAGAAGCAGCGTTCGGACGAGATAGACCGCATTCTGGATAAGTTGCGCAAATCGGGATATGGCAGTCTGACTGAAGAAGAGAAGAAAAGTCTGTTTGATGCCAGCAAAAAATAATTCAATTCAATGAAAATATTGGGACATGCAGTGCGAGGACTCGCACTGACGGGAAATCTGGTCGTAGCGGCCGGGTTTCTTCTTTGTGGTTACAGTTCATATATCCAGCCTGTTACCCATCCGATATGGGCTTGTCTGGGATTGGGATTTCCTTTTTTTCTGCTGTTGAATCTCTTTTTCCTTTTTTTCTGGCTGGTGTGCCGCCGAAAGTTTGTGTGGGTTCCGATACTGGTTTTTGTTGTGGGGTGGGGACCGGTTCGTGCGTATATTCCTTTCAACCGTTCTCAGGATCCTCAGGGAGGAACCCTGGTGAAGCTGCTTACCTATAATGTAATGAATACGAACTTATCCCGTCCGGAAGAAGGAGCAGAGGAGGGGAACATCGTGACATATCTGGAGCAGTCGGAAGCTGATATTATCTGTCTGCAGGAAATCACCTCTTCGGAAAAGCAGCTCCGTAAGGCTTTTCCGATGTATCCGTATGTACGGCGGATCGGTTTTGCTACGGCCAACGGTGTGGCTTGTCTGTCAAAATATCCCATTCTGTCAGCAAAGAGAATAGAATATGCCAGTGCATTTAACGGAAGTGCCCTGTTCCGTCTGAAAATAGGAAAAGATACGGTGACACTGATCAACAATCATCTGGAGTCGAACAAGCTGGATGCCGGAGACAAGGCCTTGTACAAGGAGCTGCTGAAGTCGCCCGATGAGGAAAAGGTGAAGACGGGCGGAAAGTATCTGTGGCATAAACTGGCAGATGCCGTCGCAATTCGTGCCGTTCAGGCTGACTCGGTGGCAAAGGTCATTGCTGAGTACGGTTATGACCGCATGCTGGTGTGTGGAGATTTCAATGATTCTCCCTTGTCGTATGCCCGCCGGGTGATTGCCAGGGGATTGCAGGATGCCTACGTGGAAAGGGGAAACGGTCCGGGATTTTCCTATAATCAGAATCTGCTTTATTTCCGGATTGACCATATCCTGGCCGGAACAGATTTCCGGATTCTGCACTGTGAGGTGGATCGTTCCATCCGTACGTCCGACCATTATCCGGTGTGGTGTCTGTTAGAGAAGAAAGAATAAACATTATATCTATTTTAATATGAAACATTTAGCAATTGCATTAGCCATGAGTTGTATAACCTTTGGGTGCAGTCAGAAGGCAGAAAATGCCTCCAATCCTTTTTTGACGGAGTTCCAGACTCCTTATGGTACTCCTGATTTCAACCGGATCAAGCCGGAACATTATGAACCAGCCTTCCTGCAAGGTATGGAACAGCAGAATAAGGAGATCAAGGCCATCGTGGAAAATCCGGAAGCTCCGACTTTTGAGAATACCATTGTTGCCTTGGATAACAGCGGGGAAATCCTGAACCGGGTAAGCGGTGTTTTCTTTGCCCTGGCAGAAGCCGATACGAATGAAGAACTGATGGCACTGGAAGCGAAGATTGCTCCGATGTTGTCAGAACACAGTGACAATATTTACCTGAATGCAGATCTGTACAAGCGTGTTGCTGCGCTGCACGATCAGGAAGAAGCAGGAACCTTGAAGCTGACTACGGAACAACATTACCTGCTGGACAAATATTATAAAGGTTTCATCCGTTCCGGAGCCGGACTGGATGCTGCCAAGCAGGAGCGTCTGCGTGCCATCAATAAAGAATTGTCTACCCTGACCATTGAATTTGGCAATCACGTACTGGCTGAAAACAATGCCTACAAACTGATTGTCGACAAGAAGGAAGACCTGGCCGGTCTGCCGGAATCTGCCATTGCCATTGCTGCCGATGAAGCTAAGGCTGAAGGTCTGGAAGGCAAATGGGTGTTCACTCTTCAGGAATCAAGCCGTCTGCCTGTTTTGCAATATGCGCAGAACCGTGAGATGCGTAAGAATATCTATCAGGCTTATACCAGCATGGGCAATCATGGAGATGCCAATGATAACAAGGAAATCCTGAAACGGATTCTGACCTTGCGTCTGGAGAAGGCCCAGCTGATGGGATATACGAACTATGCAGAATATGTGTTGGCTGACAATATGGCCAAGACTCCGCAGAATGTAATGGACTTCTTGCATAACTTGTGGGGATATTCTATCGAGAATGCAAAGAAAGAGGCTGCCGAACTGCAACAGATCATGGATCGTGAAGGCAAAGGTGAAAAGCTTGAAGCATGGGACTGGTGGTATTATGCAGAAAAACTGCGTAAGGAAAAGTATGATCTGAATGAAGATGAAATCCGTCCTTACTTCAGTGAAGAGGATGTTCGTAACGGACTGTTCTATGTCGTAAATAAGCTGTATGGCATTACACTGACGGCAGTAGACTCTATTTCTGTATATAATAAGGATGTGAAAACCTATCTGGTGAATGATGCCGACGGATCGTTCTTGGGTCTTTTCTACAGCGATTATATGCCGCGTGCAAGCAAGCGAAGCGGAGCCTGGATGAGTAATTTCCGCGAACAATGGCAGGGAGTCCGCCCGTTGATTTATAATGTGGCCAGCTTTACCAAGCCCAGTGGAGATATTCCTTCATTGCTGACTATTGATGAAGCCCGTACGATGTTCCATGAGTTTGGACATGCACTCCACGGAATGTTAAGCCAGTGTACTTATAAAGGTGTTTCCGGGACATCAGTTGCACAGGACTTTGTGGAACTTCCTTCTCAGATTATGGAGCATTGGGCCATCGAACCGGAAGTAATGAAAGTGTATGCCAAGCATTATAAGACCCGTGAGGTGTTGCCGGATTCTCTGATTGCCAAGATTGAGAACCAGGCTTTGTTTAATCAGGGCTTTATGACAACAGAGCTGCTGGCTGCAGCCTTGCTGGATATGGAATTCCATACACTGACTTCTACGGATAACCTGGATGTTGTAGCTTATGAGAAACAGGTGATGGACCGCCTCGGACTGATCCCGCAGATTGCACCCTGCTAACGGGCTACTTATTTCAATCACATCATGGGTGGTTATGAAGCCGGATATTACAGCTATCTGTGGGCTGAACGTCTGGATGCAGATGCTTTTGAAGCATTCAAGGAACACGGAGTCTTTGATCCGGCAACTGCAACGGCTTTCCGCAAGAACATTCTTGAAAAGGGTGGTTCGGATGATCCGATGAAACTCTATCATACATTCCGCGGTGCAGACCCGAGTCTGGAGCCTTTGCTGAAAAACAGAGGACTAAAGTAAGGGATAAATAGGCTTTTTTATCCTCTATGCCTTAAATATTTACAAACCTTTCCGCGTATAAGTGAAAAAAAAACTATATTTGCAACCTTGAATAAACGTATATAATTAAAAAAAGTAAATATAATAATTAAAGTAACATGCAAAACAAAGGATTCGTAAAAGTTTTTGCGGTATTACTGACCCTTGCCTGTGCTTTTTACCTTTCATTCTCATTCGTGACGCGTTATCAGATGAACAAGGCGGCCGAAGATCCGAGAGGTGCTGCACATTATCTGGATTCCATGCAGAATCAGAAGGTTTGGCTGGGAGTTTACACGCTGAAACAATGTCGTGAAATGGAGATTGGTCTGGGTCTTGACCTGAAAGGTGGTATGAACGTGATTCTGGAAGTGTCTGTACCCGATGTGGTTAAAACACTTGCGGATAACAAACCCGATGAAGCTTTCAACAAAGCCGTAGCTGAGGCAGCCAAACAGCAGGTGACTAGTCAGGACGATTTCATTACCTTATTTATCAGAGAGTATAAGAAACTTGCTCCGGAAGGAAAGCTGGCAGAACTGTTCGCTACTCAACAGCTGAAGGACAAAGTGACTACCCGTAGTACAGATGCGGAAGTAGAAGCTGTGTTGCGTGAAGAAGTGAAAGCTGCCGTTGAAAACTCATATAATGTATTGCGTACCCGTATCGACCGTTTCGGTGTAGCTCAGCCGAACATCCAGACTCTGGAAGGACGCATGGGACGTATCATGGTGGAATTGCCGGGTATTAAGGAACCTGAACGTGTAAGAAAGCTGTTGCAGGGATCTGCTAACCTGGAATTCTGGGAAACTTATGAAGCAAAGGATATCACTCCGGTTCTGGCTTCTGCTGACAACCGTGCACGTGCTATTCTTGCCAGCGAAACTGTTTCTTCTGACTCTGTTGCAGTGGAAGAAGAAGCTGCAGTTTCTGCTAAAGACAGTCTGGCTGCAGCCTTGAAGGGTGAAGCTCCGGCTGAAGCAGGAGAACAAAACCGTAAGAACTATCCTCTGCTGTCTGTTCTGCAATTGAATCAGAGTGGTGTAGGAGCAATTGTCGGTTATGCTGATTACAAAGATACGGCTGATATCAATCGTATCCTGAATATGAAGGAAGTAAAAGAAGTTTTGCCTCGTGATCTGAAACTGATGTGGGGTGTAAGAGCTTCTGATATGGATAAGACCGGACGTATTTTCGAATTGTATGCAATCAAATCTACCCAGCGCAACGGACGTGCGCCGCTGGAAGGTGATGTGATTACAGATGCACGTGACTCATACGACCAGTACAACAGACCTTGCGTAACGATGGCTATGAATACAGAAGGTGCTCGTCGCTGGGCACAGCTGACCAAGCAGAACACTGGCCGTGAAATCGCTATCGTTTTGGATGGATATGTATACAGTGCTCCGCGTTCTAACGGTGAAATTGCCGGAGGTAATTCTGAAATTACAGGTAGCTTCACTCCTGAACAGACAAAAGACTTGGCCAATGTGTTGAAATCTGGTAAGATGCCTGCACCTGCACGTATCGTACAGGAAGATATCGTAGGTCCGTCTCTGGGTCAGGAATCAATTAACCAGGGTATTGTTTCATTCATTGTTGCTTTGGTTGTATTGATGGCTTACATGTGCGTCATGTACGGATTTATTCCGGGTATGGTCGCTAATGCAGTTTTGTTTATCAACTTCTTCTTTACATTGGGTATCCTTTCTTCCTTCCAGGCTGCACTGACAATGTCCGGTATTGCCGGTATGGTGTTGTCTTTGGGTATGGCTGTGGATGCTAACGTTTTGATCTATGAACGTACGAAAGAAGAACTGAAAGCAGGCAAGGGTACTCGTCAGGCTTTGTCAGAAGGTTATGCAAATGCTTTCTCTGCAATCTTTGACTCTAACTTGACTTCTATCATTACAGGTATTATCCTGTTCAACTTTGGTACAGGACCTATCCGTGGTTTTGCTACAACGTTGATTATCGGTATCCTCTGTTCATTCTTCTCTGCTGTGTTCTTGACTCGTCTGGTTTACGAACACTTCATGAATAAGGATAAATGGATGAACCTGACTTTCACAACAGGAATCTCAAAGAACCTGATGCAGAATGTACATTATAATTTCATTGGTTCTACCAAACGTTCCTTTACGGTTTGGGGTACCATCATTATTATCTGCATTGTATCATTCTTTGTCCGTGGTCTGGCGCAGAGTATTGACTTTACGGGTGGACGTAACTTTGTTGTTCAGTTTGAACAGAAGGTTGCTCCGGAAACCGTACGTGAATTGTTGCAGCCGAAAGTAGGTGATGCAAACGTTCAGGCAATTGCACTGGGAACAGACGGAAGAACTGTTCGTGTAACTACCAACTATCGCATTGAAGAAGATTCTCCGACAATTGATGCTGAAATTGAAGAGTTCCTGTATCAGGCTTTGAAAGATGGTAATCTGTTGGGTGAAGGTACTACTCTGGAAATCTTTATCGACCGCGATAATCGTGTAGGAGGTTCTATCATCAGTTCACAGAAAGTAGGTCCGAGTATTGCAGACGATATCAAGACTTCTGCAATCTGGTCAGTTGTGCTGGCTTTGATCGCAATCGGTTTGTATATCCTGATCCGATTCAGCAATATTGCTTTCAGTATCGGTGCTACGGTAGCGCTGACTGTTGATACTTTGTTGATTATCGGAGCTTATTCACTTTGCCATGGATGGATGCCATTCTCTTTGGAAATTGACCAGACATTCATCGGTGCAATCCTGACAGCAATCGGTTATTCTATCAACGATAAGGTGGTAATCTTTGACCGTGTACGTGAGTTCCTGGGACTGTATCCGAAGCGTGACCGTGTACAATTGTTCAATGATTCACTGAATACAACATTGTGTCGTACCATCAATACCTCATTGAGTACATTGATCGTATTGCTGAGTATCTTCATCCTGGGCGGTGACAGTATCCGTAGTTTTGCTTTCGCAATGATTCTGGGTGTAGTAATCGGTACGTTGTCTTCTCTGTTCATCGCAGCTCCTGTTGCTTATCTGACAATGGGAAATAAGATGCCTAAAGGAGAAGAAGCTAAAGCTTAATACATCCGATTCTGATATAATCAGAGTATTTTAGTTTACTCTGTTTCTGATAAAGCCCTGGCTTATTTGTAAGTCAGGGCTTTATGCTTATAGTAAGACTGAAAACGAAAAATAAGACATTCAGCGTTTATTGCTTTTATAATTCTTAAAAACATATTTTTGAAATGTTCGTTGTTATTGGACTTATGCTTACAGGCGTTTTGATTGGTTGGGTGACGCGTAAGCATTGTTTGAAATTTCTGCAACAGATTATACCTGTGTTTATCTGGTTATTGCTTTTCCTGCTTGGAGTGGAAGTAGGGGATAATGATGCCATACTTCGCGGATTGCATACGATTGGAATCGAAGCGCTTGTTCTTACTCTGGGAGGAACATTGGGAAGCGTGCTGGCTGCTTCTTTGTTATGGAATATCCTGACAGGATGGAAAAAGACAACGGAAACAGTACATGAATCCTCTGTGGCCTCGGGGAATATATTGCATGCTCTTAAAGGCAGTCTGGTAATTGTTGCTTTTTTTGTGATCGGAGTATGTTTCGGCTTGTGGGGATGGCTTCCCGGGCATTGGGGGAGTAAGATTAGTTTTTACGCTCTGTGCCTGTTGATGTTTAGTGTAGGAATCAGTGTCGGGAATGATTCACAGACGTTGAAGAGTTTCCGGAGTCTGAATCCCCGATTGATGTTTCTGCCGCTCATGACCATTCTGGGAACTCTGGCAGGAACAGCTGTAGTCAGTATTTTTTTGAGCCATCGTAGTCTGACTGACTGTTTGGCGGTAGGCTCCGGTTTTGGTTACTATTCTTTGTCCAGTATCTTTATTACGGAATATAAGGGTGGGGAGTTGGGTACAGTAGCTTTGTTGGCCAATATCAGCAGAGAAATATTGACATTATTGGCTGCTCCATTATTAGTCCGTTGGTTTGGGCGCTTGGCTTCTATTTCTGCAGGTGGAGCTACAACAATGGATACGACGCTTCCTGTGATTTTGCAGACAGCAGGACAGGAGTTTGTTGTTGTATCGATCTTTCACGGTTTTGTTGTAGATTTCAGCGTTCCTTTCTTAGTAACCTTTTTTTGCAGTATATAGGGAACCCTGATTGATATAGGAAAAGAGGCCGCTTTATAATAAAGATAGTTCAGCTTCTTTCATAAAATGAAGAAGGTGTATCAATCTGTATATGGACATACATTTTTGATACACCTTCTTTTTTGTTTGTCAGGAAGACTGGATTACTTCTTCTGGAAGCGTTCTGTCAGCTTAGCCAACATATCTTTAGTCATTGAATCCAAATCGTATTCCGGTTTCCATCCCCATTCTTCACGGGCGCAAGTATCATCCAGTGAATTAGGCCAAGAATCAGCAATAGCCTGGCGCAAAGGATCAACTTTGTATTCCATTTGGAAATCAGGAACATATTCCTTGATCTTGTTGTAGATGATTTCCGGATCAAAGCTCATAGAAGCGATGTTGAACGAGTTACGATGAACGAATTTGCTCGGATCAGCTTCCATGATTTCGATAGCAGCACGCAATGCATCCGGCATGTACATCATGTCCATGTATGTACC
>OLJF01001639.1_pt1 | contig 13122 bp, 7 predicted proteins | sample 1609751 | NCBI WGS metagenome assembly OLJF01 (sample SAMEA4350171, study PRJEB24818) | metagenome | biome: human; feature: gut; material: faeces | place: Denmark | collected 2013-09
TAGCGGAACACCACACCGTCGGCGGGCTGCATGGCCCCGATTTCGACGAATTTTACATCCACTATCAGGGTGGCAAGGTATACTATGTGGACGGCAGCGTGTTTCCGCTGCAAAACAATCAGCTGATTATCATGCCGCCGTTTCGGATGCACGGGCTGGTGGGCGGCAGTTCGCTGCAGAACTACGAGCGCGGCTTCCTGTATCTGCGCCCGGAAACGCTGCGAAAGCTTGGCTTCGGGCAGATTGACCTCCAGCGTTACTTCGACAGCCGCCTGCAGTCCGGAAAATTCTACTATGAACTGCCGCAGGCGGATGCGCTGGCGTGCAAACAGCTGCTGATAGACATCTCCGCGCAGCAGGACATGCCGGACGAGATGGTGCAGTTCCGCAATTACGGGCGCATCATCGACTTCATGGTCATGGTCTGCCAAGGCGTGCAGGGAACAACTGCTCCTATTCAGCCAAGCGTTGTCAACGATGTGATTTTCGATGTGCTGCAGTACATCAACGACCACTTCACCGAACCGCTAAAATTGGAAGACATTGCGCGCCGCTTCGCCATCAGCGTATCGTACCTTTCGCACGAGTTTACAAGCTACGCCGGGCGCAGCGTCTACGAATACATTCTCTACCGCCGCGTGCAGCTGGCGAAGGAGAATCTGCTGACGGACATGAGCCTGAGTGAAGTAGCCGACCGCAGCGGATTCGGCGATTATTCCGGCTTTCTGCGCAGCTTCCGGCGGATGACGGGCATGGCTCCGAACGCCTACCGCAAGCAGCGCAGCGGCGGACACTAATTGCTGTTTTGTCTGATTAGGACGACAATCTGCCAAATCCGCCGAATTGAAAACAGGATTCGCATAGAAATCCTGATGTCAATGTGCTATCATGCAGATAACGCATCACGCAGCGTTGAGTATTGTAGAAGGAGCGAATGCCATGATTCGGATTGCCATCGTGGGTACGGGCAACATTTCCCACGCCCATGTGGAGGCCTACCTGCGCTTCCCGGAGCGCTGCAAGATTGTGGCGCTGGTGGATATTGTGCCGGAAAAGGCGCAGAAAATGAAGGAGGATTATCACCTGACCGAAGCGGAGGTCTACGACGACCACCAGAAAATCCTTTCACGCAAGGATATTGACTTGGTGGATGTCTGCACGCCGCCATACGTCCACGCCAGCATTTCCATCAACAGCCTGCGTTCGGGCAAGAACGTCGTCTGCGAAAAGCCGATGGCGGCATCGCTGGAAGAGTGCGACGAAATGCTCCGCGCCCGCGATGAAAGCGGCAAGAAACTCGCGATTATCGCCCAGAACCGCTTCCGCCAGCCCATCAGCAACCTGAAGAAACTGCTGGACAGCGGACTTGCGGGCAAAGTGCTGTGCGCATCCGTCACATCGGCATGGTGGCGCGGTCACTGCTACTACGACCTATGGTGGCGCGGCACATGGGAGAAGGAGGGCGGCGGCTGCACGCTGAACCACGCCGTCCACCATATTGACATGCTGTGCTGGATGATGGGTCTTCCGCAGGCCGTGACGAGCGTGATGGCGAACGTCGCGCACGACAACGCCGAGGTGGAGGATTTGTCGCTGTCCGTGCTGCAATATCCGGGCGCGCTGGCGCAGCTGACGGCCTCCGTCGTGCATCACGGCGAAGAGCAGGAGCTGGTCTTCCAGTGCGAGAAGGCGAAAGTCGCCGCGCCGTTCAGCGTGTACGCGTCCATCTCCAAACCGAACGGCTTCCCGATTGAAAATACGGAGTTAGAGCAGAAAATCCGCGATTTTGTGGATGCGCAGCCGCAGCTTCCCTACGAGGGGCACGCGGGCGAATTGGAAAACGTCCTCTCCGCGCTGGAGAACGACACCCTGCCCGCAATTGGCGGCGAGGATGGCCGCCGGACGATTGAGCTGATTACAGCCGTCTACAAGTCAGGCGCAACAAAGCAGACAGTCACGCTGCCGCTGCAAAAGGACGATCCGCTCTACACGGTGGAAGGCATGATGCGCCCCGTGCCGCATTTCTACGAGAAAACCACGTCTGCCGCGTCGCTTGACGGCACGATTACGCTCGGCAGCGATTATCAGCAGAAATAATGGGAGGTCATTACGATGAAAGTATCAGACGGCATGAATTATGCGCCCAAAGGCAAGGCGCAGCCCGTCGTGAAGCCGGGGGAATTTATCTTTTCCGCCGCGCACCTTGACCACGGGCACATCTACGGCATGACGAACGGTCTGCTGGAAGCGGGCGGCACGCTGAAGTACGTCTACGACCCCGACCCGAAGAAGGTGGAAGCGTTCGTAAAGGCGTACCCGCAGGTGAAAGTCGCCCGGAGCGAGGAAGAACTGCTTAACGACAAAGAAACGAACATGGTCTGTGGCGCGGCGATTACAAACGAGCGCTGTGCGCTGGGGCTGCGCGCCATGCAGGCGGGCAAGGACTACTTCACCGACAAAGCGCCCTTCACCACCTTGGAGCAGCTGGACAGCGCCAAGAAGATGGTAGCGCAGACGGGCAAGAAGTACATGGTCTATTACGGCGAGCGGCTGCATGTGGAAGGCGCGGTGCTGGCGGGCAACCTGATTGAGCAGGGCGCAATCGGCAAGGTCATCCATGTGGAGGGCTTCGGGCCGCATCGGCTGGGCGCGGCAGGGCGGCCGCAGTGGTTCTTCGAGAAGGAGAAGTACGGCGGCATCCTCTGCGATATCGGCAGTCACCAAATCGAGCAGTACCTGTTCTATGCGGGCGAGGAGGACGGCACAGTCTCCCGCAGCCGCATTGCCAACTACGCGCATCCGCAGTACCCGGAGCTGGACGACTTCGGCGACTGCGCCATCAACGGTGCAAACGGCACGACGTTCTACTTCCGCGTGGACTGGTTCACGCCGGACGGTCTGCGGACGTGGGGCGACGGGCGCACCATCATCATCGGCACGAAGGGGTACATTGAAATCCGCAAGTATGTGGATGTCGGTACGGAGCGCGACGGCGGCAACCATGTGTTCCTTGTCAACGATCAAGGCGAGCAGTACATCAACGCAACCGGCTTGACGGGTTACCCGTTCTTCGGTGATTTGATTCTGGACAGCCTGAACCGCACGGAAAACGCGATGACGCAGGCGCACGCCTTCAAGGCGGCGGAACTGTGCCTGATTGCGCAGAAGCAGGCGGAAATGGTGTATCAAGCGAAATAATACTATTTCCGGATGAAAATGCGCAAGCAGATGGCGCAGGTGAATCCGGAAATAGTATAAAGCAAGAAAGCAAGCCCGTCGGCTGCCTGTGATTTGTACAGGCGGTCGGCGGGCTTGGTTGGTTGTATACAATTGAGGGGACGGGGAGTTGCAGAGGGGGGCGGCGCTCCTGATTGGATGAGAATGCAATGGATGATTAAATTGGGCGGATGAACCGTTCAGGGGTCACCCCTTATCGCGGGGCGGCTCAAAGACAATGTCCCAGCCGCACATCTTGCACTTGATAATCATGGTGCGCCCCCCTTTGCGGATAATGTCGCCCGAAATGGTATAATTCGTTACGTCGTGTGTATTTTACCATACTTGCAGACATTCAGCAAGGTGAAATGTCGAATTTTGTGGAGAATGCCCTCGTCGCTTGAACTACAATGGTGTTACGTCCGCAAAAGCATCGGCAATGTCAGAAAAAATCACCCGAGCGAGTGCCATCCCCTTCCCAGCACGTGACTGCATACAAAAACGCCCCGTGACTGCCATAGCAGCCATAGGGCGCAAAATCCTTGGTATAGAAGGGCACTCAGCGCCTGCTGAATGCGGTGCGCGACGAACGGCTTTGAGGCCGCATTAAGCATCTCTATGGTGCGTTTTTCCCTGATATTACGGTTTCTTTCGCATTTTCTGCTGTCAGTTGTGACAGCAGACTGTCCATTCCCGCCAATCCAACGGAGGACACCCTTCTGACAATCAGAAGAAGCTGATTTGTCCGGATGGCGCCTTTTTTAATGATTTCATTTTTCGTTCGGTGACCTTGTCGCCCGGCTCAGCCTGGCCGATCAGGAAAGGAGAAGCCGGGTCGTGCCGAGCAGAAAGGGTTTCAACGGTCTTTGCATTGAAGGTGGCATAGCAGTAGCGGCATCCATGCCGGCAGGTGTTGTACTGGCCGATGTCAATGCTCTCCAGGCAGCCGCATTCCGGGCGCTGGTTCGGGTCCTTCTTCGCTGCCATCGTCCAGCCGGTCAGTTCCGCGATCAAATCCCCGTCCACGCAGCAGCCGTGGGCGATGCCATACCGCTGCAGATCCACCTTCTCCGCACAGGTGCGCAGGCGGAAGCCATTCTCGCGCGCGATGGCAGCGAAAGCGGCCGCAATCCGATCCATCTCCCCGTCCGAGCAAATCCGGACGCCCAGCCCCCGGAGATTGGCCTGCACCTTGTCATACAGATCGACGAAGCTGAACACGCAGTCATGGGCGGAGCCTTTCAGGGCATCTGCCATGGCGGCGAACTGTTCGATGTGCCAGTCCGCTGTATATTGCTCCGTCAGCATAATGGGATCGTACCGCCACACCACATGCTTTGCGCCGAACTGTTCCGCGATGGCGCGTGCATTCGCCAGCCGCTGTGCCAGCGGCGGCAGCCCCGGTTCCAGATCCCTGCCATATGGATTCAGGGTATATTGAATGTAGAATGGATACTGCAATGCAATCTCCCCGAGATGCGGCGTCAGGGGCATGGCGTTCTTTGTCCAGAACACCATGCAGTCGATGACCTCCGGTGACAGGGACACGCGGCTTACCTGATGGTAATTCATAGGGTTGCGCACCATGACATAGCCTTCTCGCAGCCGATTCATGAACCAGGGCATATAGAAAGCCGGAATATCGGTGCGGCGGCTTACGCTGAGGATCATGGGGATACCTCCTGCTTCTTGGTCAGAACAGTATAGCGGAACCAATGCCTATCCTTGTCCAGGGGATGGCGAAGCCCACAGGCGACCGCTTCCTGATAAAGTCTAATGCCGGATACGTCGCACGCGGCGCTCTCGCTCTTGGGCTCCATCACGCCAAATCCACAACTTTTTTCAGTCAGACCGGCCAACTGGACGAGGAAAGCAGCCGTCTCCTCATCCGCAGGCTCGATTGCGATGACTTTACCGCTGTATACCAGCGTGCGGTTCATGTCATGGAGCAGCCCGTTCAAAAGTCTGCTCTCCACATGCTCGTTATGGTTGAGCATATTGCTCTCCAGGATGAGATCAAAGCTGTCCGCCTGGCAAGTATGGAGGAATGCAAAAGCATCGCTGATCTGCATCGGTTTCATGCATATATGGAGATTGGCAGGCAGTGTGGAAAGCATTGCGGCGGTCAGCGCTTCAAAAATCGGTCGGAATGCCCGTTCGTACTCTACCGGCAGGTATTCCAGATGGATCTCCAGTGACGGGTTTGCTTCTGCGATCTTCGCATAGAAAGATAGCAGACCTATGGTGGCTGTACCCGGGCCGGCACCCATCTCAAGAATCCGGATAGGATGCGCACCATCGGGGTATTTGAATTCATCCAACAAAGGAAGCATCTCGTCGCGCAGGAGTTCTATCAGTGGCTGCCATACTTTGTGCAGATTCACCGGGAGATATATCAGTGCATACTCTGGCGCACAGGCAGCATAGTCCACTGCTTTCGCCGCAATCGCCTCTTTGGAGAACAGGTAGCCTGTTTTTTGGCGGATTTTTTTCAACCTGTTTGCATCCAGCTCTTTGAGCTGCTGTACAGAAAACAGCCGCAGCAGTGCCTTTCCCACAGGCAGCGGCAGATCCGGCGCTGTCTCTGTTTCCGGAACCGGACATGACACTGCTTTGTTCAGAAACCGGTTCGCTTTCCGCCATGTCGTGCATCTGCGGTATACAGGGCAGGAATACCCTTCGACGCCCGCCTTCTCATATTCCCTGTGGATACCTGGCGTTTTTCCTCTCCGAACGGCAAAGTACGGAATGCCCATTGCTTCCTCGATCTGCTCCTCAAGCGCGTCATCCGCAGCCAGTTTTTCCACTGGGATATTCGGGTTGTCCCGCAGCATCTCATGAATGAAGGGGCTGGGTGCCTTTGGGCTGCTGCTGTTCAATCCATTTACCACGATTCGCAGATCATGCCGGGCACGAGTGGCTGCCACATAGAAAAGTCTGCGTTCTTCTTCCACATGATCTTGCCAGGAGGCATGCCAGAAAGGCAGCGGTTTGCTGCGGTCTCCCGGCATCAGGTCTTCCACAGCGTCGATAATAATCACATGGTCGTATTCCTGTCCCTTGGCGGAATGCATGGTAGACAGCGTAACAACAGGGTGCTTGTCTGCGTTATGCTCGTCCCATTTTCGCTTTGTCCGCAAGGCAAGCATCGCTTCCACAAAAGATAATATGCTGTCGTACAAGGACGCAATCCGAATCAGCGCCATGACAAGAAGCTGCACGTTTTTCTGCTTTATGGAGCCGTTTTTGTTGTATTCCAACTCCTTCAACATCGCCATGATGGCAAAATCCGGTTTGTCCTCCGCTTGGATTCTTTGAAGAATTGTCCATATTTCCCCGATGTGCCGTGCCTTATCCATCTCGCCCAAAGAGCGAAGGAGAGCCTGAAGCTTAGGGAGGATGGGTCCGCCCGAATTTTCTTCACCCATCTGTTTTCGCAGATTCTCGACTGCGGTTTCTCTGTTCAGAAACAGCCCGTGATAGTGGTTCCATACTGGATATGCGCTGCTGTACGCTTGGAAGCTGTCTGGCTCCAGAACAAAGCAGAGAAACGCCAAAATATTGATGGCAGTCCGGCTGTACAGAAGGCTCAAAACATCGAACACCTTATTGCCGACGAAGGGAACGTCGTTTTTGAAAAAGTAAGCCAGTGGCAGTAAGGCGGAAACGTTGTTTCGGTACAGGATGGCAAGGCTCTCCGGATTCTCCCCCCCTTCTTGTTTCTTGCAGAACCGGCGTGCCTGATCCAAGAGGAACTGCCCCTGCCTCGCAGCGGAGATGTCGATGATTCGAATCTCTCCAGGCTGTTTCGAGAATGCTTCCATTGTTTTTTTTGCACGCGCCTTATTGCGCTGGATCAAGCCATCGCCGGAAAGAACGATTTGCTGATCACTGCGGAAATTCACACCCATCCGGTGGACAGCGGCATCCTCATAGCGCCGATCAAAGGCCAGCATGGCTTCCGGCATCGCGCCTCGGAAAGCGTAAATGCTCTGGTCGTCGTCTCCCACCATGAACAGGCTGTCCCCAGTCCGGTGAAGCTTTTGAACAATCGCGTGCTGAAGCAGAGAGGTGTCCTGTGCCTCGTCCACGCAGACATACGGATACTTCCGCTGCCAGAAAGCCTGCGTGGTGGGATTATCCAGTACTTCCAGCGCGTGAATCAGCATATCGTCAAAATCCATCTCGGGCGGCTGATGTTCCGTCAGTTCCTTTTGATAAGCTTCGTATACCGGCCAAATGCTGACCTGCTTGTCCGCTCCCATGTTTATAGATAAAAGCCGCAAGATTTTCTCATCCGTCATCATCCGGTTCTTCAGGCAGCCGATGACAGTAGCTGCCTGCTCGGCGAAAGTCCGGGCTTCGGACTGTTTTTTGCAGTATTCAAGCTTCGTCAGAATCTTTTCAAGCAGGTAGATTGGACTGCGCGGATTTGCGTACCGGTTTCCCTTTTTCTTGTCCTCCCGCTTTGTTCTGCCGGAAGGCACTTCATCCGGGGATTCATCCACGATCCACGCGTTGACAGCCTCACTGTCCATCGCCTCAGGCACCGGGTCATCTTCCTCGTCGACAATCAGCCTATACTTCTTGATCAGGCCCTCTGCCTCCGCCTGCCGGATTATCCGATAGCAAAAACTGTGGATGGTGCAAAAGAACGGCACCGAAAAGGACGGGAATCGCTCCCGAAACACATCCGCCATGTGTTCGGCAGCTTTCTTGCCAAAGGTCATGATCAGGATGTTTTCCGCAGGAATCCCGCAGTGAATCATCCAGCCGGCACGCGCGGTCAGAACGGCTGTCTTGCCGCTGCCGGGGATGGCATAGAGCAGATGCGCCCCTGAAAGCGCCTGAATGGCCGCTTTCTGATCGTCGGTAAAGCGCCTGTCCGGGTAATACGCATGAAGGAAGGATTCCAGTTTTTCGTCCCGATGATAGGGCACAGAGGGAGCAGATGGAGAAAAAAAGGCGTTTTCCGTCGCTGGCGCTGCAGGCGGCTGCGCTGGCGTCTCCTTCGCGGCAACGTGTGCCTCCCCATAGACCACTGACATATCTTCTTTGAAGGGAGTCGCTTTTTTGATGGTAAAATCAGATTCCACGGAAAACAGCTCATGTGCCCGCATATAAGCGTCGGCATCTTCCCAACTGGACGTTTTCAGATAACCGGTCGAATAATCGTAATTCCGTATGCCTGTAATTTGTTTTTTAGCGCCGTATTCGCCGTACCAACCCCGGTAAATACCCGGTTTCCGGCCGATTCGAACGGCATAATAGAACTGATCCGAACATTTCCTCGACATCACGAACCACATCCATGCTTATATTATACTGATATCCACAGCGTTCTTTTTGACTTCATTCTTCTTCCGGTCAAGCTTATCCACCAGCGTGAAGCGAACGCGCTGGTCAACAATGGGTTTTTGTTTCCCGTGCGTGTAATCTTTGGCGTTGAAATAGTATTGTCCGCCCCGCTCGTCCTGGATAAAGCCCGAGCCGCCCTCTGGAAGGACTCTAATCACCACACCAGTAAGATAGCTTTTCGCCGCCGACCGCCATTTCTTCCAGAGCGGCTTCAGCGTTTTTAGGATCTCCGCTTTATCCATCGCACTCACATCATCAAGATTCGTCCAGCCGAGATGCTTTTGCTTCAGACCCCAGTTGTTTTCCTGACGGATCAGAATGACCAGCCGCCGGTGGAGCGCCGCCTCATGGGTGAGGCCCGACTGCTCAAGATAATCCGCGAAGTCCTCATAAAAGCTGACCCGCATTTCATGGCTTGGATCCGCAAGGGCGCATTCGGCACCCAAAGCCAGTGCCGCTTGATGCTCTCCGCCATTTCGTTCAATTTCAAACAGCACCTGAGACAGGCACCAGTGATGCGCTTCTCGCGCCTGCGCCTCGCTGATGCACCGCTTCGCATCGTCTGGTTTTCCAAGCGCCAGCAGGCATTTTGCTTTGCGGTATCGAAGCCAGCTATCATTGCTGTAGTGGAATCCCCTGAGCTCCCGCAAGGCCTCATCACAGCAGGCCATGCACTCCCCATAGCGCTGCAGTTTCAGTAATGCTTTGGCTCGGGCGGCATACCAGATTTCCCGATCCGGAGCCTTGGCACGTCGGTTTCCCTGCTGATCTATGTACTCAAACTCTTCTCTGCCCAGCGTGGAAGGGTTCACCGCGTCCAGATATCGGATAATCAGTTCACTCGCATTCTCAACAGCCAGTTTTCCTTCTTCTGCTGCATTCACGACAAACAGGGCGGCTTTCCCCTTCACGGAATAAGGGCTGTCTGAGGAATGAGCAAGGATATAATCCACCTGTTTGAACAGTTTGCTGCTGTCCCCCTGCCGGAAGTCAAAGGTTTTGACATGGGCATAGTACAGCGCCCTGCACACAGTATCCTCGATGCGCTGCCATAGTTCGGTTTCTGTCGACTCGTTCCTTTTCGCTCGCAGCAGCTTGTATGCATCCAGCGTCTCCTGATACCGTTTCTGCTTGTTGAGGCTGAGGAGGACGTACCATTTATCCCAGTCAGTCATCCTGTTTCTGGACTCATCGTTCTGCCAAAGGGCAAGAATCTCCTCGTATTTTTCCTCTTTGAACAGTTTATTCGTGGAAAACAGCTCCATGGCTGGCTCTCCTTTCTTCTATGCATGTGCTTCACGATGCCGGCGAACAAGCTCAGTTCTTCAGCATTTGTCACCCGCTGACGATTCCGGGGCTTCTGTATGTTTCACCGCGCAATCCAGACAAACCCTGATTTTGCGGAACGCTATGTTCATTATACAAGATCGCTTCACGTTTGTGAAGATGTTTTTTCTCTCTGTCTCGTAAAAACTTCTGAATGATCACATCGGCAAACACGTCTTTTATCTTGCTCTCACCATCAAAGACAGTGTTGCCTGCCCCAACTTGTCGCTGATCAGGCTCATCGTCAATTGCTTCTTCACCTCTTTATTATACCCCTTTCCCGACCTTTTTGCTGTTCTTTCTTTGTGCGGGATTGCCATAAATGAATTCGGACATCATCGCTCCCCGTGCGGGGAGTGTGGATTGAAATGTCGCTTGGTGAAGTCGGTCCCCTGCGGCTCAGCGACGTGGACTGGAAGCGCGGCACCATCGACATCAGCCACGCCTTGAAGTACACTCCGCAGACCGGCAGCTTTGAAGGCCCGCCGAAAAGCGAAGCTGGGGAGCGAATCATCGCGCTGCCGGTCGGCATGATGGCGGTGCTGGATCAGACCCGCGCCTATCAGGAGGATTGCAAGCGCGCCGCCCCGCATCTCTGGGTCGGCGAAGGCTGGATTGTCCATGCATGGAATGGCGCGCAGCTGCATCATGACACGCCCAGCCGATGGTTTCGCCACTTTGCGGATGCGCACGGCTTTGAAGGTGTACGCTTTCACGACCTGCGGCACACGCACGCCAGCACGCTGCTTGCCAACGGCATCGACGCGGTAGCCGTTGCCAGCCGCATGGGGCATGAGGATGCCAGCACGACTCTCCGCGTCTACGCTCACGCGCTTCGCCGCCGCGACGACGATGCCGCCCGCGTCTGGCAGTCCTTCCTTGACGCTGCGTCCGCGCAGCCCGAAACGCCTGAACCCCTTGAAAATGACGGCTTTGCGCCCTCACCCGACGCGCAGTAAACCGTTCACCCCATCTCTACCCAATTTTCCTCTACCCATGCTATTCACAACCTGTCCCACACCTGTGCATATTTGCGAAAAGCGCACAAAAAAAGCGGCTTGCTTTATTGCAAGTCGCTTCGTTTTTGGCGTCGAAGTGGCGGGATTCGAACCCGCGGCCTTTTGGTCCCGAACCAAACGCGCTACCAAACTGCGCTACACCTCGAAAAGCGAGCCAACAGAGGGACTCGAACCCTCGACCTGCGGTTTACGAAACCGCTGCTCTACCGACTGAGCCATGTTGGCACGGCTGAAACGATTCAGCTTTATTAGTATACCAAATGACAGGCAGTTTGTCAAGAGGGTTTCGGAAAAAATTCTGATGGATTTAGCGATTTTGCGGGGAATCTGCAGCTTGCAGGCAGAAAAAACGTTTTTTCACGGAATCTTGTGGGAAGAGCAGCTTGGAGGCGCGTCTGCGGACGCGCAAAGTTACTGGCAGGGACGCTTCGCTACCTGCGCCTTTGTTGGCGACTTCCTTGGGATTGGTCGGACGAGGAACAGTTGGGGCGGTGCCCTAAACCCCACAAGGGACAGACGAAAAGGGACGAACTCCCTCCCCTTGACCCTGCAAGAGACAGACGAAAAGGGACGAACTCCCCCCCTTGACCCCTCCGCGCGATTGAGTTGGTCGCGCTTTCATGCTCCTTCCGCGTGCAGCTTTTTGGTGCTTCGCCGAAGCCTTTGTTTGCTCCCCAAACTTTCCGTAAAGAACCAAAAAAGCCCCCGAATCGTGCGTGATTCGGGGGGGGACAATGCTTACCGTTCGCCATTGCGGCCGCGGCTGCGGTTGACGCGGCGGACGGGCTGTCCGGCGCTTTTCTTCGCGCTGGATGCGTTCGTGCGGGCGACAGGCTTGCTCGCCGGGGCGCTCTCGACGCGGACGGGCGTGCCGCCAAGGCGCATCTTGCCGTCTCTGCCGATGACGACAGGCTGACCGCTGCGTGCTGCGCGCTGACCGCTGGCAGGGCCGAAGCGCGGCACGGGATTTTGCTGATGCTCGCGGCGGATGACCTGCATCTCGCGCGGGGCGGATTTCGCGGCGCGCTTCTCCACGGACGCCTCGCGAATCGGGGCGGATGCGGCGAGTTTGGCGGGTTTGGCGCTCATCGGGCGATTCGCCTTGCGCTCCGGCGCGGCGTTGCCCTGCATCGTCAATTTTGCCGGGCGAGGCTGGCGCGGCTTCGGCTCGCTGGGGGTGGTGATTTCCATCGGCCACTCGCTTTCCTTCAGCGGCAGACGCTTGCCAATGAGCTTCTCCACCTGCCCTAACTGCTTCACCTCGTCGATGCAGCAGAAAGAAATCGCGGTGCCGTCGCGGCCAGCGCGGCCCGTGCGCCCAATGCGGTGGACGTACGCTTCCGGCTCCATCGGCATGTCGTAGTTGATAACGTGGCTCAGACCCGCGATGTCGATGCCGCGGGCGGCAATATCCGTCGCGACGAGGACTTTGCACTCGCCGGTCTTGAAGGCGGTCAGCGCGGCCTGACGGGCGTTTTGGCTCTTATCGCCGTGGATGGCGACCGCGTCGATGCCCTCGCGCTTGAGGTCGCGGACGATGCGGTCTGCGCCGTGCTTCGTGCGGCTGAACACGAGCGCGTTTTCCACGTCCGGGTCGCGCAGGATTTTCGCCAGCAGATGCTTCTTGTTCGCCTTATCGACATAATACAGGCACTGGTCAATCTTCTTGACCGTGGAGGACACGGGGTCAACCTTGACGGATTCCGGCTCATGGAGCAAATCCATCGCCAGCTTTTCAACCTCCGGCGGCATCGTCGCGGAGAACATCAGCGTCTGGCGCTTTTCCGGCAGCTTTTCCGCAATGCGGCGGACGTCATGGATGAAGCCCATGTCAAGCATTCGGTCTGCCTCGTCCAGCACGAACGTCTCCACCTTGTCCAGATGCACAAAGCCCTGATTCATCAAGTCCCACAGGCGGCCGGGGCAGGCAATCACCACATCCGCACCGCGGTGGAGGGCATTCACCTGCCCCTGCTGATTTACGCCGCCGAAGATGACAGTCGGGTAGACGGGCAGCTTTTTGCCATAAAGCACGAAATTATCATAAATCTGCTGGGCGAGTTCGCGGGTCGGGGTGAGGATGAGGGCGCGGATGGCGCGGCTCTGCCCGAAGCGGGTGGGCTTTTTTGCCAGCTGCTGGATAATCGGCAGGGCGAACGCGGCGGTTTTGCCCGTGCCGGTCTGCGCGCAGCCCAGCACATCC
>OLJF01001640.1_pt1 | contig 13121 bp, 10 predicted proteins | sample 1609751 | NCBI WGS metagenome assembly OLJF01 (sample SAMEA4350171, study PRJEB24818) | metagenome | biome: human; feature: gut; material: faeces | place: Denmark | collected 2013-09
AAGCCGGAAACCCCTTAGTTTACTAAGGGCGCAATTATACACCACCCAGAGGTTGGTGCATTGCGTTCTCCGAAGGCTCCTCGCCGGAGGGCTGTGATTTTCCGCAGTCATGGTCTGCTCCAAATCAAACAGGGGACGCTACGCTTCCCCTGCGCTGGCTGCCGCCAGCTACCCTTTTGTGGACTTGCCTGTTGGGGACACCTTGCGGTGCAAGCTGTTCCCAGCCGACAAGTTTCATAAAATATGCTATCTTTTCGATAGTCGATGAAGTATAATGAAGTCAGCAATAAATCAGGAATTTGAGGTCAAGGCTTAAACGGGAGGTTTATATGAAAAAATACCAATGTCCTTGCTGCGGATATTTTACCTATAATGTTCCGGCAAATGAAGATTGTGGGTATATCTGTCCCGTTTGTTTTTGGGAGAATGACCCGTTCATTGCTTCTGATAACGAACCAAGCGACTCTAATCATGGAATAACACTAAAAGAAGCGAAATCCAATTTCTCAAAATTTGGTGCTTGTGAAAAAGAAATGTTATGTTATGTCCGACCACCGAGAGATGATGAAAAGAAAATTTCATAGCAACAATGTCGAAGTTATGGAGGGAATAAAAGTGAAGGACACTGCTAAGAGAGCAATAGTTACAGTTATTGTGTTTGTTATAATTTATGTTTTATCTGGTCCAATTATCGGATATACAAACTACGATATGTATTTGAAAGGAATTGAATTTTTATCAGCGGTAATCGGAGCAGGATGTTACTGGATAGGAAGCAATAAAAAATAGTTCTTGAATTTGACAAAGGAGTTGGAAGTATGAAAAGAATAGGTACAGCATTGACTATCGTGTTCATCATCGCTGGATTTGCAATTTCCTTTTTTATTGGACACTATGTGAGCGACAAGTCACATACAGAAAGTCGAGCAGCACAATTTGATAAATATATTTCTCGTGCGATTGATACAATCAAAGATAAAGGTCTGTCCATTGATGGCGCCCCAGAAGCGATAGCCAGCAATATTTGGGTGGCACACGAATTTTGTGATAGCCCTGAAATTTCCGCAGAACTCAGCAATCTGTGGAATACCATTGTATATGAAAAAGATGTGCTTCTCGGTCAAGAAGATGTGTTGACTGCTCAACTGAAAGATATTTTGGAAAAATGTCAATAGTCTTTGCAAATTTTCTATTTATCATTCACTCATCGGGTCAACTTGTCCCGAACTTTTACAACTAAATACCCGCCGCCCACACAGCGGCACATCGAGCAGGAAATCTGAAAAAAGGTCTCCTGCTTTTTTTCTGCCCAAAATGAGGTGGTAAAACGCCACCCCATCCACCAATTAGCGAAAGGAGGAACACGAAATGCCCTGTCCACACAACGAAATCACGATTGTGCAGCGCAGCCAGCGGCAGTCTGCTGTTGCCGCCGCTGCTTACCAGAGCGGCGAAAAGCTGTTCTGTGAATACGACCAGCAAGTGAAGCACTACCCGGAAAAGCGTGGTATCGTCCACAATGAAATCCTGTTTCCGGCAAATGCCCCACCGGAGTATGCAGACCGCAATACCCTAAGAATACCTGTACGCTGGGATGCTGTCCCTTATTCTCGATGTTGGCGAGATAGCGCGGCGAAATAAACAGCGCATCAGCTGCCTTATTCCGGGATTCTTTCTGCTTTGTGCGCCCGGCTTTGATTGCTGCGCCATACGGCTTGAAGTCGATTTTCGCAACAGGCCGCTTATCTTTCTTCGTTCTTTTAGACATATCCATTCACCCTACTACATTCTACTGTTCACCTCGTTTTCAAGGATATGCCTTATTAGTTCATTGTGTTAGCTTAAATACTTCCTATTATTCACATTCGGTCTATTGCTATTATTCGTTTGACCGTATATAATATATCATGGTAGGTTTTGAACAGAAAGGACGGGTGCTTGTATGGAATATGTATCTTGTGCGGAAGTGGCGGCAAAATGGGGCATTTCCGAAAGACGGGTGCAGAAACTTTGCGAGGGTGAGCGCATACCCGGCGCGGTAAAGTTCAGCCGCATTTGGTTGATACCCAAAGACGCGGAAAAGCCTGTTGACGGGAGAAGAATAGACAGTAAGATAATTGATAAATAGTTGAAAAATGAGCACTACACTTAATTGTTAGGAGGTGTGTAAAGTGGGAGCAAAAATCTTAATCGCTGACGATGAAAGCGACATTGTTTCTATGCTCGGCAGCTTTTTTGAAAGCAAGGGCTTTCGTGTCCTGCCCGCTTTCAATGGTGCAGAAGCACTAAAGCAAGTGGAAAAACAACCGGATATTATTTTGCTTGACATCAATATGCCCGGAAAAGACGGGTTAGAAGTTTGCAAGCGTATCCGCGATCACATATCCTGCCCGATCCTTTTTCTGACTGCTCGAATCGAAGATACAGATAAGGTAAAAGGCTTTACTGTTGGCGGCGATGATTACATTGTGAAGCCCTTTTCACTTATGGAACTTGAAGCGCGGGTGCGCGCTCATCTGCGCCGGGAAGCACGACACAATTTTGAAGCACAAGTCAAGTTTTCCGGTGATTTGACGATTGACTATTCAGAAAGTTGCTTGTTCTTTGGCGATAAGCGTGTCGGTCTTGCAAAAAAGGAATTTGATATTGTGGAACTGCTTTCTCAAAATCCAGGACAGATCTTTGATAAAGAACGGATATATGAGCGTATTTGGGGTTATGACAGCGAGGGCGACAGCAGCGTTGTGGCAGAGCATATCCGCAGAATACGATCCAAAATCGCGGCATATACCGACCGCATATATATTGAAACGGTTTGGGGGTGTGGATACAAATGGGTCAAGTAAATTGCCGCAAGCACTATTTATCTCTCCGAAAAAGCCTTGTTCTCTATATAATTGCCTTTGTTGTACTCGCAGTCTTTCTATCCGTAACGACTTTTTCAATCTGTGGTAGTGCTGCCGAAGGTATCAGAGCATCTTATCCCCCGTCCGGCGAAAAATATTATTTGACAAATGAACAGGGGGAACAGTTGGGCGACGGCGCCTACATCGGGACAGTGCCCGTCCCGATGTCTAAAGAGGACGAGCGTACCATTGCGCTACTGGAGAAACTTCCCATTGTTGCAACTCCTATCTATTCTGCATTCTGTATTATCGCTGCTGCGCTGCTGTTTTACAGAAACAGGCTGAAAAAGCCGCTTGTGGAACTGCGGACTGCTTCTGAAAAAATAGCGAACAATGACTTGGACTTTTCAATCGACTATGATAACAACGATGAATTGGGGCAGCTTTGCGCGTCCTTTGAAATCATGCGGACAACCCTTGCGGACAATTTCTCTAAAATGTGGCGGCAAGTTGAAGAACGAAAAGCACTCAACGCCGCTTTTGCTCACGATTTGCGTACCCCTCTAACAGTACTAAAAGGCTATAATGAAATGCTGCAAGCCAGCGAAAATCCTCAAACACAAGAAACCGCCGCCATAATGGGCAAACATATCTCCCGTATGGAAAGCTATGTGAGCAGTATGAGCAATCTTAGGCGCATGGAAGATGCGCAGCCGGAGTACAAGTTGATAGACTTGCAGACAGTGGCATCTTCTTTGTATGACAGCGCAAAAATCGTATGTGCGAAAAACGGAAAAGAATTGATTTTACAAAATGACATGCCTGTTTCGCAGTTATCCCTTGATGGGGCCTTTGTTTCACAGGTCAGCAATAACCTGATCTCCAACGCGGTTCGGTATGCCCGGACTGCGGTGACAATCTCTTTTGCCTTGCGTGACAATGGTCTGCTGCTTTCCGTATCGGATGATGGAAAGGGGTTTGACAAAAACGGTCTGCAAAAAGCCACCAGTCCATATTACACAGAGGAAAGCAACCATTCCGAGCACTTTGGACTTGGGCTGTATATTTGCAAGCTGCTTTGTGAACACCACAACGGCTATTTGAAGATCGAAAATACTGCATCCGGGGCAAAGGTATCCGCCTACTTCAAATCTCCTGCCTTGTAGATAAAAAGTAGATATTTTCCCTCTATACTCTCCATGAAAACACATGGAGAGTATTTTTTTGCTCCCTATGGAGAAAGGGGCTTTTTATGGAATTAAAAACGATCGGACTGACAAAAAAGTTCGGTTCCAAAACCGCCGTGGACAATTTGAATATTACCTTAACAAATGGCGTCTACGGCTTACTGGGTGCAAATGGCGCAGGGAAAACAACGCTTATGCGTCTGCTCTGCAATATCCAAAATCCTACTTCCGGGAAAATTCTGCTGAACGGGAAAAACATTGTGGGGCTGGGTGAACGCTATCGCAATCTTTTGGGCTACTTGCCCCAGCACTTCGGATATTACCCGGATTTTTCAGCGTTTGACTTTCTGCTCTATGTTTCTGCCCTAAAAGGATTGGACGAGAAGGCGGCGCGGAAGAAGTCAAAGGAGCTGCTGGAAGCAGTAGACTTATCGAGAGAAAGTAAGCACAAAATCAAAACCTTTTCCGGGGGCATGAAGCAGCGTTTGGGGATTGCACAGGCCATGCTCAATGACCCCCATATTTTGATTTTAGACGAGCCGACGGCGGGGCTTGACCCGAAAGAACGCGTCCGTTTCCGCAATTTGATCAGCGCCTTTTCCAAAGACCGCATTGTGATCCTGTCTACGCATATTGTTTCCGATGTGGAGTTTATTGCGGAGGAAATCATCATGATGAAATCCGGGCAAATCATTCACTTTGGAAATCCGCAGGAGATCACTTCTGAAATCGACGGCCAAGTGTGGGAATGTACGGTTCCGACTGCCTATGCGGAAAAATACGCGGCTGCCTACAACACAAGCAACTTGCGAAACACCAGCGAAAACCAGACAATTTTACGGATCATTGGAGATCGTCCGCCGATGGAAAATGCAGTAAGGGTGCAGCCTACTTTGGAAGATTTGTACCTGTTCTATTTCAAAGGGGGCTGTGAAGAATGAAAAAACTGATTCTTTTTGAACTGCGGAAAGTGTTTTCAAAGCGTTTGGCGCTCATCGCTCTAATTGGAATTATCCTGTTCTCTGCCTTGCTATCCTTTTCCACCTTTCAAAACAAATATGCGTTTGACCAAAATATCGGTAAAGGTACTGGCAAAACAGCAGTAGAAATCGACAAGGAAATTGCAGCGAAATATGAAGGAATCCTGACAGACAAAAAAGTGCAGCAAATGATGTCTGATTTTGCACCGACATCAGATTTACATGGATTGAGTGCAATCTATGTTTATCAAAACGCCATGCAATCGGCAGCCTTTTCACGGTTTTCTGATAAAGAGGGAAATTGGAACGGATTAAGTGTTTCTGATGTATTTGGCAATGAAGAAATCAAAATTGGCTATGTGGACGGTTGGCTTTCCACCAGCCGAAACATGGTGCGGGTTTTTGTCGCGCTTGCTCTTGCGGTTATCATCATGCTTGCTCCGATTTTCTCCGGCGAGTATGAAGGTGTTGATAATATCATATTGACAAGCAAGTACGGTAAAACCAAATGCGCTACTGCAAAGGTGGTTGCAGGTATTATCACCGCCATTCTCACTACCACGCTGATTGCAGCATTTAACCTGCTTCTTGCTTTTGTTTTTTATGGAACAGAAGGGTTGGATTGCAGTATTCTATTTGCCCCCAGTGACTATGTGGAAGCGTTTATCCCTTTTAATATCACCTGCGGTACGCTGCTCAAATATCAAATTCTGCTGGCATTTACCTGTACGCTTAGCGTTACGGGAATTACACTGTTCCTATCTGCAATCAGTAAAAATCAGATTGTAGCTTTGGTTGCGGCGATGGCAATTTTTCTTTTTCCCGTTTTGCTGCCGATCACCGAAGTAAATCCATTGTTCCGATTGGTTGGACTTCTTCCGATCTATCATGTACTAGCCATTTCGCTCCTGTCGGTGGAACAAATGAGTAACGGGATGCTGTATGCGATATGGGCAATCCCGGCAGCACTGCTCTTTTTGGGAGTTGGTGCAGGTATCTCTCGCCGTGTATTTGCAAAGCATCAAGTTTTATAAATCATTCGCACAGAGCCGCTAACAGCAGATTTGCGCGAAATAAAAAACGGCGGCTTTAATACGAAATCAAAGCCGCCGTTTTCTTTTCGAAAAATAAGAATACGGGGGGCGTGTTAAAGTCGCCCTTTTTTAAGGACACGGCGGTATCTGGGAGGTATTGCCGTGTCCTTTTTGCTTTTTCGCAACGTCCATGATCTGCACCAGTTAAAAAAAGCGTAGCCCCTCCATCGGACTATTCCGGCTATGAGTATGAACACAGAAATCATGTAAATAGATTTTATAATTCTTCTGCGCCTGTCTGCGTTTTGCAGACAGGCGCTTTTTGTCGTTATCGGGGATGTTTCTACTGTCCCCGCGCTCCGCCCTTTGCCTGATCCGGCCACCCACCCGATCAGGACGAAAGGAGCGCACAAATGAGCGACAGAAAAAATAATTTTGATTTTTCCCGGCAGAGCTGGCCAAAACAGCCTTCCGCAGAACGAGTAGTGGGCGAAAGGGGAAGAACAGAACTGCCTCCCGGCACGAAGGGAGGTGAGAACATGAAACCTGATTGCCACGCCGAACACAAGCAGCACGCCTTTGACAGCTTTTGCAAAAAGGTCTTGAAGTGCGAGGCCTGCAATGGCTATCGAGAGATCAGCCGCAGGAAGAAGCACAGCATCCCTTTCAGCGAACTGCCGGAGGACGCAATGGAGCAGCTTGCGGCCTATGACCGTTATCCCTGGGAGTACAACACCTTCATTCTTGGCGGTGATGTGATCCTGATCGAAAACGATCTGCTGGCCGATGCGCTGAACGCCTTGCCTCAGGACAACCGGGATATCCTTCTGATGTACTGGTTCCTGGAAATGGCGGACCGTGAGATCGCGGAGCGTATGAACCTGGCCCGCAGGACGATCAACAACCGCAGGCTGAAATCCTATCGGCTGCTGAAAGAGCTGATGGGAGGTGATACGGATGCGTGACACCGCAGCTTCCCGGAATAATCTTCTTCCTTATCCGGTCATTACCGCCGCTGTCCAGGGCGACCCTGACGCGGTAAACCGTGTGATCGGCCACTACTCCGGCTACATAGCGGCGCTTTCCACAAGGACAAGCTATGATCCTCAGGGCTGTCCTCATTCTCAGGTGGACGATGATCTGCGCCGCAGACTGGAAACGAAGCTGATTATTGCGATTCTGGATTTTGACCTGACCTGATTCAGATGACCGCCGTGCGTTCCCCTTTCCGCATGGTGTGTTCCGCACCTTGACAAAGAAAGCCCGTTGGGAGGCCAGCGCCGCAGTATAAGGCAAACGGATACATTCCTGTTTGTGCCGAGCCATACGGTCGGTGCGCCATGACCTCCATGCGGAGAGAGCGAGAAACACCAGACCGCAAAGCAAGCGTGGCAGCTTGCGGGCGATGACACACGGGCAGGGTCAAAGATACTCGCGCATTGAACGCCCAAAAAGCATTGTGCGCCGCACCCATCAGCATGGGCCGGGGTTAGACTCCCGTGGAGCTGTGCCAGCAGCCGTCCGTTTTGCCTCTTTCATTGCTATCTTTATGCTTTATGAAAGGGGATTTTATCATGCAAGATAAAGCTACAAATCCCGGCAAGACCAGCAGACCAGAGAAAAATCCTCTGGATGCAAAAACGACCTATCACATTGGCAATCGGTCGTTCGTTGTTGAGCCGGTTTTCAAAGAAGAAAGCCCGGATACCCTGGGTAGCGTTCTCCTTCGCCTGATGAAGTCCGAGAGTGAAAAGCTGTAAATAGCTTTCAAACCCGGCTGACAGAGGCAGCAAATGGCGGTATAATGTGTTCGTACAAGTATATTTGCTATTCGACTGCCTTGACAGAAGGAGGACTTATGAAACAGTCGAATAACAAAAAATCCCGTGACGTGACCGCCTTTCTCTATGAAAGGCTTTCCCGTGACGATAATCTTGAAGGCGAAAGCTACAGCATCGGCAATCAAAAGAAACTGCTTGCCAAAGTCGCAAAGGAAAAGGGTTACACAAATCTGGTTCATTTTCTGGATGACGGCATTTCCGGCGTGACGATGGATCGCCCTGGTTTTGTAGAAATGATCTGCCAGTTGGAACAGGGAAAAGCCGCCGCCGTCTTTGTCAAAGACCTTTCCCGCCTGGGGCGAAACTACATTGAGGTCGGACGGCTGACGGAAGAATTTTTCCCGAACCATGATATCCGCTTGGTGGCCGTTTCGGATAACATCGACACGGCAGAGGGCGAAAATGAGCTTGCCCCGATCCGCAACCTGTTCAACGAGTGGTATGCCCGCGATATCAGCAAAAAGCGGCGCATCAGCAATAAGATCAAGGGCAATGCCGGTGAGCCGATGGGCCAGCCTCCCTATGGTTACATCAAGGACCCGAATGATCCGAAGCATTGGATCGTGGATGACGAGGCAGCCCAGGTTGTGCGCCGCGTTTACAGCATGACTTTGGAGGGGTTCGGAACAGAGCAGATTGCCGCCCAGCTTGAAAAGGACGATGTCCTGACCCCGCGGGCCTACTGGCTCACGAAGGGCATCAAACGCCCCGGCAAGGGCAAACAGCAGCCGCCTACCAAGTGGAACAGCTCCACAATAACCAAAATTCTCTCCCTGCAGGAATACTGTGGTGACATTCTCAATTTCAAAACTTATTCCAAATCCTACAAGAATAAGAAGCGAATCGACAATGACCGTGAGAATTGGGTGGTGTTCCAGGACGTCCATGAGGCGATCATCGAGCGTGCTGTGTATGAGCAGGTGCAGCAGAAGCGGGGCAAAATCCGTAAGCGCCGCACCAACAATGGAGAACACAATATGTTTTCCGGCCTGCTGGTCTGCGCTGATTGCGGCAGCAACCTTCACTTTCATTTCAATCAGGGCAATCCGGAGATCAAGTATTTCAACTGCTCCAACTACAAGGGCAACCGCGGCACCTGTACTTCTACCCATTATGTCCGTGTGGACTTCCTGGAGGAAGTGGTGCTGGGAGAGATACGGCGCTTAACGAAATTCGCCAGCCTCTATGAGGATGAGTTTGTAAAAGCGGTGATCGGACATTCTCAGCAGGCGGAACAGACAGACCGCAAGCTGAAGGAAAAAGAGCTGAAAACGCTCCTTGCCCGTGACGAAGAATTGGACGGTCTCTTTGAGCGCATCTATGAAGACAATGTTTCCGGCAAGCTCTCCGATGACCGCTTCGCAAAAATGTCCCGGCGGTATGAGGACGAGCAAAAGGAGCTGTCGGAGAAAATAAAAAAGCTCCGCTCCGAGATAGAGAAGCAGAGCAGCCGTTCCATGACAACGGATATGTTTATCGGTCTTGTTCGCAAGTACACCAGAGCGAGGAAACTGACGCCCCGGATGCTGAACGAACTGGTTGAGAAGATTGAAGTGTTTAATGCTGAGAAGATCGACGGCGTTTGGGAGCAGCGGCTTCGCATCCACTATAACTGCGTCGGAACGATCGAGATCCCAACGGTACTGCCCCTGCCGATCCCGGAAGTGTCCGTAAATACAAGAAAAGGCGTAGTCGTCAACTACGCCCCCTGTGAACTCGCTGTATAAAAAGCGAGTGTTCTTACAGCTTTTCAAATGCTGTAAGAACACTCGCCATGGTTGCGGAGGCAGGACTCGAACCTACGGCCTCCGGGTTATGAGGCAGTCTCAAGGGAAAATCGGAGTCATTTCGGCTCCGATTTGTGCTATTTACCGCCATTCGCTCGGCGGGGTTTCCATTGTTTCCGTTCAGCGCTGTCTGCTCCAATTCTATTCTGGGTCAAAACTGGGTCAGACACGGTGCGCCCGCACCCACGCTGTCCACGGCTTGTATGGACTGCTCAGTTGCCTGCAAAGAGCTCGTCGGTGGCGTTGAGGGTCACCCGGAGGTAGGGACCGGTGTCGGCGATGCCGGTATAGCCGGTCTCAGCGGTGAAGCGGTAATAACCGTCACCGAAGTTCCTGCCATGGATGGGGCCGTCAGCCAGAGTGACGGTCAGCACGGCGCTGTTCCCATCCTGACGCAGATCCGCATTCTCAATGAGGGTGCAGCTTCCCGCCAGTTCCCCAGCGGGGAAGCTCTCTGGGTAGAGGGAGCCGTACTCCTTCAAAAAGTCCGGGTCTACATCCTTGGAGAGGGTGCCGCTGCTGAGGAAGGTGTCGTGCATGGTGACGGTGAGGGTCATACCGTCCTCCGAGAGAGCCACCTCGGTATAGGGGATCTCGCAGTAGGCAGCCACAAAGTCGCTGCCGTCCGCCAGGGGCGCGAAGGCCACGGTGAGGCCGCCTGCATCGACCTGGGCGGAACGGATGGCCTCCCGGCGGCCCTGCATGCCCATGGGATAGTTCTCCCCGGCCCCGGCCCAGTAGATTTCAGAGCTACCAGTGCCGGGAGAAACATAGGGATCATAGTCTCGGTCGCGGCCCTGCTCATCGTAGAGAAGGCTCAGTGTGGCCAACTCCACATGGGGAAAGCATGGGACGCCGTTAAAGATGTTTGGCCCGCCAGTGACCACCCGGACGGTTGCCTGGGACTCGATCTCGCACCGAAGCAGGGGCGTATCCAGCCACAGCAGCCGACGGCGGATACCGCTCTCACCGTAGACCCAGTCCAAGCTGGGGCAGGAATCCTCCGTTCCCAGTTGCACCAGGAAGTCGCCTTGGTACGCCTCGATGGAGACGATGAGGTCCGCGTCGTCCCCATAGAGAGCCCGAACCTCCGCCTCCGTGGTGACGGGGCTAAGGACGTCCGTCTGAGAAGACCCGGCGGAAGAGGAGACATCGCCGGAGGACCCGGAGGAACTGGGGGCGGGACCATCCCCGCAGGCGGCAAGGTTCAGCAGCAGGAGGGCTGCCAGAGCCAAGGAGATGAGTTTCTTCATGGGATAGCACTTCCTTTCTGTTGTTCGGGGCGTGGCCCCGGTGAGGAACTTGCAATTGCAAATGGAATTTTAACGGCATAATTGTTCTGAAATTCTTCCAATTCCTTGAATTTATTGTACCATAGCGCAAAAGTGTTTGCAACTGGATTTGCCGACAGAAAATTCTGTATATTCGAAGAAAATAGGCACTGCGCAAGGAACGCTGCTCACCCGACCTCAGAAAACGGCAAGTTAGCCGCTTTTGCAAGCGGCCGTCCGGCGTTTCAGCAGCACGTAAAGCACGCCGAGGGTAGTGATACCTCCCATGTCTCGCACACGCGGAAAGACCCTGAGCGCATGGCATACAAGCCACAATTTCGACAGAAGAAAAAGGATCACGCAGCCCAGCGGGGCCGCGACGCCTGCGGAACAGCGACGCGCATAAGCGCATCGCTGTTCCGCAGGCTCTTTGTGTCCTTCAGGAGTGCCTCCGACCAAGACCCAAAAGCGGCAAAGTTTGCCGTTCTACCCCCTGGCCACGCAGGGTTTCTGAAACGTGTGAAACAGTCCGAGGGTAGTAATAGCGCCCCCATCTGAATCGCCCCTGTTTCGCCGTGTAAGCCGCTGTGTGCGATCCTGTTGGCGAAGGTGAGTGTGTACCCGCTTTTGCTCGTGAAAGCAAACGTGGGCCGTTTGTGCGAGAAGTTGAAAAATGCGCTAAAAGGCGGTTTGGAACAGCGTTGTAACAGTAACTTTTTGGCGATATTCGTGGAAGTGATTTTGTGGTTTTTTGACAGGTTGAGGAAGGCTCCGGCGCTTTTGGCACCGGAGCCTTCCTTGAGTCTTACTTCGCAAGTACAACGGAAATTTTGATCTCCTTTTCCGCCTCGCTCAGGTCGAACGCGCCGCCGTCCGCGACACTCACACGCAGCTCATACAATGTGCCGTCAGAAAGCGTATCCACGGCGCTGTCTTCTTCATCCGTGATCGACCACAGTTCGTTGCTGACCTCCGCCAGCTTTCCGTCTGCACCGTAGGCATAGAGCTTCAGCCCGGCGGTGTCCCCGGAAAGGTTGTTCATCCGGAACGAGACCGTCGTGTTGGGATGAACATTTTCGACCGTCACAGTATTGCGCCAGCTGGCGACCGTACCTTCGCCGCCGGCCTGCTCAAACTGTTCCTGTGTCAGTACGTTCCGCGCGGCCTTATCGAGATCGACCTTGCGGTAGGGCAATTCGGGAAGATACACAAAGCGGTCCTGCAAGCACAGCAGCTCCAGATAGCCCGTCGGGCAGTAGAGCGCGTTGCCGCTGTTTCCGGCATACATACCGATAGCCATGTTATTGTAGCCATATTTGTTGGAGACGTCCATGGTGAATACCGTCTCGCCGGTGGCAAAGTCCAGAATGATGTACTGCCACATGCCGCTTTCCAGATCCTGCACATAGCCGTAGATATAGCCCGTCGCGGTGGAGAGCTTGAGAATCGATGTATCGCTCAGGTCATTTCGAGACCAGATGCTCTTCATCTCATAGCCGGAATCGGTTTTCACGGTGTCCACGCGCTCGATGCCGGGCGCGATCATGCAGTTGCCCTTTGTCAGCCAGTTCATGTCATAGATGTTGGCGTAGCTCTGGATGGAGGAATCGCTGTCGGGATCGGCAAGGCCTGCGCTGCCTGCGCCGAACCAGTTGCAGACAATCGTGCTGACGGTGCCCTCGCTGTCATCATAGACGATGGCAGAGTTTTCAACCGCCACCTGATAGCCCTCGGGCAGATCATCCAGAACCGGCATGCTTGCAACGATCTCACCGGTCTTCATATCGAGTGCCAGCAGCTTGACTGGATCCGCATTGTCGGTGAACATCACAAGATCCGGCGTCAGAGACGGGGAGCAGCCGCCGCCCCAGGCAAGACCGCCGCCGGTGGTCTTGTCGCCCTCGCCGCTGACCTTCGCACCGACGCTCTCATACGGTGTGCACCAGACAGCCTCAACACCGTTATTGGCACGCAGCAGATAGCAGTTCTGGTTTGTCAGGATGACCGCGCCGTCCTTGGAGGCGGCAATCCCGTTCTCCGCACCCTCGCCGAGCGCCAGCCCGTAGACGAAGACGGCCTTCGAAAGGTCGGCCTGCTCTCCGTTCAGGATCGCCTCGATCGCCGAGTGGGCGATGTAGCCGAGCACGCCCTGCTGCTCACGCTCGGGATAGATGC
>OLJF01001655.1_pt1 | contig 13049 bp, 17 predicted proteins | sample 1609751 | NCBI WGS metagenome assembly OLJF01 (sample SAMEA4350171, study PRJEB24818) | metagenome | biome: human; feature: gut; material: faeces | place: Denmark | collected 2013-09
TGGCTTTTGTTTTGTTTTTTTGTTAAAGTATACGGCTTCTACCGACTTCTACGCTTGGTCGCTCGTCGGCAGCGTCAAATGTCTATAAGAGACAGGTATTGCCGCGGTTTCGTGCGCGGCTGCGGCTGCGGTCGGGCGGGTTATGGGCTGCGGCGGGGATCTTGTTTTTGTTGCAGTGCTTTGCAGCTGCACACTGCTCTGCTGCTGTCTGCGTGTTTTCGGAAAATGGGGAATAGGGGGCGGCTTTACCGCCGCTTCGATCGTTTTTGCGGTTTTAATACCCGGTGCGGGAAAGCTGAACATTGCGGAGACGCTTATTGCCGCCGCTGCATTTCTTGCTGTTCCGGATGATTTTTTTGAAAAACTGGATGCGAACCGTCCCGGATACCGTGACGGCAAATATGAACAGCGGCTGTCGGCAGTGACATACAAGCTGAATTCGCTTGCGGATGTGCTCGGACAGATGGCCAAGCTGTTTGAACCGAACGGAAGCGGCGAACAGGCAGCGGCGGACGGGTTTGTCAACCGCCAGCTTGCGGGTGTTGCAAACTGCATAAAAAAACTTGCTTCGGACGGAGTGTACGGCAGGGGGCAGAAATACCGCATCTCATTCGGCTGCGCCGTAAGTCCGAAGGCGGGGAACAGCGAAACGGGAGACAGCTGCTGCGTGCGTGAGTTTGACGGGCTGCGTATGGCAGCAATCAGCGACGGCATGGGCAGCGGAGGACCTGCGCGGAGGGAAAGCCTTCGGACGGTTGAACTTTTTGCAGCCCTGACGGGCGTCGGGTTTCGCCCGGAGGAAGCGGCGGAATGCCTTAACAGACTGCTTCTGCGGGAAGGGGAGGATATGTACGCAACACTTGATGCGCTTGTGTTTGATACGGTGAGCGGGAGCGTCAGCCTTGCAAAGCATGGCGCACCGCCGAGTTATATCCTGCGGGAAGGGCGGCTGAGCACGCTCTATGCGGAGGCACTGCCGGTCGGAATTCTTCCGCAGGCAAGGCCCGCTGTGTGCACGGCGCGGCTGCGGAAGGGTGATATCATTGTTATGATGAGCGACGGGGTTGCGGATGCACTGGGAAAGGAACTTGTTGCTGCCGTGACGGACAGAACACGAAATGCGGGCAGCCCGAAAGCGGCGGCTGAAGAACTGCTTGCCTTTGCGGATGAAAAAGGCGGGCGAACGGATGATATGACCGTTATTGTAGCGAAAGTCGAATAGAATAAAATCGGTAATTAAACAACAGAAAACAGCAAAAGCCGCGGGAGAGGACAGAAACGTTTCGCGCCCGTTCGAACGGCATAAAAGTTGAAGACGGTCAATGAGTTAAAGCTGTCGATTTAAAGCTGAAGGGGGGCGGGAATCGGTTAAAAAAACGAACGAGCCGGGGGCAGAAGCCTGCGGCTCGAAACGCTTTCGGTAAATATAGTTGTTGATTCCTGCGGAATAACCGAAACATCCGAAAGCGCACGGAAGGCAAGCCTGCGCATTCGGAAACAGGCGGAAAACTCCGGTGAGGGAAAGCTGATGGGATCAGCTCTGAAGGATGGGCGAATTGAGTGAAAGCACCTTGGTCTTTTCAAGGTGGGTGCGGAGGATTGCCGCCGCATATTCGCTGTCGCCCGCACGACATGCATCAAGGAGCTTGTAGTGCTCGCCCTTGGACTGCGCGCTGACTTCGGTTGCGGAATAGTAGGGACGGATATAACGATCCACGTTCGCATGGAGCTGTTCGATGAGCTGGAGCAGGAAAGTGTTGCCCGTTGCTTCATAGAGAGCGAAATGGAACTGGAGGTTAAGATCCTCAAGCTTGTTTGCATCGGTTTCGGTTTCGCATTCCTGAAGAATGACGGCAGCCTTTTCAATGCATTCGTCCGTCATGAGCGGAATCGCGGCACGAATCGCACCCATTTCAAGGATGATGCGGGTGTCCATTGCATTTTCAAGCTCCTCACGGGTGAGCTTTGTAACAACGGCACCCCTGTTGGGGTAAATGCGGACAAGACCCTGCGCATCAAGCTGGCGGAAAGCTTCCCTGACGGGAATGTGGCTGACGCTGAGCTGTGCGGAGATTTCGTCCTGACGAAGGGGCATTCCGCCGGGAAGCACCCCGCGGATGATTGCGGTGCGCAGTACCTGGAAAACCCAGTCTCTTGCTGCCATTGACCGCTGCTGCATTTCTTCTGCAATGTCTTTAAGCTGCATAGTAGTTATCTCTCTTTCATATATACATGTACAATGAGTTGCTTGCCTTTACAACCGTCCCTATTATACAGGGATTTTATATAATTGTCAACCCAATTATCAAGGTTTTTTCGGGTATGATATATGTAAAATGCAAAAAACAGGTCGAAAATGCAAAAAATTTGGAAAATAATGAAAAAATCCGCAAATATTGTGAACACTGCCGCTATGCCGGCCGCCGCTCTTGAAAAAGCCGGGGATAGGGGTTATAATGTATACGGCGGATTTTTTTTGATTCGCTGCTTAATTGCATTAAAGGAACTGATAAAAAAATGAAAAAAGGCGGCTTCGGCAAAAACAAACCCTTGCTGATAACGATCGTTGCGCTTGTTGTGCTTGCGGCAATGATACTTGCAAGCGCGGGCAGGGGAACTGCAAATTGGTTTGAAAATGCGGTGGGTGCGGTTCTGACCCCGGTGCAGGGGTTTGCCGCACGCGCCTCGAATTCAATTGCCGATTTTTTCCGCGGAGTTTTTAACACGACCGATGCGGATAAGGAGAACGCAAAACTCAAAAGCGAGCTTGCACTCTATAACAAAATGCAGCTGGAACTTGAGGAGCTTAAAAAAGAGAATGAGCGGCTGCGCGGCCTTTTGGAATACTCCGGTTCGTTCGGCGAGTGTTCGGGTGTTGCGGCATCCGTCACGGGGAGGTCAACGGATATTTATTTTCGGGTTTTCACCGTTAATGCCGGGCGGAATCAGGGCATTGATGTTGACATGCCCGTGATTTGTGCGGACGGGCTTGTCGGCAGGGTTACGGAGGTCGGCGCAACATGGAGCAAAGTCACGGCTGTGATCGATGCGGAAACGTCCGTCCCCGTAATGGTGGAGTGCACGCGGGACAACTGCATGGTTCGCGGTGTGCTGAACACGGTGGATTCCGAGGCGGGTATGGAGCTTTACTACCTGCCGAGAGACAGAACGGACCTTGTTCCGGGAGACACCGTTATCACAAGCGGCATCGGCGGCATTTACCCGAAGGGAATAAAAATCGGCTCCGTGCGTGAAGTGTTGACGTCGGACGGCGAGGCAAATGCGATAATTTCGCCCTCTGTGGATTTTGTTCATATTGAAGAAGTGTTTATCATCACCGGGAACGGGGAAGGCTGATGCGGAAATACGTCATTGCAATTGCCCTTGCAGCGGCATTTTATATTGACACGGTGCTTTTCGGAGCGTTCGGTTCGCCCGTTTTTTGGCCGAACACCGTGCTTGCGGTTATTGCGGCACTGAGTGTGATGGGCGGGGCTGCGCCGTTTGCGGCGGTCGGCATAGGCATCGGTTTCGTTATTGATGTTGTTTACAACAAATATATCGGATTAACATCGCTTTCGCTGCTGATTGCGGCACTTGCCGGCGGAGCGTTCTACAACAAGTTTTATGCGGATAACGTTATTGTTCCCGCAGGCGTTGCAGCCGTTGCATACACGGTCAAAGAACATATACTGCTGTTTACGCTGCTTATTTCGGGCGGAAATTTGAGCAGTTATTTTATGCTTTTGCTCACGCATATCCTGCCGTCCGCCGTGCTGACGGGCGGGTTTGCAGCTCTTGCGCATGTTGTTTTCAAAAAAGTTCTGTTCAAGTCGCTTTGGCATCGCGATATCGATTCGAGAGAATAAAAACAAAGCAGCAAAAGAACGTGAACGGACAGAAAAAACGGGCTGAATCGAAGAACAGAACAAGTAAAACGGGAAGATAAAATCAAAGCCTGAGGCGGAAAGGAAAAATCATGGCGGAAAAGATTGCACGCAAGCCCTTGGGGCGTTTCATTATTCTTGCGGTTGTGCTCCTTATGATGATGGGCACATTGCTGACAACACTTTACGGCCTTACAATAAAAAACGGCGATTACTACACGGAAAATGCCGAAAAAGAGGCAACAAACACTATTGTGACGCGGGGCAGGCGCGGAACAATTTACGACTGCAACGGCCTTGTGCTTGCGTATGATGAAACCTGTTACAATGTCTGCTTTATGCGCGACGGGGACAACCGCAGTGATTACGACAGCGCGGTTTACACTGAGGCACTTATTGAGGCGATAAAAATAATCAACGAAGGCGGAAGCGAAACCATTGACACGTCCTATATCCGCAAAAACGAAAAAGGTGAGCTGTATTACGACTGGGGCAGCGAAAACGAACGCACGATAAAATCACGCTACAAAAACTTTTGCAACGTGTGCGGCTTCGTGATTCCCAAAAAGTATGAAGACGATATCACAAAATGGATCTCGGCGGAGGATGCATATCTGAAGCTGCGCGAAATGTGGTTCATTCCGGAGGAACTGCCGTTTGAAGACGCCGTGAAGGTCATTTCGATTCGGCAGGAGGTGCTTTTGAACGACTACAGGAGCTACGAACCGGTAACCATTGCCCGCGATGTCGGCACGGAAGTTGTTGCAAAGCTTGAAATGGCAAAGCTTGAAGGAATTATAACCGAGCAGAGCACGCGCAGAGTGTACCCTTACGGGCAAACCGCCGCGCATATTCTCGGTTATTGTCAGAAAATGAGCGAGGAGAATTCCGAACAATACATTTCGGCGGGTTATGATTACAACGACAATATCGGCGTGTCCGGTGTTGAAGCAACCATGGAAAAGTACCTGACCGGTTGTTCAACGGAACATCACGGCAGCACCGTTGTGAAAACGAATGCGAACAAATCCGTTATAGAGGTTCTTTCGGTAACTCCGCCGACGGACGGAAGCGATGTTACGCTGACCATCGATCTTTCAATGCAGCTTGTTGTTGAAAACGCACTGAAAGACATAATTCAGAACATCAACCAAAAGCAGCAGGCGCTGATCGACGCCGACGGTGACGGAGAATACGACGGGAAATACGCGGAATATGACGATATAAAGCTTGCAAAAACAGGTGCAATCGTTGTTATGGATGTTAACACGGGCAACGTGCTTGCAATGGCATCGTACCCCTCGTTCGATCCGAACTGGTTCATCAACGGACTGACGCCGGAACAGGTGGATTACCTTATGAAGAGCGATGAAGCGGCGGAAACGACCCCCGCGCGAAACAAAGCAATTTCAATGAAACTTGCGCCGGGTTCAATCTTCAAAATGTGCACCGGGTTTGCGGGGCTGATGGAGGGTGTTGTCGGAATCGATGAAACGATCGACGATGAATCTCCCTATTATGTTAAGGATCCCGAAACGGGCGAAGCCATCATGCAGAACCCGGTCAAGTGCTGGACGAAATATCCGCAGCGGCACAATAACCAGACGATAATCGAAGCGTTGAAGAATTCCTGCAACTACTATTTCTGCGAAGTTGCAAACCGTCTCGGCATAGACAAACTTGCGGATTGGGCCAAAAAGCTCGGGCTTGCAAGCCGCACGGAGATTGAATTGACGGGCGAAGCACAGGGCACTATCGGCGGGCAGCAGGATCTTTACGACAATACAAAGCTGCACAACGAACAGGCCACGAGTATGCCCGGGCTTGTTTTCCGTTCCCTCTGCAAAACCCTGCGCGGCTATCAGACCGTTCGCGGTGTTGAAATTGACGAAGCCGCGATTGAAAAATGTGCCGAAAGGCTTATGCAGCTGCAGGACGGCAGCCTTGCGGGCAAGGGCGATGCGGTTCGAAGCATATTGAGCGAAGAACTGGGCATTCCGGACGGAATCTCACGTTCCCGCAATTGGGTGAACGAAATCACTTCCGTTCTGAACGAAATCCAGTGGAAGTCAACCCTCACAATCCGCACGGGTATCGGTCAGAGCATTCTGCTCGTGACTCCGATCGAAGCTGTTCGCTATGTTTCCGCAATTGCAAACGGCGGCACCGTTTATAATGCGCATATTGTGAAAAACGTTGTTTCATCCGGCGGGGAGACGCTTGTTTCAACCGAACCTTCCGTTTTTAACAAAATCGATGCTCCCGAGGAATATTGGACGGCTATCCGCCGCGGCATGGCGGGCGTTGTTTCACCGGAGGACGGCGGCACGGCGGGTGATGCATTCAGCGAGGAATTTGAGCAGCTTGGCTATCTTGCAAAGATAAGCGGCAAAACGGGTTCGGCACAGGTCGGAAACGTTACCATCGACATTCAGAACACAAGCTGGTTCGTTTCGTTTGCACCGAATGACAATCCCGATATTGCAATCTGCGTTTGTATTCCGAACGGACTCTCGGGCTCGTCCAGTGCGGGTGCAATAGAGGATATAATGACCTATTACTTCAGCAAGCTTGACGCGCGTTCGCCGGAAACGCTTGCGAAGCCCGACGATGTTACGCCGTGACAATCCGGGAACGGCGCAAAACGTGGAAATCGGAGACGGAGACAGAAATCAAATGAAAAAAACGACTGCAAAATATGAATATGTTCTGTTTGACCTTGACGGCACGCTGACCGATCCCGCGCTCGGCATCACAAACTCGGTGATGTATGCATTAAAAAAATTCGGCATCAGTGTTTCGGACAGATCGGAGCTCTTCCGCTTTATCGGGCCGCCGCTTATGTATTCGTTCAAAACATATTACGGCTTTGACGATGAAAAGGCAAAACTTGCACTCGACTATTATCGCGACAGGTTTGCCGCCGGCGGAAAATTTGAAAACGAGGTTTATCCGGGCATTGCAGAGCTGCTTGCGGAGCTTCGCTCTGCGGGCAGCAGGATAATACTTGCAACAAGCAAACCGGAGGAGTTTTCGGTTGAGATACTGGAGCACTTTGATTTGCTGAAATATTTTGATTTTGTTGCAGGCAACACGCTTGATGAGGCACGCCCCGAAAAACGGCAGGTCATTGAACACATTTTGAACAGCGTTCCGGATATTCGCCGAACGCTGCGAACGGCGGAAGGAAGGCCTGCACTTGAAACCAGCGGCACCGTTATGGTCGGAGACAGATGCTATGATGTGACGGGCGCGGCGGAGTTCGGAATTCCCGCTGTCGGTGTGCTGTTCGGTTACGGCACAAAGGCGGAGCTTGAGGAAGCGGGTGCGGCTGAAACGGCGGCAAGCGTTTCAGCCCTGCGGAGGCTTCTGCTTGAGCAATAATAAATAATGCGGTCAGCGAAAAAAGCTGAAAAGCCAAAAAAGCGGGACGGATATAAACTCCGAATCCGCTTTTTTCATTGCCGCGAGACATCATGACATTGCCGTGATTTCCTTATATAACTCGTTGATAATTTTCTTTTCTAACCTTGAAATATAGCTTTGGGAAATGCCGAGCATATCCGCAACCTGCTTTTGTGTGTATTCGCGGCAGCCGTTCAGCCCGAAGCGAAGTTCTATTATGCGCTTTTCCCGTGCGCCGAGTTTGTTCAGCGCAATATGCAGCAGCTGCCGGTCAACTTCATCCTCAATGCCCTGCCCCACAACATCGCCGTCCGTGCCGAGAATGTCGCCGAGCAAAAGCTCGTTGCCGTCCCAATCCACGTTCAACGGTTCGTCAAGACTGACTTCAAGCTTTTGCTTTACGGTTTTGCGCAGATGCATAAGGATTTCATTTTCGATGCAGCGGCTTGCGTAGGTTGCAAGCTTGATGTTCCTGTCCGCGCGAAATGTGTTGACGGCTTTGATAAGTCCGATCGTGCCGATCGAGATGAGGTCTTCAATGCAAACACCTGTGTTTTCAAATTTTTTCGCAATATAAACAACAAGGCGAAGGTTATGCTCGATCAGCGTGTTTTTCGCCTGCTCCGCTGTTTCGCGGCCAGCGGGGGAGTCGTCCGCGTTTGTGAAAAGCAGGGTCAGCCGCAGCTCTTCTTCTTTCGAAAGCGGCGGCGGCAGAGAAACGCCGGTACCGATATACCCGAGATCTGCCGAGATTCCGAGTTTTCTGTAAAGCTTTGACAGCAGCTTCCTGATAAAATTCAGCATATTCAGTCCTCCTTTTCGACTTTTGAACTTTTTGAATAAATGCGGCTCGGGAGAAAACACCGACCTGCCGCAGCGTCTTTCACGGTAAATTCGCGCTGCGCTGCGGGCGGGCTGCATCAACCGCCAGAACGGCGGGAACAAGCGCGGCATCAAGCTTTGCACCGACGGCAAGAATTGCTTCAACGGGACAGCCGTTAATAAGCAGTTTTTTGGGCTTTAACCCGAAAAGAAGACTTTCGCCGGCGGCGGTACGCATCGGAATCGGAACATTTGCCGCCTGCGCAAACTCCGAATGCCGTTTCGCCCCCAACACAATGACCGGCAGCCCGGAAATCGGTTCGGAAAGCGCATTGCCCGTGTCGATAATGCCGAGACATTCGGCCGAGAAAATGCGCTTGTCTCTTTTTAAAATTGTTATTCCCGAACTTTTGCTTTCATGACTTGATTTGTTTTTTTCGCACCGGTTTGAGTTCGGAGCGGCGAATTCGTATTTAATATGAACGATTTGTTCGTTTCGCACCCGCCAGGAAAGGATTTTTCTGATGCTGCGCGGCATAAATGCGGCGGCAGCGGCACCCAAAAGCGCGGCGCGAAGGGGAATTGCTCCGTAAATGACGCCGCCGCGGAGAGTTCCGCCGAATGCAAGAGCGGCGAGCAGCACCGCCCCGCCTGCAACCGCCGCAGAGAGGAACAATGCTGCGGCGGAATGCATAAGCTCGCGAAAGCTGTGCGGCGGGAAGGCAAGTGCCATAAGGAGCGTTGAGGCAAGTTTTACGGGAAGGGTTATGAACATTGTGCCGCCCGCGGCGGCAGCGGCGGCGGCCGCCGCGCCCGCAAAGGATACGAGCGCGGCACGGCTGCCCTTCATTTTTCGGGAAAGCATTGCCGCCGCGGCACGCAGGGTCAAAAGGTTCATAAGGAAGTTATCAAGCAAAAAAAGCTCAATGTACATGTTTTTTGTGCAGCCGCACCGACCGAGGTGCAGGGGCTTCCTCCTTCCCTCCTTGCGGCGGACGGGAACGGGTGTGCGCGTTCCGTATCCGCCTGAAGCTATGATAACACCGAAGGCGCGCCTGCAATGTCGAAGCAGGGGAGCGACAGGGGGAAAAGAATGGGGAATAAAGGCCGAATGCGGAATGCGCCGCTTTGTGCGTTTTCTGTTTAAATATATTTGAAAAAACGGGAATAAACGCTTGACAACGGTGCGAAGATGGGCTAAAATAGCAATGTTCGCGACTTGGGGTGTATTATGCCTGCGCAGGTATAATCTCCACCCGACATGCTGACTTAAGTTCGCGGACGTTTCCCTGCGAGAGGTTGCCGGTTGCCAATCCGGGTAATTCACGCAGGAGGCTCGGCATGACCGAGCAGCCCGCTTTGCCGACCCGGGCAGAGCGAGCAGGGGCGAAATGCGCCCCGCCGTAAATTTTTATTATGAAAACGCACGGCAGGGTGTACAGCCCAATATCGAGTGCGGCGATAACCGCACGATACATCGAGAGGAGATAAAAATGGCAAACACAAGAATCCGCATCAAGCTCAAAGCCTATGAGCACAATCTCATCGACCAGAGCGCAGCAAAAATCGTCGATACGGCGAGGCGGACCGGCGCGAGAGTTTCGGGACCCATCCCCCTCCCCACCGAGAAGGAGATCATCACTATCCTTCGCGCACCCCACAAGTATAAGGACTCAAGAGAGCAGTTTGAGATGCGTACCCACAAGCGTCTGATCGACATCCTTCAGCCTTCGGCAAAAACCGTTGACGCGCTGATGAAGCTCGATCTTCCCGCCGGTGTGGACATCGAGATCAAGCTGTGATTTCGGAGGTACAAACAATGAAACAGGCAATTCTGGGTAAAAAAATCGGCATGACTCAGCTTTTCCGTGAGGACGGAACGATGATCCCCGTGACCGTTGTTCTGGCAGGACCCTGCCCCGTCACTCAGGTTAAAACGGTTGAGCACGACGGCTACGATGCCGTTCAGATGGCATTCCAGCCCGTCCGCGAAAAACTCATCACCAAGCCCCAAATGGGTCACCTCAGGAAGGCAGGCGTTGAGGCTCACCGCTACGTTAAAGAATTCAAACTCGACGATTGCGCAAAGTACGCTGTCGGCGACGTTATCAAAGCAGACACCTTTGCCTCCGGCGACAAGGTCGATGTGACCGGCACCAGCAAGGGTAAAGGATTTGCAGGCAACATCAAGCGTTGGAATCAGGCCCGCGGCAGAAAGACCCACGGCTCCCACTCCTATCGCGTTGCCGGTTCAATGGGCGCATGCACCTACCCCGGTGAGGTCTTCAAAACCAAGCACCTCCCCGGCCATATGGGTCATGAGCGCATCACGGTTCAGAACCTCGAAGTCGTCCGTGCGGATGCAGAACGCAATCTGCTCCTCATCAAGGGCGCAATCCCCGGTGCAAAGGGCGGTCTTGTTCTTGTCCGCAGCACGGTTAAATAAGAGGAGGAACAATCATGCCTAATGTAGCTATTTATAACATTTCCGGCGCAAAAGTCGGCGAAATGGAACTCTCCGAAAACATTTTCGGCCAGGAGCTCAACGTTCCCGCAATGCACGCTTACGTCAAGGCTTATCTTGCAAATCAGCGTCAGGGCACTCAGAGCGTTAAGACCCGCGCGGAAGTTTCCGGCGGCGGCAAAAAGCCCTGGAGGCAGAAGGGCACCGGTCGTGCCCGTCAGGGTTCAACCAGATCCCCCCAGTGGACGCACGGCGGCGTTGTATTCGCTCCCAAGCCCCGCGACTATCGCATGAGCCTCAACAAGAAGCTCAAGAGGGTTGCACTTAAGTCCGCTCTTTCCGCAAAGGTTGTAAACGAGAAGCTCATCGTTCTCGATTCCATCGAGCTTCCCGAGCAGAAGACCCGCGCAATGGTAAAGGTTCTTGCGAACCTCAAGGTTGAAAAGGCTCTCATCGTCACTTCCGACGTGTGTGATACCGTTGTCCGCACCGCCCGCAATATTCAGGGCGTTGCAACCGCAACCGTCGGCACGCTCAACACCTATGACGTTCTCAAGTACGATGCACTCATCCTCACCAAGGATGCAGTTGAAAAAGTCGAGGAGGTATACGCATAATGAACGCTCACGACATCATCATCAAGCCCGTACTCACCGAGAAGAGCTACGAAGCCATTCAGAACAAGACTTACGTCTTCATCGTTGCTAAGAAGGCAGGCAAAACCGAGATCAAGCAGGCTGTTGAAACCATTTTTGACGGCGTAAAGGTTGAAAGCGTCAACACCATCAACCGTCTCGGCAAGGTTAAGAGGCAGGGCCGCACCGAAGGCCGCCGCCCCTCCACCAAGAAGGCCTACATCACCCTTACGAAGGATTCCAAGACCATTGAAGCCTTCGATAACATGGCTCAGTAAGGAGGAACAACAATGGCAATCAGAAAGATTAAGCCCAACACTCCCGGTCAACGCTTCATGACCGTCTCCACTTACGAGGAGATTACCTGCACGACCCCCGAGCGTTCCCTTATGGAAAGCCTCAAGAGCAACGCGGGTCGCAACAACAAGGGCAGGATCACCGTCCGCCATCGCGGCGGCGGCGCAAAGCGTCAGTATCGTATTATTGACTTCAAACGCAACAAGGACAACATCCCCGCAAAGGTTGCAACCGTTGAATACGATCCCAACCGTTCCGCAAACATCGCTCTTCTGCACTATGCAGACGGCGAAAAGCGTTACATCATTGCTCCTTACGGCCTTAAGGTCGGCGAAACCATCGTTTCCGGCGAAGCAAGCGACATCAAAGTCGGCAATGCGCTTCCTCTCAAAAACATCCCCGTCGGCACGATGATCCACTGCATCGAACTGCTTCCCGGCAAGGGCGCACAGCTTGTCCGCAGCGCGGGCAACGCAGCTCAGCTTCTTGCAAAGGAAACAAAGTACGCACAGGTTCGTCTTCCCAGCGGTGAAGTTCGACTCATCCCCCTCGGCTGCAAAGCAACCATCGGTCAGGTCGGCAACATCGATTCCGTAAACATCAAGCTCGGTAAAGCGGGTCGCACCCGTCACATGGGCTTCCGTCCCACCGTTCGCGGTTCCGTCATGAACCCCAACGATCACCCCCACGGCGGTGGTGAGGGCAAATCCCCCATCGGCCGTCCGGGCCCTGTAACCCCTTGGGGCAAGCCTGCTCTGGGTTATAAGACCAGGAAGACCAAGAACATCAACGACAAGTACATCGTCCGCCGCAGGGACGGTAAGTGATCTTTAGAAGGGAGTAATTGAAACATGAGTAGGTCAATTAAGAAAGGACCCTTTGTCAGCGAAAGGCTGCTTGACCGTGTTATCGCGATGAACGAATCCGGCAAGAAGTCCGTACTCAAGACTTGGTCAAGGGCATCCACCATCTTCCCCGACATGATCGGTCACACCATTGCCGTTCACGACGGTAAGAAGCATGTCCCCGTATACATCACTGAAGATATGGTCGGACACAAGCTCGGCGAATTCGCACCCACCCGTACCTTCCGCGGTCACCGCGGCTCCGAAAAGGCAACACGCGGTAAATAAGGAGGCGTAAAAATGGCAACCAGATCCAAAATGAAATCACAGTATCGCAAGGAAAACGCTGACAGGCGTCCCCATGCGACCGCGAAACATATCCGCATTTCTTCCCGCAAGGTAAAGATAGTTATCGACCTTATCCGCGGCAAGAGCGTTGAAGATGCAGAAGCAATCCTTATGTACACCCCCAAGGCGGCTTCCGAGCCCACGAGACAGGCAGAAATCTCGTATGCCGTCTTCTGCTTGAAAAAAAAAACTCCTTCCCGCATTTCGCCCTCAGCAACGAACAACACGAGCAACAGGGCTGGTAAACCCTTAAGAAGAGAGGCATGCATATAAGGGATGCAGGCCGGCAACGCTCTCACATACCACACATTCCTGCCGGATGTCAATTCATATTCCCTTGCACTTT
>OLJF01001661.1_pt1 | contig 13023 bp, 10 predicted proteins | sample 1609751 | NCBI WGS metagenome assembly OLJF01 (sample SAMEA4350171, study PRJEB24818) | metagenome | biome: human; feature: gut; material: faeces | place: Denmark | collected 2013-09
CAGGATACCGGCAGCTACTGGTCGGCATTCGGGCAGAGTGTGATCCTTCTTCTGATCCAGATCGGAGGATTGGGCGTCATTACGGTGGGCGCTGCCTTTGCGCTGCTTTCCGGGCGAAAGATCTCCCTCAAGCAGCGCAGCACGATGCAGGAAGCTACGGCTGCCCCGCAGATGGGCGGCATCGTGCGGCTGACAGGCTTTATTCTGCGGATCACCGCTCTGTTTGAATTGGCCGGTGCTGCATTGCTGCTGCCGACATTTTGCGCCGATTATGGATTGCGCGGGATCTGGTATGCACTGTTTCATTCCATTTCGGCGTTCTGCAATGCCGGCTTTGACCTGCTGGGAACAGAGGGTGCAAAATTTGTTTCGCTGACACGGTATGCAGGAAACCCATTGCTTACCACAGTGATCGCGGCCCTGATCGTCTTTGGCGGCCTTGGCTTTCTGACATGGGAGGACATTTGTACATATCGCCTTGATTTTCACCGTTACCGGATGCAGAGCAAGGTGATCCTTGTCACAACGGCATTTCTTCTGGTACTGCCGACGCTGTACTTTTATTGTTTCGAGTTCACGGCAGGCTCTGCCCGACAGCGCATTTTATTGTCGATGTTCCAATCCGTTACACCCCGTACTGCCGGTTTTAACACCGCTGATCTTGCTGCGATGGGCAGCACTTCACAGGCATTGATGGTGGTTCTGATGCTGTTGGGCGGTTCGCCCGGCTCTACGGCAGGCGGCATGAAAACCACAACATTTGCCGTTCTGCTGGCCAATATGTGGGCAACCTTCCGCCGCAGAGAAGATGCCGAATTTTTCGGGCGGCGCATAGATAGTTCCGCGGTCAAGAATGCTGCTACGATCGCAGGGATGTATTTGACGCTATTCTTCCTCGGAGCCTTTGTCATTGCTGCGGCTGAGCAGCTGCCGATGTCGGTCTGTCTGTATGAGACCGCTTCGGCTGTGGCAACGGTAGGTCTGACATTGGGCATCACGCCGCAACTGGGGATCCTTTCGCAGGGGGTGCTGATCGCACTGATGTTTTTGGGACGTGTTGGCGGATTGACGTTGATCTATGCGGCATTTGGCAGCAGCCCTGCCCACTCTCGTCTGCCGCAGGAGAAGATTGCAATCGGATAAAGGAGACAAGTATGAAATCGATTCTTTTGATCGGGCTTGGCCGTTTTGGCCGCCATATTGCGCAGGAACTGAATGAGCTGGGTCATCAGGTCATGGCGATCGACAGCAATGAGGACCGTGTGAACGCCGTGCTTTCCTATGTGACGAATGCACAGATCGGTGACAGCACCAGCGAATACTTTCTGCGCTCCCTTGGTGTCGGCAATTTTGATGTGTGTATCGTAACCATCGGCGGCAATTTTCAGAGTTCGTTGGAAACAACATCACTGCTCAAGGAGCTGGGGGCAAAGCTTGTGGTCTCGCGTGCAGAGCGGGATGTACAAGCCAAGTTTCTGCTGCGCAACGGTGCGGATGAAGTGGTCTATCCGGAAAAGCAGCTGGCAAAGTGGGCGGCGATCCGATACAGCTCCGAACACATTCTGGATTATATCGAGCTGCAGGACGACCACGCCATCATGGAAGTGACCATTCCGCCGGAATGGATGGATCGCACGATCGGTGAGATCAATATCCGAAAAAAGTATAACATCAATATTCTTGCGCTGAAAAAAGACGGAAGGCTCGATATGAACATCACGCCGGATACGCAGCTGTGCCGGGATGAAAGTATGCTGGTTTTGGGAAAATACGCATCGATCCAGAAGTGTTTCCGGCTCTAAAAAGATAGGACAGATCATATGGATGTCGCTTTGTTATTGATGGTTCTTGGAGTCATGTTGAGTGGTTTTTGGGCAGCAGATGCGCTGGATCACATGCGGAAGGAGATCATTCGACAAGAAGGAAAAAGACGTGGCTGGTGGTCGTGACCATCAAATTGTGCTATACTGTGGGCAAGGCAGGTGATCTTTATGAATCAGAACGACCCACCCACTGAACATATTCTGGCGTGTCTGTCGTCCTCTCCCTCCAATGCAAAGATCGTGCGGACGGCAGCAACGATGGCAAAGGCGTTCGGCGGGACCTTTACAGCTCTGTATGTCCGGACTCCGGATTCGGATCAGATGGGAAAAGAAGACTGTCGGCGCTTGCAGCAGCACATTCGTATGGCAGAGCAGGCAGGTGCCGACATTTCTACGATCTATGGAGATGACATTCCGCAGCAGATCGCAGAGTTTGCCCGCATCTCCGGCATTACAAAAATCGTACTGGGGCGCTCCAGCGTACATCGCCGCCATTTCTGGAGTGGACCGTCACTGACCGAAAAATTGACGCTGACTGCGCCTAATCTGGATATTTATATCATCCCGGATGCTTCTGCAGAGAACGGCTACGGTTCAGGACGGAAGCTGTTCATCCGTCCGCTTCTACCCTCTGTCTGTGATCTGCTGATCACCGCAGGCATCCTGAGCTGCATCACGCTCATCGGCTTCTTTTTCTTACAACTGGACTTTGCGCGTTATAATATTATTATGCTCTATATGCTGGGGGTGCTGTTCACCGCATTGTGTACCAGCGGTTACACCTGCGGTGTGCTGGGCTCCATTGCCAGTGTTGCGCTATACAATTTTTTCTTGACGGAACCGCGCCTGACATTCCATGCGTATGACCCCGGTTATCAGGTCACATTTGCCCTGATGCTGACCTCTGCAATCATTACCTGTACGTTGACGACACGGCTGAAAGACCATGCAAAAATGTCCGCGCAGGCAGCATTCCGGACAAAAATACTGTTTGATACGAATCAGCTTTTACAGAGAGCAAAAAGCGAGGAAGAAATCCTCTCTCAGACAGCGTCCCAGTTGATGAAGCTGCTGAACCGGAGCCTGATCGTTTACCCGGAACAAAACGGAGGTCTTGGGGCAGAACAGATTTTTTCGGTTGACGGGGAAACGGCGCAAAACATCTTTTCTGCACCGGAAGAACGGGATGCGGCAAACTGGACGTTTGCCAACAAAAAGCGTTCCGGTGCAGGTACGGATAGCTACCCGGACGCAAAGGGACTTTATCTTGCACTTCGGACGGGAGGCGGCGTGTTTGGAGTGGTTGGAATCGACCTGTCTGAAAAACCGCTGGATGCCTTTGAAAACAGTGTGCTGCTCTCCATTCTGGGCGAAGGTGCGCTGGCCATCGAAAACCGCAGAAACGCACTGGAAAAAGAGCAGGCAACAGTGCAGGCAAAAAATGAAGAGCTGCGGGCAAATCTGCTGCGCACGATCTCCCATGACCTGCGCACCCCGCTGACCTCCATTTCCGGCAATGCCAGCAATCTGCTTTCCAACGGAGAAACGCTGGATACAGAGACCCGGAACAAGATCTGCACCGATATTTTTGACGATGCACAATGGCTGATCGGTCTGGTGGAAAATCTGCTTTCCATCACCCGCATTGAGGATGGGCGGATGAATCTGCAGATCTCGCCGCAGCTGATGGACGAAATGATCGAAGAAGCACTGCATCATGTCAACCGGAAAAGCTGCGAACACACCATCACAACACAGTATGGGGACGAGATCCTCCTGGTCAATGTGGATGCACGGCTGATCATGCAGGTCGTTGTCAATCTTGTGGATAATGCAATCAAATACACCCCCGTGGGCTCGGTCATTCAGATTTCGGCTTACCGGAAAGACCATCAGGTCGTAGTGGAAGTTGCAGATAACGGTCCCGGCATTCCGGATCGCGCAAAAGCACAGGTGTTCGAGATGTTTTATACCGGGCAGAGCCGCATCGCAGACAGCCACCGCAGCCTTGGACTGGGCTTGCCCCTCTGCCGTGCAATCTTGACGGCTCACGGCGGAACATTGACCCTCCGTGACAACATTCCCAATGGCAGTGTCTTTTCCTTTGCACTGCCGCAAAGTGAGGTGAATATTCATGAATAAGCCGTCCATTCTGGTCGTAGAGGATGATGTTCCTGTACGGTGTCTGATCACAACGACCCTGAAAACCCACGGCTATAAATATCTGACTGCTTCCAATGGGGAAACGGCGATCATGATGACTACCAGCCACAACCCGGACATCATGCTGCTGGATCTTGGGCTGCCCGATATAGACGGCATCGAGGTCATCCGCAGCGTCCGCACATGGTCGAACCTGCCCATCATCGTCCTGAGTGCCCGGAGCGAAGATTCTGATAAGATCGAGGCACTGGACAACGGCGCAGACGATTATCTGACAAAGCCGTTTTCCGTGGATGAGCTGCTGGCAAGACTGCGTGTAACGCAGCGCCGATTGAATCTGCTGGCTTCTGACGGCATAAATAGTCCGGTTTTTGTCAATGGTCCTTTAAAGATCGACTTCTCGGCAGGCTGCGTCTGGTTGAGCGAGAATGAATTGCATTTGACCCCCATCGAGTACAAACTGCTGTGTGTGCTGGCGCATAATGTGGGCAAAGTGCTGACGCATACCTCCCTCACGCAGAAAGTATGGGGCAGTACGCAGGAAAATGACATTGCTTCCTTGCGAGTTTACATGGCATCCCTGCGCAAAAAATTGGAACGATACCCGGATGCGCCGCATCTGATTCAGACCCATGTTGGTGTCGGATACCGGATGCTGCGTGCAGAAAATGATGAAGCATAGTAAAAAAAACAGGGTGCGCCCCTGAATAGGACGCACCCTGCCATCGCAATTCACGATTTGATTCGTTGGCAACAACCGTGAATTGCATATCGCAAACAAGTTGTTGAGAATTGCACTGCTTGTAAAACTTGCGATTAAAGCTACAGACGATAGCGATATGTACAACAGGGCGTTCCCCGTCGGGAACGCTCTGTTTTTCTTTGCTGGGGGTGTGATGAGCCTGCTCCGCCTGCCATGCAACAAATTCTCTTTGCCCTTCCTCGCTGTTCCAGCAGGCAAGGATGGCCGGGTAGAATGCCCGTGCCAGACGGTCGATGACTTCATCGGGATAAGGGGAAGTGTTTGTGGACTTTTTCTTTTTGTTCAAACGCACGCTCCTTTGGACATCGGTAAACAGCATACCATATGCCCAACGTATGCGGCATTCATGTCACAACGTAAAGCAAAAAGCTCTAGGCTTAACCCCTCTTCTTTGCGGATCTTTCTGATCCGCTCTCCAACAAGGGATGCTAGTTCGGCTGGTTCAGATTCAGGCTGATCTTTCGCTTTTTTCACAGAGAACACCTCATTTGCGGGCAATCATCAGATGCCACGGAACGTAAAGGTGAACTCCACAGGCTTGGTTACATCAGGAATATACTCCGGGTGGACATTGGCACCCCAGCTGTCATCACCGCCGACGCCCATCTGCTCGCCGATGGCACGAATCACCGTGTAATGGACCGGGGGCAGCTCGTAGGGATGCTTGGCACTCTCCATTTCATGGGGAGTGTAGGGCAGCGCAGAGAAGAACATGGGCTTTGCGGCATCTGCGGTAAACAGCAGCCCGCGACCCTTGCGGTCCACTACCTTTGCCCAGCGCACAGCGGTCTTTGCACCGCACTCCTGCGGCACAAGGTACTGTGCCATGTTGTCTGCGACCTTGTTCTGGTAAATACCCAGCTTTGCACCATGCTGACGATCCCAGTAGGTCTCCGCAGGGCCGTTTCCGTACCACTCCACCGTGTCGTAGTCAGCGTCGATCTTGAACAGTACGCCGAACTCCGGCATTGCTGCAAGTCCTTCCACCGGGTCATAGTGCAGGGTGGTCTGGATGCGGCCATCACCGAACACACGGTACTGCAGGCTGCACTCTGCTGCGGGGCTGGTCTGGAGGTTATAGAGATAGGTCACGACCACGCTGTCGGCTTCCACCTCGCAGGTGGGGTTCTGGAGGATGGTGCCGCCATGAACAGACGGGATCTCCTTGCCGATGCCCTTGGCGGTAGCGTACAGGCTTGCCAGCTTCCACTGACCGCGAACGCCGCCCATGTTGTTGCCGCAGTCGTTGTCGGTGGGAGCGCGCCAGAAGTTGGGACGGGGAATCTCCTGAATCATCTCCTTGCCGGCATAGCGGTAGGAAGTCAGACCGCCGTTCAGATCGGAGAACAAAACATCGAAATTCTCGCCCCGGACACCGATGTTGTGCGTACCGTGCGTAACGGTAAACGGCGTGACCTTCTTGCTGGGAATGGAACGGACCACAGCGATCACACCCTGTCCAAAGGCGACTTCATGACCTTTCTTTGCCCAGCTGGTGTCCTCCTTCAAACGGAAGCTGATGGTCACTGCATATTCACCGGGGAGCGCAGGAACCATAAACGGCAGCGGGAAGCTGGAACGCTCTTCGGGAGCAACATCAATATTGGGCAGTTCCTGCTGCTGATACAGCTTTCCATCGCGATGCAGCAGAGCAACGCAGTCGAAAGCATCCGTAGAGGTGAACAGGTTCTTGTTCCAGACTTCGAAGCCAGAGTTGTCGATGGAAACGGCGATGTTCTGATAGCAGAACTTGACCTCCTGCATCTTGGGAGAAGGAGCACGATCACCACCGTAGGCAATGCCGTTTCCGCTGAAATTATAGTCGGTAGGACGCTCACCGAAGTCGCCGCCGTAGGCTTGGAACCACTTGCCGTAGCGGTCTTTTTTCCAGATGGACTGGTCGATGTAATCCCAGATAAAGCCGCCCTGATAGCCGCAGCCCTTCTGGTCGGCAAGTTCCGTGTACTTGTGCAAAGCACCGTTGGAGTTGCCCATAGCATGAGAGTATTCGCACTCGATATAAGGCCGCTTATCGCCCTGTGCCAGATACTCTTTAATGTCCTTCACAGTGCTGTACATATGGCTCTCAATATCGGTGGTTTCGAGGAAGCGGGGATCATTGACCACACCTTCGTAATGCACCAGACGGGTGTCATCAAAGCGGCGGACCATCTCTGCCATCTGGAGCAGGGTCTCACCACCAAACGATTCGTTGCCCAGAGACCAGATCAGAACAGCAGGATGGTTTTTGTCACGCTGGTAAGTGGAATTCATGCGGTCAAACAAGACAGCTTTCCACTCCGGCTTATCATTGGGCAAAACGCCCTCGATGCCGCGAATGCCAGCCTGATGAATATCCCATGTGCCATGGGATTCCAGATTGTTCTCTGCGATCAGATACAGACCATACTCGTCGCACAGGTCGTACAGTGCATCCTGATTCTGGTAATGGCTGGTGCGGATGGCATTGATGTTGTTCTGCTTCATGGTGATGATATCCCGAAGCAGTTCCTCATGGGTGTGTACGCCCACAGCACGACCCGTAATGGAGCTGAACTCATGACGGTTGGCACCCTTGAACACGATGCGCTTGCCGTTGAGCAGCATCCGATTGTTCTTCAACTCGAACTTGCGGAAACCGACTTTCTGCCCAGTCACCTCTACCAGATGGCCTGCATCGTCCAGCAGCTCGATTTCCAGTTCATACAGAGCCGGGTCCTCTGCACTCCACAGGTGGGGGTTCTCCACCGCATGGCTGAACAGAGCAGAACCGCCGTTCAGTGCGATTTTTTCGGAGAACACTTCCAGTTCACTGCGGCGCAGGGTCAGACGGGCTGCGCCCTTACCCTCCACCTGCAATGCAACTTCCAGCGTGGAATGAGTAAAATCATCCCCGGCAAACAGCGTTTTGACGGATACATCTTCCAGATGCACGGTGGGGATGGCGTACAGCCACACGCTGCGGAAGATGCCGGAGAAGCGGAAGAAGTCCTGATCTTCGCACCAGCTGGAGGAAGTCCACTTGAACACCTGCACAGCAAGTTTGTTCACGCCCGGCTGGAGATAGGGAGTCAGATCGAATGCGTGTGCGGAGAAGCTGTCCTCGGTGTAACCCACATAAGACCCGTTCAGCCAAAGAGCCATGCCGCTTTCCACACCCTCGAACTCGATGTGGACGGGCTTGCCCTGCATGGATTCCGGCAGCTCGAAGTATTTTACATAGCTTGCCACCGGATTGAACCGCTGCGGGATCTCACCCGGCTGTACTTCTTCACGGCCATCCCACGGATACTGAACATTCGCGTACTGGGGAATGTCGTAGCCCTCCATCTGGATGTGTGCCGGAACATGAATGTCATCCCAGCCGCTGCAATCGTAATCTGTCTTTTCAAAGCCGGGGATGGCACTGGTGTAGTTCTTTGCGTAGGCGAATTTCCAGATACCGTCCAGCTTCAGCGCCAAAGAAGAGGAGCCTGTCCGATATTCTTCGCGGGAAGCGTAAGTACGGAAACTTGCATGAGCATTCAGCACGTTTTCCTTGAAAAAGGTGGGGTCTTTTACTTTTGCAAAATCAAATGCAGCCATAGTATTTCCTCATTTACCTTTTATAATTTTATAATATTTCTCCAGCCTCCCCGGAGGAATCGCTGGATTCCTCCGGGGAACAGCAGATGAAGGAGAAATGATAATGGCTTGTTATCAGACTGCTGCACGCAGTTTTTCATTTGCTTCTTCGACCTTCATACGAGAGAGAATGAAGGTGATGATGGCATCCAGAGCAAACGGAATCACCAGATACATGATCTTCAGCATATTGATGCAGGAATCCGGCTGAACGGTCAGCGCACTATCGAAATGGCTTGCAGCCAGCAGCCAGCCGGTGATGGCAGTACCCAGACCGCCGCCCAGCTTCACACCGAGAGAAGTGCAGGAGTACATCGTGCCATCCACGCGCTTATGCTTCGTCAGCCAAGTATATTCAGAGCAAGCAGCAATCACAGCGTTCATATCGCCCTGCCAAGGACCCTGACCAAGAGCTGCGATTGCAGTAAAGAGCAGCATCAAGGTCACATTGCCGCTGCCCATGTAACCAGCTACAGCAACCAGTGCACGAGAAATCGTTGCCAGAGTATAGCTCATTACATTCAGCTTATACATTCCATTCCACTTTGCAACCAAGGTCGGGGTGAACACCAGTGCGATGATCAGAGGAATGTTGATTGCCCAAGAGAATACACCGAACAGATTCTGGTTGCCAAGGATGTAGGTTGCATAGTAGGTACCCATGCTGATCATGGCACCGTAGATCTGCTGCAAAATGTAGGTGACGCAAATCATCATATAATATTTGTTACCAGCAAGCAGCTTTGCAGCCTGAACCAGATTGTACTTTTCGTCCTGCTCGATTTCCTTTTTGTCGGTGGTATCCACCAATTCGCCTTCCGGCAGTTCCTTCACGGAGAAAACGGAGAGGGTGTTGACAAGCAGACCGATGATGGCGTAGATGATTGCAACAGTGCGCCAACCGGCAGCACCACCGCCCAATGCCGTAACAGCACCCAGCGTGATGGACTGGATGAGCAGGCTGGTGGCAAAGGCGAACATGAAACGCCAAGAACCCATCTCGACCTGTTCGGCACTGTTCTTCGTGACGAGAGCAGTCAGTGCAGAGTAAGCAATGTTGTTGGCAGTGTAGAATACAGCGTTCAGCAGAGTATATGCGATCAGGAACCATGCGTACTGTGCAAACTGTCCCAGATTGGTCGGGATGGCGAAAATTGCCACCAGCGTAATGGCACAGCCAATGTAGCCGTACAGCATCCAAGGACGGGCTTTGCCCATCTTAGAATGCGTTTTGTCAATCAAAGAACCAAAGAAAATGTCCGTCACACCGTCCAGCAGTTTGGAAACTGCAATCAGAGTGCCGACAATACCGGGGTTCAGGCCAACGGTGTTGGTCAGATAGATCATGACGAAGGAGGACAGGAATGCATACACCACGTTGCCTGCAATATCGCCTGAACCATAGCCGACTTTATTATACCACTTTAGATAACGTTTCTCAGTCATTGTGCTTTCTCCCATCTTGCTTGTTTTGTGTGGGCGCGACCAATCTGCTGCGCACTTCAGACTGGAATCCTCATTACGCAAGTTGCCCAAATCTCTTGCGTTTCGTCTGAAAATATTATAGAATCTAATGGAACAAAAAGATATAGACAAGATGGAACAAAATATGCACAAAATCAAAGAGTTTGTAATTTTTTGATAGAACATTTCCCAAATCACTGTAAAATCTCTGAAGATGAGGAGGACGCAGGGATGTATTTCAACTCAGGATATTTGAACAACTCCCGTTTGGATTTCAAAGACTACTCAAAGCCGCTGGTCGTAGGCAGCTGCGGCACTTATCGCTTGAAAAAACGCCCTAAGCTACCTACTTTTTGGGCGAAGGGTCGCAGAGACTATCAAATCCTCTATGTGGCATCTGGTAAAGCACACTTCTGGTTCGATGGTGTTGAGGAAGTGGTGACTTCTGGACACATGGTGCTTTATCAGCCGAAAGAAATCCAGAAGTATGTCTACTATGTAGAAGATCATCCAGAGGTGTTCTGGATTCACTTTACAGGATATGATGTCAAAAACATCCTGAACTATCACGGAATACCCTTGGACAAGCACGTTTTTTACAGCGGCACACTGCCGGATTACAAAATGCTGTTCCGAAAGATCATCCGGGAACTGCAACAATGTGAATATGGCTATGAAGACTATATTGCTTCTCTCTTCAACATCATTCTGCTTTTAGTAAGCAGGCAACAGCAGGAAAGCGAGAAAACAACTACAAGCATCCCCGAAGAGATCGAAGCCGCCGTTGCCTACTTTAACGAGAATTATAATACAAAGGTCAGTGTGGACGATTACGCAGAATCGCTGCATATCAGTACGAACTGGTTTATCCGTAATTTTAAGCAGTACATGAAAATAAGCCCTGCACAATACATCCTGTCCCTTCGGATGGTAAATGCACAAAGCTTATTGGAGAACACCGAATACAATATTGGAGAAATTGCAGAGATCGTAGGGTATGATAACCCACTCTATTTTAGCCGGGTATTCAAGAAAGAGTATGGTGTCAGTCCGGCACAGTACCGAAAGAATCTGGAAGAATCTACTGAAAATGAGAAAGATTCCTTATAAATAAGGAGAGTAGAACCATGCCGATAAAAAATGCGATCCACAGCCAACAAGTCTACGACCCAACGGATGAATCCATCATGGCAGAGCAGGAACTTTGCATGGAGCGGCTGTATTGAAAAAAGGTATCTACCAATTTTCCTTTAGGGAGCGGCGAGGTTCTTCCAGTTTCATACTGGATAATGTAATGCTCCCATGAAAACCCTCATACGATTGGTTGATTCAATGCAAATATGTCCTCCTTTGTGGAGTTCATCAACACGCTGTCATAAGCACGGAGTTCCCCTGCGAACAAAACATTCCGATACCAAAAGGACGCTGCCGCCTCTGGGTGAGAGGTTGCAGCGTCCTTTTGGTATCAGAGGGCGAATGGTCTGTCAGATCGAACGGCTTCCAACGAATAATATACTTTCAGCTTGCGTTTTCCTGTTCGTCAAGAATGCGCCAGCCGTCCATCAGGTCTGAATTTTCCATAATAAAGGTGTGGGCGGTGTCCTGTCCCCACGAGTTGTCGTATTTCAGCATCAGATAATCGCTCAACTCGGTCCGATTTTTGAACTTCAACAAGCGATACGGCTCCTGAAAAGCGACCTTTTCGACGAAATATACTGCATCCGATGTGGGAAGCATAACACCGACATGACCAATCATAAGAGAATTGTCCGTTTCAGAGAACCGATCGTGCAGAACCACGGAGACGAGACGAATCTTATCATCGTCTACGAAGGAGAGACCGCGTTTCTTCCATTCCTGCTGAATCGTTTTCAAATGGGTAGGAATATCGGTCGTATTGGTGGTTTTAACCGGAGCGAACAGCGCATCAAACTTTTGCCGTTCGTCGCCGCAAAGGGATTCCGGGTCAGAATCCAGTGTTTCATAGTCCATAAACAGGGTGTCCTCGGCTGAGTCAAGGTCTGCCTTGCCCGTGACAGTGATAAAATCACCGAACAGCCCACAAGCAGTGATCCGACAGTTCCAGCCGGGGAAGGTGTCATATTTTTCCGTCCATGCGTCCTGCATGGAGTAAGGATCGTATTTCAGATCCAAAGGCTTGGCGTTTTCAAACCCTGTGGTGAGCCATGCCGGGTCCACAGCATTGTTGAACTTTTGCACATGATCAAAGAAGGTCTGTATCCGTAGGTCGGATACGCCGGCATCCTGCAAAAGCTTGGAAAGAAGAGCCTGTGTATTAGAATCTGCCAAATTTGAGTATTCGATCTGCTGAAGGACAGGCAGAGAAGTTTTTGGAGTGCAGCCCCCTGCCAGAAACGCACCGCAAAAAAGTGCAGCGGTGCAGACAAGAAAAGTTCGACGTTTCAAAAATGGTCACCTCGTTGTGCTTTTCGGAAATTTTCTTTGAGTGCCGGAGTCTCAACCATAAGCGAAGAGAGCAACGCCATCGGTCTTATAACGAATGGTATCACAGATAAACAAAGAAAATCAATGACTTCTGTCGTATTTGACCATATATAATGTTGCAGTGTCCATATCCCATACGGCTAACGTCCATGTGGGGAAAGACGATGCGGCAGCTTTCTGAACGATTTTCTTCATGTCGGACACAACAGGAGTATACCCAAGTTGGAATCTTCTCCTTGATGAGCGGATTTCCGGCACACAGTGCCTTGATCTCCGCATAAGAAAGTGCCTGTTCGTCTACATCTTCGCAGGAGCGCACCGGAGATTTGGAAGTCATAATTTGGCTGATGTCTTCTGTTCGATTTCTTTCTGCACGGCCATCACCTCCCGTGCAGCAGGGTGATTTTAGCGGTCATGCTCTGCCGGGGGCTTGGTGCGGGGCTTTTCTGTGGGAGGTTCATCAGGCACTGGCAGCACCAGCAGACGGTCGCCCAGTTTCAGAAAGGCTTCCGGCTGATGGAAAAGCTGTTCGTACTTCTGCGCCAGTTCCGTGGTCAGGGATGCAAAATCCTCCTCACCCAGCCCCACCACGAGAAAAGTCCCGGCAACGGCATCGTACATCTGCCCGTTCTCATCCCGAAGGGCACGGTTCAGGGGCAGTCCCATGAGCTTGCCGTCATCGTTGTAAACGATGGCAACCGGATCTTCAAACGGATAGCT
>OLJF01001663.1_pt1 | contig 13018 bp, 10 predicted proteins | sample 1609751 | NCBI WGS metagenome assembly OLJF01 (sample SAMEA4350171, study PRJEB24818) | metagenome | biome: human; feature: gut; material: faeces | place: Denmark | collected 2013-09
CCTTCACCGTTATAATGAGCCCAATCCCACCATGGAAGACCGTACGGCTATTCTCCCTTATACCATCCTCTGCGATGACTGGAGATATTTCTGCCTTGAAAACGCGCCCCAGTTCCTGGACGGCCATCCCAATGACGGATCTGTTATCGTGGATACGGAAACCATGAAAATTGTGGACTATAACACCACTCCTACCGCAAAAAGATACTTCCAGAAGCTGAATGAAGAATTCCAGAAGGGCATCGTGGATCCGGAATCCTTTACCCAGACCTATGATGAATATATTGCAAAGCTTTCCACCGGCCGTGTGCTGGGTATGATTGACCAGTGGTGGAACTTCGCTTACTCCGTCAATGATTCCTTAAAACAGCAGGGACTTGACAAACAGGGCTGTGACTACGTTCCGCTGCCCATCACCATTTCCGAAGATATTAAGAACATGTGGCATACCTCCGACGGCGCATTAAATGTGGCCAACGGCCTTGGCATCACCACCAGCTGCAAGGATGTGGAAGGCGCGCTGCAGTTCATCAATGACCTGCTCAGCCCTGAAGTCCTTACCCTGCGCAACTGGGGTATGGAAGGCGCAGACTATAACGTAGATGAAAACGGCCTGTTTTACAAAACAGAGGAAATGCGCGTTAACGCATCCGACCCTGCTTACAAAGCATCCCACTTATGTACTTATTCCTACTTCCCCAACTACAGCGGCATGAGCCAGGACGGCATCAACGCTGCAACTCCTTCCGAACAGCCCCAGGAATTCCTGGACGGCTTACAGGCGGATGTGAGGGAATGCCTGGAGGCCTATGGCTGCTCCACTTATGTGGAAATGATTGGAACCAACACGTCTCCCGGACCCTGGTATCCTATGTACTCTTACAGCAACACAATGACCACTTCCACCCCCGGCGGCACAGCCTGGACGAAGATGGGCGAAATCAAGCACGAATACCTTCCCAAGGTTGTTATGGCTTCCGATTTTGAAAGCGCCTGGGAAGAGAAGGACTTGGAAATTGAAACCGACGTGGAAGAGGAAGTGCTGGTGGATACCGATGCGGAGCTGCGCGTTGTGTTTGACGGGCTTGAAGAAGGGTTCGCGGATTGAGCATAAGCCGAAAAACGCCTCAAAATCAAAGCCGAGCAGCTTTTGATTGAAAGTGCAAAACCGCTTTAACGGCAAACAGCCCGAAGGATGAAATGTCCTTCGGGCTGTCGGCTATTAGATTATAAAATTTATACAGCAGAAGTCTGAAAACAGCTTATCGCCTTCCTGCACCGCCGCCGCGCGAACCGCCTCCGCCGCCGCCGAAACCGCCGCCGCGACCGCCGCCGAAGCCGCCGCTGCGTCCGCCGCCGCCGAAACCTCCGCGACCGCCGAAGCCACCGCCGCCGAACCAACCGCCGCGAGGAGGACGGGGACCGAAGCCGCCGCCGAAACCGCCGCCGAAACCGCCGCCGCGAGGGGGACGGGGGGGACGCCGCCCGCCTCTGCCGATGGAAGCGATGATTTTAAAGAAAACAAACACGATGATGATTACAATAATAATGCCCATAAAACTTCCTCCCGAACACGAGCCGCAGCTCCCGCATGCCGCACAGCTGAGTGCGAGGCAGGAACCGCAGGAAAGACAGGAACTGCCGGAGTTATAATCGGGGTGGTCATCCGGATAATAATTATTGCCGTTGTTGTTCGGAAAATTATCCGAATCACCCGAACCGTTCGGATCTTGACTGTAGTAATTGCAGACAACCCGATTAATCGCGATGAACGTTGCTTTTGCCGCGCTGTCATAATCCTTTCTTGCAAATGAGGGTTCGCAGTCGTCATCTATGATTTGACGGAGAACGCGCTCGGTAAGGACTCTTTCAAGCCCGATGCCGGGCATTATCCAATAGTTGTCGTCATCCGTCAGGAACAGAATCAGCACGCCGTTGTCCTCGGTCTTGCTGCCGATGCCCCAAGCGTTGAAGAGCTCCGTTGCATATTCCTCGATATCCTGCCCGTTCGTGCTGTCCGTCACAACAACACAAACCTGTGCACCTTTGCAGTTGGAAACAAGGTTCAGATTGCGGTCAATGATGTATTTTTCTGTTTCTGCCGAAAGCACGTTTTCGTTATCCAAAACATAAAAGTTGCTGTTCGGCTGAACAACGGCGCCGGCAGGAGCGGAAAGCACAAGCAGGCACAGCACAACGGCAAGGATTATCGATGCCAATTTAAGCTTTGAAGATTTCATTTGTCGGTGTTATTTCCCTCCGATTCCGTAGATTTTTGCAATTGCGGAGGACAGCCCGCCGGAAAGCAGATCGGAACGCGATTTCATGCATTCGGAGTATTTTGCGCCATAGGTGCGTGAAATTCGCGAATCAGCCGATTCGATGCCGTCCATTGCCGTCATAAGGCTGTCGGTAACACTTCCCTCCGGAACGGAGGCATAAACGCGCTTTGCATCCGCAAGCAAACGTTTGAAGCAATCAAATTTTTCAAATGCGGAACCGCATTTTTCGTATTCGGCAAGATCGTTTTGAAGGCCGCGCACGGCGGGAGAATCCTCCCCCGTGATGCGCGCTGCCTCATCGCAAAGGCTCTCGGCATTTGCTGCAAAAACAACCATGTCGGACTCGAAATTATTGCCGTGTTTATCGGTTTCGGCCGCAAAATGATTGAACTTTTTTTCGATTCGTCCGCAATCCGCCGCAAGCCTTGCGCCGCCGAGAAGCGGCACCGAAAGCAGGGCGACCGCTGCAAGAACGATGACAGCCGTTGAGAACTTTTTGAAAAGAGATTTCATCTTTCCGCCTTCCCGGAGTTCGACTCCGCAGTAATAAAACAGTTTAAAACGATTGATTGAAATGCAGGCTTATTTTGCGGCACTGCCGCCGAGGCCGGTGACATCAACGAGCTTTTTGCGCAGATCGGATTCGATTTTTGCCATTTGAGCTTCCGCCGCAACCCGTTTTTCGTGACCTTCACGCTGAATACGGAGCACGTCATCCATGGTTGCAATAAGCTTTTCGTTGGTTTCGGTGAGCGTTTCAATATCCACAATGCCGCGTTCGCTCTCTTCGGCAACAGCAACGGTGGAGGAATGCAGCAGTTCCGCATTCTTTTTCAGAAGCTCATTCGTCATATTCGTGACAGCACGCTGCGCTTCCACAGCCTGACGCGAATGCTCAAGCCCGAGTGCAATGACCATCTGGCTCTTCCAAAGGGGAATTGTGTTCACAATGGTGGTTTGTATTTTTTCAACCATCATCGTGTCGTTGTTTTGAATCAGGCGAATCTGCGGTGCCATTTGAATGGAGATGTTTCGGGTGAGTTCAAGGTCATAAATCTTCTTTTCGAACCTTGTGCACATATCGGCAAAATCGCGTGCCTTTTGAGCATCCTCGGGCAAACCGCTCTGCTCCGCTTTCCGCACAAGTGCGGGGAGGGTGGTTGCGCGCTCGGTTTCAAGCTTTTTTTTGCCTGCAAGGATGTACATTGTCAGCTGCTTAAAATAAAGCAGGTTTTCTTCGTACATTTTATCCAGCATTGAAACATCCTTAAGCAGGGTTATCTGGTGCTTTTCAAGCTCGCCGGCAATGCGTTCAACATTGACTTCGGCCTTGTCGTATTTTGCTTTAAGTGCGGAAACTTTGGCGGATTTTTTACGGAAAAATCCCAAGAAGCCCTTTTCGTCCGCAGCTGCATCGAACCCGCGCAGCTCGCCGATAAGGTCCGTTATCATGTCCCCTGTCTGCCCGAGATCCTTTGTGCGGACGTTTTCAAGCGCACCTTCGGAAAAATCAGCCATTTTTTTCTGTCCGTCCGCGCCGTAACACATAATTTGCGCCGAATTGGTGATGTCGATCTGCTTCGCAAAGGCATCAACGGCGGCAAGCTCGTCGGCGGAGAGATTGGAGTTCTCCTGCATGAGTTCATCACAGGTTTTGACGGGTTCCGCAGCTGCGGTCTGTTGTTCCGCCGCAGCCTGTGCGCCGAACGGGTCGAGAGTCAGAGTGGGCATTGCTGTTGTTTTGTCGTTGGTTTCCATTTGTTTTCCTTTCCGCTGAATGCGCTTTGATTTTTAAGTCGATTTTTTTACTGTTCGTTTACGGATGCAGCCTCGCGGCCGAACATCATTCGAACATGCTCGTTTTTGCGTTCACCATTCCGTTAAGAACGTCGATATCGGACGAAATGTCCAACGCTTCTCCGGCATAAAGTGAGTCGAGACTTGTTTCGAACGCCTTGGCGATCGTTTCGGAATTGTTTTCAATGCCGCGCATGATCTCGGCGGAGTTTTCGCCGCCCGTGGGTGCGGCTTCATGCTCGGCATAGGTCTGCATGAATTTTACGGAAGTCGGCAGATAATATGTCAGGAATCGGCGCAGCTTCCTTGCCTTTTCGGGATGCGCGTTAAGCTCGGCAAGAATTGCGTCGCCGGAGCGGGTCATTCTGTCGATATGCGCACTGACGGCGGGGTTTTTGATGCTGATATTTGCCCGGCGCAGCTGCTCGATAAGCACATTCGCCTGTTCGAGGGATTCGTCAAGCTCCGCGATACCCGTGCGGAAGACAGGTTCGGATTCCTCTTGAATAATCTTATCCTTAAAGAAATATTTCTTTGAAAAAAAGTATGCCGCCGCCGCAATAACGGCAACAAGAACAATGCCGTACACCCTGTACAGCGGGAAAATCAACCCGAAAACGATTATGCACGCCGCCGCCGTATAAGCCGGCATGGGCGACTTTATGCGTTTTTCCGTTATTTGTTTCATATGCATTATCCGTCCTGTATGAATTTGAACACAGCATTCACAAGCTTATCATAACATTTTTTTGCAGAAATATCAATTGCCTGAGCAAAAAACCGCACTCCCCGAGCATGAATGCAAAAAAAGCCGAACGGCAGGCTTCCGCATGGGAAGCTTTTGCGTTCGGCTTTGCCGAGAATTGCTTAAAAAATCAATCGGAACAGAGGATTAAGCGGGCAAACATCAAATTGCTGCGCGAAGAATGTCAAGCGCATCAACAGTGCTTACCGTGCCGTCACCGTTGAAATCCGCAAGTTCAAGCTGAGCATCGGAAAGTGTTTCAAGCCCCATTGTGAAGCGAAGAACCATCAGTGCATCGGATACGGAAACGCTGCCGTCCATGTTGACATCGCCGAGGGCATATTCCGAACCGGAGCTGCCGAATTTGTAAAATTCAACATTGGCTGCATCCGCAATGCGAACGTAATCAAAAATCACGGAATCGAAATATCCGGTCGTAATGCCGGCATAGAGTTTCACTGCCGTGGGGTCGATTTGTTCGGCGCGGACGGATTTGAGGATGGTTTTGGCTGTTCCTCCGTCGGTATGTTCGAGCGGGAGCCAAAGATCCTCGGTTTGGTTTATTGCAGTCCAGTTGCAGTAGGTGAGACCGGCAAAATACAGACCGCTGCCGACGGAACGGAAGGAAAAACCGTTTGTATAATCGCCGTTTGCCGTCCAAAGCAGGTTATCCATTGATTCGGAGCTGTCCAGCGGGGAAAGAACATACTCGCCGTCCGCCGAGAGAACGACAGGAACGAGCATTGCGGCAAAATTGTTCGGGGAAGCGTTGCGGTTGACAAGCGCATATGCCTGACCGCCGACGCGGGTGACAATAAGGTAATCTCCGCCGCTTTCAAGCGTGTCAACCCGTTGATAATCGGAACTTGATGCTGCTGCATTGACCGTTACTGTACAGGTTCCGATAATGCCGCCGTCAAGGCTTGCTGCGGTGATAACGGCCGTGCCTGCCGTGCTGCCGTAAACAACGCCGTTTTCGTTGACTGTTGCAATGCCTGCGTCGGAAGTTGACCATGAAACACGTTTTTCGGTTGCATTTTCAGGCGAAACGGAGGCGGAGAGCTGAAGTGTCAGCCCAACGTCAATGCTTGCTTCGGCGGGTTCGATATCGACGCTTTCAACGTGAACAACGGGTTCACTTTCGGGAACGGCAAAAAGGGACACGACTTCGGTGTTGCCGCCGATAATGCCGAGACGCGAGGCGGCGCCGGTTTCGAGGTTAACGCTGCAAAGCACGCCCTGAGAGATGTTGCAGAGAGCCCAATACATGGTGTCGGTGTTGTAATCATAGCACATGCTCTGTGCATAGGATACAACTTGGCCGGTGCTGCCGATGTTTCGTGTTGAGCCGTCCTGCTTGTTGACATGGTACAGGCAGCCGTCCATTGCAATGCCGTAAAGCTCGCCCTGTGCATCCGCCGCAAGAGTCAAAATGCCGGTTGTGATTTGTGCTACCTGAGTGATTTCGTATGTGAGAAGGTCGATGGTGACAAGGAAGCTTGCTTCGATTGCCGTTTCATCATCGCCGGAGTCCCACGGGAGGTTGTATGCAACGGCATACAGCTTGCCGGTCGTGTAGTCAAAAGTCATATCGCTCCAACCGTTATAGCTGCTTGCATCGGCAAAAAGCCTTTCGCGGCTCCAGTCGGCGGTGTTGACACGGTAAAAATACCCGTTTTCGGCAAAACCGTAAACATATCCGTTTACATATGCGCCGCAGTTCATGTTCGTATAGTCATCGAACGCATTTTCCTCAACCTGTTCCTCGGTCACGGCGGCGGGATTGTCTGCCGTGAAGGAAATCCAGGCATAGGACAGCGTATCGTCATCGTCAAACACGCGATAGCCGTACAAACGCCCCGCGCTCAGAGCCTTTTCGGGCACGGAGCTGCTTTGTACAGCAAAAACGGGAACAACGGTGAATGCCATAACCGCCGTGAGCAGCAGGGCAAGGAACTTTTTAATCGCTTTCATGCAATTACCTCCGTAAAAATAGAATTGAAGCAGGAACGGATAACCCCGCTTTTCGCAAAATAGATTTGTATGCACGATTTTTTGCGAAAAACAGTGAAACAGACCCGCCAACATATATATTTTAACAGCGTCGGTATCAAATGTCTATAAGGATGTGACGAATTTTTGCCTTTATATGATATATTTATAATTTAGATTTCCTTCCTGCTCGGCAAAGAGAAAAATGCGCCGTATGAACTTGCGGAAACCCGCTGATAAGGGTATAATGTAGCCTGAGTATATGTACGCATCGACATAAAGAAAAATAATCTGCTCCGACGGCGGACCGTGTCCGCAAATGTCGGACATGCTGAATATACCGAATAAACGCTGATTGATTTTCCTTACCGAAAGGACGGATATAGATTTTGGACAAAAATAAACTTAACAGGCTCATTGCAAAGGTTGAAAAGCCCGCGCGTTATATGGGCGGCGAGTTGAATATGCGCATCAAGGCAGAAGCGGAGTTTCGATTTGCACTCTGCTTCCCCGACACATACGAAATCGGCATGAGTCACCTTGGATCGAGAATAATCTACAATATTCTTAACAAGCGTGCGGATACGTATTGCGAACGTGTATATGCGCCGTGGGTTGACATGGAAGAACAGCTGCGCGAAAACAACGAGCCGCTTTTTTCGCTTGAAACGCGTTCACCGCTGCGTGAATTCAATGTTATCGGGTTTTCGCTGCTGTATGAAATGTGCTACACGAACATTCTGACCGTGCTTGAACTGAGCGGCATACCGTTCCTCGCAAGCGAACGCGGGGAGGACATGCCGCTTATTGCAGCGGGCGGCCCCTGCGTGTGCAATCCCGAACCCGTTGCGGAAATCATGGATGTTATGTTTTTCGGCGACGGCGAGGAGCTTGTGAACGATTTTATGGATGTTTATGCGGAATGCCGCCGGAGAGGGTTGAACAAGCGCGATACGCTCATCGAACTTGCAAAAATCGAAGGCGTTTACGTTCCTGCATTCTATAAAGCGGAATATGACGAAAACGGCAATTTCAGCCGAATTGTAAAGACGGAACCGTCCGCACCCGACAGGATCACGCGCAGAATCGTCCGAAATCTGGATGCTGCGGAATTCACGGGTGATCTTGTCGTTCCGTATATGAACATCGTTCACGATCGGGTTGCGCTTGAGATTTTCCGCGGATGCACACGCGGATGCAGGTTCTGCCAGGCGGGATTTATTTACCGCCCGATACGCGAACGAAAGCCGAAAACGCTTATTGATTATGCGGACAGGCAGCTCGGCTGCACGGGCTATGACGAAATCTCCCTGTTTTCGCTTTCAAGCGGAGATTACTCCGAGATTCATGCAACGGTTCCGGAGATCCTTGAACGGTACACAAAAAACCGCGTTTTGGTTTCTCTCCCGAGTCTCCGCATAGATTCATTCCTTAAGGATGATCTTGAAAAAATGCAGAGCGTCCGCAAGGGCGGCCTGACGTTTGCGCCCGAAGCAGGCACACAGAGACTGCGCGACGTTATCAACAAGGGCGTTTGCGAAGAGGATCTGCTCCGCGCCGTCGGTGATGCGTTTGAATCGGGCTGGCAGGGAGTGAAACTCTATTTTATGATAGGATTGCCGACAGAAACGGATGAAGACATTCTCGGCATTGCGGAGCTTGCACGCAAGGTCAGCCGCTTATTCTATCAAATGCCGAAGGACAAGCGCGGCAAAGGGCTGCGCTGCACGGTTTCGGCTTCAACTTTTGTTCCGAAGCCGTTCACTCCCTTCCAATGGGAGCCGCAGATTTCAACCGAAGAAGTTCTGCGCCGGCAGGCATTGCTGCGTTCCGCGCTGAAAGGCATACGCGGGGTTGAGTTCAATTGCCATTTTTCGGAAACCAGCCGTTTGGAGGCATGTTTTGCACGCGGAGACCGCCGCCTTGCAAAGGTCATCATCGGAGCATATAAGCGCGGTGCAAGGTTTGATTCATGGGACGAAAGGTTCAAAAAGGAAGCGTGGGAAGAGGCCTTTGCCGAAAACGGGCTCACCGTGGAACAGTTCGGAAACAGGCGCATCGGAATCGATGAACCGCTTGCGTGGCAGCATATGGATTCGGTCGTCGGCATGGACTACCTCAGGCGTGAATATCTGCGTTCACGGGAAGGCATTGTAACGGGCGACTGCCGCCTTAACTGCAACGGCTGTTTCGGGGACAGGTGCGGCACGCTTTGCGATATGCACAAGCCCGATTCCGTCTGGGAAATCCGCAAAAAGGCTGTCGGGTCGGAACATGCTCAAAATGAAGATTCCCGCAAAAATATCGAAGGGGAGGAGCTGTCGGAATGAGAATCATTGCGTCGTTTTATAAACATGAACAGGTAATGTTCGTTTCCCATCTGGACATGCAGCGGCTTTTTCAACGCGCATTCAGGCGCGCCGATCTTCCGCTTGCGTATTCAAACGGTTTTAACCCGCATCCGCTGCTTTCGTTTGCAACCGCATTAAGCGTGGGCTATACTTCCGACTGCGAGTATTTTGATGTTATGCTTTCGGAATACGTTTCTCCTGCGGAATTTAAGCGCAGAGTGAATGCGGTCCTTCCGCAGGGCGTGCACATTGTTGACGCCGTTGATGCCGGAGAGTTCAAAGCTTCGCTCACGCCGCTGATGCGTTCTGCCGAATACGATATTGAACTTGAATTCGTTGACCCCGTGCCGCGGGAGGCATTTTATGCTGCCGTTGACGAAATTCTGAACGGAGGCGAAATCATCGTTTCCAAAAAGACAAAAGGCGGAATAAAGGACGTGGACATTCGCCCGATGCTGCTTGGGCTTTCGGTTTCGGAATTCGGCGGCAGGACTGCAAAGCTCCGTTTGCGCGGCAAACTGACGGCGGAGGGCGGACTTTCCCCCGAACTTTTGCTTGGTGCATTTTACAAAAAACTCGGCACAAGCGCAAATTCAAGCGTCAACCGCCGAAATATTGAAATGGATTGGACGGTGATAGCATGAAAATAATCGGTGAGCCGGAAATTCCGCAGCCCGTGCATAAACAGACTGTCGATAAGCAAATTGTTATTGACACAAACCCGTACCGCACCCGCGTTGCTCTTCTTGAGGACGGAAAAACGGTTGAGCTTCATATTGAGCAGCGCAGCAACGATATGCTCGTCGGCAACATTTACAAGGGCAGGGTCAGCAATGTTCTGCCCGGAATGGAGGCGGCATTTGTTGACATATCAGAGGATAAAAATGCATTTTTATACGTCGGCGACAAGCAGAATGAGCAGCTTCCCGGGGGAGCCGTGCTGCCGAAACAAAAAAATCCGCATGTCTGTCCGGATGTTAAGCCCGGGCAGGAAATAATGGTTCAAATTGTTAAAGAACCGCACGGCACAAAGGGCGCAAGGGTCAGCACTCAGATTTATCTTCCGGGGCATCTGCTTGTGTTCCTTCCGATGGTTGATTTTATCGGCATCAGCAAGCGGATAACGAACGAGGCGGAACGCGCGCGCCTGCGCGGCATAATCGAAAAATGCAATCCGCCGGGCACGGGCGCAATCGTCCGAACCGCTGCCGAAGGGCGCGGCGAAGCGGAGATTGCGGCAGACATCCAAATGCTTGCCGAACAATGGGCGGAGCTGAAACGCATTTATAAAGTTTCCCCCGCACCAAAGCTGATTCGAAGGGAGGAATCACTGCTTTCACGCACGATTCGTGATTTGCTGAAAGCGGATATACGCTCGCTTGTGGTTAACGATCGCACTCAGTATTATCGGCTGCTTGAAATCGCGGAGGACAACGATCCCGCACTTGCGGACAGGATCGAACTGCGGGACGGAGAAACGAACCTTTTCGACGTTCTCGGTATTGAAGACGATATAAACGCTGCGCTTTCCCGAAAAGTTTGGCTTAAGAGTGGTGCGTATCTTGTTATCGACCAAACGGAAGCACTCGTCAGCATTGATGTGAACACGGGGAAAAATGTCGGCAAAGCAAGCCTGCGCAAGACCATTGTGGAAACAAACTGCGAGGCTGCCGTTGAAATTGCCCGCCAGCTGCGCCTGCGTGATCTCAGCGGAATAATCATTATCGATTTCATCGATATGGAGGAAAAAGAGGATAAAGAAACCGTGCTTGCAACTTTACGCGAAGCACTGCGCGGTGACAGGATGCGTTCGGTGATACTCGGCATGACGGAACTCGGATTTGTTGAGCTGACGCGTAAGAAGCTCCGCGCAAACCTTGCGGACACGCTGCAAACGACCTGCCCCTACTGCAAAGGCTCGGGCAAAGTGCTCAATGCGGAAACCGTTGCGCTTAAAATCCGCTCCGCACTGATCGCCCGCGTGAGCGAGGGAGCCGGTGCGCAGCAGCGTTTCACGGTTGCCGCAAGCCCGACGGTTGCCGCACTTCTTCGCGAACACAGCCGCGAGGAACTTCGGCAGGCTTTCCCCGGCGTCACGTTGGAAATCGTTTCGGATGAATCGATGCATTTGGAACATTTTTCAATTCGTACGCAAGCTTAGTATTCGCACGCAGGCTCAGCAAAGGGGAACTCCGGACGAAGCGGTTTGCGGATAAACGGGCCGAATCGGCGGTGACGACAAAAATATGGAAAAAAATGACTTGAATGAGAAGAAAACTGAACCGATGCACGGCGAAAAATGCTGCGGGATCCGGCTTTTTGAGTATTTGCCCGCTGCGGACGGCGGCGACGGAACGGATGCCGGCAAAGCCTGCTGCTTAATAAAGCGATTTTGGCTTGAGCACAACGGCGAAACACAGACGGATGCCGAAGCGCGGGCGGATCTTTGCGCATAGACGGCGGAGGGTCACAGGTTCTTTTTTATCCTGCCGAAAGACGGTGCCGAATTAAGCCCGGTCGGGTTTGCGCACCTCGGAAGCCGCGGAGCGGCGGCGGATTGGCTTGAGGATCTGTTCATCCTGCCTGAGTTCCAAGGGCGCGGCATAGGATCGGAAGCAATAAAGCTGCTTGAATCAACGGTCAAACAGTATTCCGAATCGATGTATATAGAGGCAGCCGCCCGCAATGAACGCGCAATTCGGCTTTATCGCAGGCTTGGTTACGACTGCCTGAACACGGTCACGATACGAAAGGATTTTGAACCGGAAAAATTCGAAACCCTGCATAAGGAAACTCTGCTTGGAGAAACCTTTGACGTGCGGAGGTACAAACGCTGAACCTTAAGGGTTTATTCGGCACGGCTGCATGAAAAATGCGAACGGCCTCGGCAAAGTGAACGATTGTATCGAAGCTGAAGTAAACACGGATAAAAAACATCAGGCACCGCCTCGGTTCGCAAACAGCGAACCGAGGCGGTGGCCGTGTCTGTCCCGCGGCGGGTTCCGCCGAGGGCGTTCCTCAGTGATTATTCCGAAGCTCCTTTCGCTTTTTGGAGATTCCGATCATTTTTTTGTTCTTTTGCGCCCGTTTTTCGCTTGCGGTCCGCACACTGTTCTCGGCTTGCAGGGCAAGATACAGATCATATTGCTTTTGCGAGAGCACACCGTCTTCAATCGCCTGCCGCACGGCGCAGCCCGGCTCGTTTTTGTGGGTGCAGTTGCGGAAACGGCATTGCCGGGCTTTTTCTTCAATATCCCGAAAAACTTCGTGAAGCCCCTCTTCCGCCTCGCAAATGCCGAATTCGCGCATGCCCGGAGTGTCCACAAGAAAAACGCCGTCCGCCTCGATAAGCTGCCGATGCGTTGTTGTGTGCCGCCCCTTGTCGTCCTTTTCGCGAATATCGCCCGTGCGCATAATTTCCCTTCCGAGAAGGGTGTTGATAAGCGTTGACTTGCCCACGCCGGATGAACCGAACAGCCCGATCGTTGTTCCGGGAACGAGGTATTGACGCAATTCATCAATGCCGACTCCGGTTTTTGAACTTACACAGTGCATTTGAATATTGCCGCAGATTTCGTTGATTCGGTGCATGTATTCACTCAGGTCGGAACATAGATCCGCCTTTGTGAGAACAACCACGGGCTTTGAACCGCCCTGAAGAACAGCGGAAGCGTAACGTGCAATGCGGTTGACGCTGAAATCCGCATTTGCCGAAACAACAAGGAAACAAATGTCAACATTTGCCGCCATGTTCTGCGTTCCGACGCGGTATTCGGGTCTTGTGATCAGACTTTTGCGCGGCAGTATCGAAACAATTCGCGCATCACCGACAGGCTTTCCGACGGGGGATG
>OLJF01001665.1_pt1 | contig 13001 bp, 11 predicted proteins | sample 1609751 | NCBI WGS metagenome assembly OLJF01 (sample SAMEA4350171, study PRJEB24818) | metagenome | biome: human; feature: gut; material: faeces | place: Denmark | collected 2013-09
AGTGTTGAGGCGTATAGTGACTCTTTCGTATTTTGTTTTTTTAATAGTTCCAGAGGACACCAATATCTACACTAGATCGCTCGTCGGCAGCGTCAGATGTTGATAAGAGACAGGCTCCGTGGCACCCGTCGCCAGCAGGACGCGCCCCGGTCTGTCTGCCAGATACGCGGCGGCCCGGGCGGCATCGGCCAGCACCACACTGCCCGTGGGCAGGGGGCTGGCGGGGCGCAGCAGACGGTGATATTCAACGCCCGCCGCCGCTGCCGCCGCACGGATATTGCGCGTTGCCTCGGCGGCATACGGGTGGGTCGCGTCAACGCAGAGTGCCGCACCGCGCAGCAGCGCCGTCATTCCTTCGGCGTCCAGCCGCCCGGTGCGCACCGTGATGCCGTCGGCGCAGCCCTGTTCCTCGGCCCCCAGCTCTGTCGCCACACAGACCGTGACCGCCGCGCCGAGCGCCGCCAGCGCGCGGGAGAAGCTGCGCCCCTCCGTTGTACCGCTGAAAACCACCACATTCATACGCCGCGATACCCCCTTGGCGTAACCATTCTGCCATGTAAAATCTGCGTTGCAGCGTTGCCGACAAAGACCGTTGTGAACATATCCACGGCGGTGTCCTCCAGCTCGGCCAGCGTCAGCAGCCGCGCGGTCTGGCCGTCACGGCCAATGCAGCGCACCAGCCCGCAGACCGTGTCCGGGCCCTTGCCATTGTCCCGCAGAATGCGAACGGCCTTTTGCAGGTAGTCGGCGCGGCCTTTGGACGACGGGTTGTAGAGCGCCAGACAGAAATCCCCCGCCGCGGCGCAGGCCAGCCGCTTTTCAATGACGGCCCACGGCGTCAGCCGGTCCGACAGCGAAATCACGCAAAAATCGTGTGCCAACGGCGCACCCAGCACCGCGGCCCCGCTCAAAGCGGCGGTCAGGCCGGGCACGATCTCGACCTCTACCTCCGGGCAGTGCTCCGACAGCTCCAACAGCGGGCTGGCCATGCCGTAGACCCCGGCGTCACCGGAGCAGACGAGCGCCACAGTTTTGCCGCCCTTTGCCGTTTCCAGCGCCCAACGGCAGCGGTCAAGCTCCCGCGTCATGCCGGTAGCGTAGACCTCTTTATCCGGGTAAAGCGGGCGCACAAGATCGATGTAGACCGTGTAGCCGCACAGCACGTCAGCGGCCTGCAGGGCAGTCTGCGCCTGGGCGGTCAAATACTGCGCACCGCCCGGGCCGAGGCCCACCACATACACAAGACTACGGTTCATCATTTTTCCATCTCCAATCCGGGGCAAAGGGGGCCAGCGCCACGGCAAGGGTCACGCCGTCCCGCGCCCACTTCGGGATGAACAGCACTCCGTCTGCAGCCAGCACCGCCGCGCGTTCACAGACATTGTCCACGCCCGTGATGCTCTGCACAAAGCCGGAGGACGTAAAGCGGCCTTGAGCCGTGCGCAGGGCAGCGGCGGTATAAAAGTCCATCTCCCAGCCGTGCGCCCGGCAGAACGCCGCCAGACCCGGCTCATCCTTTTTCAAGTCAATGCTGGCGGCGCGGACAATGCCCTGCGGGGCAAAATGATGCTCCGCGCAGAAGGCCGCAAAGGCTGTTTCCAACTTTTCCGCCGTCGTGCCGCGCTTGCAGCCGACACCTAACACCGCAACGCGGGGGATCAGGTGCAGCGCCTCACCCGTCGGGGTCAGCGTCAGCGCAAAATCTGCGCGGTCAGCGGCGGCGGCAGGCTCCACACCCGCGGGCGGCGTGCCGGAAACAGCCCAGTCGGCGGCATAGCAAACGCTCTGCCCGGCCAGCAGTGCCCCGCTCACGTAGCGGATGCGCTCCGGCTCGGCCACGGCGCAGTTCTGGCGCTTGGCCCACTCGTCCACGGCAAAAACGCCGCGTCCGTCGGTGGCCGTCGTGATGACCGGCACGGCATGGCAGACCGCCGCCAGCCGCTGCGCCAGCTCGTTTGCGCCGCCCAGATGCCCCGACAGCAGCGGAATGGCGAACTGCCCACCCTCATCCAGCACAACGACGGCGGGGTCTGCAGCCTTGCTGCGGCAGTGTGGCGCGATGGCCCGCACCGCGATCCCGGCAGCTCCGACAAAAATCAGTGCATCGCTTTGTGCAAACTGCGCAGCGGTCCAATCTGTCAGGCGGACGCCGTCCGCACCGCCGCGGGCCACGCTGCCGGGGCAGGCTGCCGCTAGCTGCTGCGCCAGCGCCAGTCCCCGCCCCGTGAACGCAATGTACGCGCAGGTCATCGGTCCGTCCCCCTTCGGAACTCCGTTGTGAACGCCGGGTCGTACAGCTTGCTGCGGTCATATTGTGCGGCCAAAAAGTTTCCGACGACGATGAGCGCCGTCTTGGTGATGCCCGCCGCGCGGGTGCTTTCGGCCAGCGTTCCGACGGTGCAATGTACAATTTTCTGTTCCGGCCACGTTGCCTTGTAGACAACGGCGGCAGGGGTCGCGGCGGTGTACGCGCCCTGCAGAAGCGCGTCCTGCACCCTGTCGATCAGGCCGATGGAGAGGAAAATGACCATCGTCGCCCCGTGGGCGGCCAGCGCGGCCAGCCGCTCACCTTCCGGCACAGGGGTACGGCCCTCCATGCGGGTGATGATGACGGTCTGGCTGACGCCGGGCAGCGTGTACTCGGCGTTCAGCGCCGCTGCCGCACCGCAGAAGCTCGACACGCCGGGCGTATCGTCGTAGGCGATGCCCATGGCGTCCAGCGCGTCCATCTGTTCCCGGATCGCGCCGTACAGGCAGGGGTCGCCCGTGTGCAGGCGCACGGTGGTTTTGTGCGCTGCTTCGTGTTCTTTCATGACGGCAAGCACCTGCTCCAGCGTCATCTCGGCGCTGTTATAGATGGTGCAGTCCGGCCCCGCCAGCCCCAGCAGCGCCGGGTTGACCAGACTGCCCGCGTAGATGATGCAGTCCGCCGTTTGCAGCAGGGCCGCGCCGCGCCGGGTAATCAGGTCCGGTGCGCCGGGACCGGCCCCCACAAAATGTACCATGTCAGGTTCCCTTCCACAATTTCAACAGTGTATCGGCAGTTTTTGTCTGCCCCAGCGGGCCGTTCCGGTTTGAGAACAGCACCGCGCCGACCTTGAACGCCCCCGCCGCGCGGCGGTCCAGATGCAGCTGGATCGCTGTGAGCAGGCTGGCCATGACCGGCTCCCGCAGCTGCGCGGCGTCCAGAATGTCCAGACAGGCATCTGTCGTGGCGGCGTCCATCAGGGCGCGGCAGGTCGCCGCGTCCGCGCCGCAGAGCGCCGCATGGGCGCAGAACAGCTCAGTGCGGCAGTCGGCACAGCGGGAGTGGGTGTTCATGATGCCGCCCGCCAGCTTGACGAGCTTGCCCACATGCCCGACGAGCAGCACCTCCGCGAAGTGCTCCGCCGCTGCCATATCCAGCGCCTCGCCGATAAAATTTGAGATTTTTACGATAGGGATCTCGTGCAGCGCGGGGTAGTTGGCGGCCAGGTAGTCCAGCCCGTAGTTGCCGGGGGCTAAAATCAGGCGGCGGCTTTTCAACGCTGCCTGGTGGATTTCGATTTGCAGCGTATCCAGAAGCGCCTGCTGGCTCATCGGCTCCACAATGCCGCTGGTGCCCAGCACCGACAGGCCGCCCTCGACCCCCAGATGCGGGTTGAAGGTGCGCTTGGCCGCCGCCTCGCCGCCTTCGATGGAGATGACCACCGCGAACCCGCCGCCGTAGCCGACGGCGTCCGCCTCCCGCAAAAGCGCCTCGGTTATCATCTGCCGCGGCACACGGTTGATGGCCGCCGCGCCGACGGGCTGGTCGAGGCCGGGCTTTGTCACACGGCCCACCCCCGCCCCGCCGTCAATCGTAACGGTGCGCGGCGCGCCGGGCAGCAGTGTGACCGCGGCAATGACCGGCAGACCCGTCGTGGCGTCGATGTCGTCGCCGCCGTCCTTGACGATGGCGCACGCGGCCCCGTCTGCCGTCAGGCGGCAGAACTGCGGTGCGACCTCCACGACGATGCCCTTGGGCGTGCGCAGACCAACGCTTTCCGGCGCGTGGCCTGTCAGCAGCAGCCGCGCCGCGCCCGCCGCCCCCAGCGCCGCACAGGTGCCGGTGGTGTAGCCGCAGCGCAGTAAACGCTGCCCGCTGCGGATGTAGTGCTCAAATTGGGGCTTCGGCTTTGCGCCGCTCCCGGCAAACAGCACCGCGTATTGGTCGGTGGTCAGTCCAAATAGCGCACAGATATTGTCCTGTGCAAAGGCGTCCTGCGGTGCCAGCACAGCGGACACGCCTGACGGCGCAACGCAGACAACGGCATCGGCCAGCCTTTGGGCCAGCTCCAGCTCATGCAGCGTCACGATGACGGCCACATTCTTCTCATGCGCCAGCACTTGCAGGATGTCCATGAGCTCCGCCTTGCCCTTTACGTCCAAAAACGACGTTGGCTCGTCCAGAAGCAAAATTTCCGGCTGCTGGCAGACCGCGCGGGCCAGCAGCACGCGCTGGCGCTGGCCGTCGCTGATCCTGGCAAAATCGCGGTCCTCCAGCTCCTCCGCCCGGACAAGGCACAGGGCGTCATGCACCTGCTGCCTGTCGGCATCGGACAAAATGCCCAGCCGCCCGGTGTAGGGGTAGCGCCCGGCGGCGGCAACCTCAAAGCAGGACGTCAGCTCGGTGCGGGCCGTGTGGGGCAGCATCAGCGCCAGCTTGCGCGCCCGGGCGTTGGGGGTGTAGGCCGTCAGGTCTTGCCCGTCCAGCAGCACCGCGCCGCCCTGCGCCGCCAGCTGCCCGGCCAGCGTTTTTAAAAGGGTGGATTTGCCCGCGCCGTTCGGACCGATGAGCGCCAGAATTTTGCCGCGCTCGGCGTGCAGGGCAATGTCCCGCAGCAGCGGCGCACCGTAGCCGACGGCTAGATTTTGCGTTTCACAACAGCTCATACCGTGCCCTCCCCACTGTGGCGGCGCACAAGCAGCCAGATGACCACCGGCGCACCGAACACCGCTGTGACCGAGCTGATGGACAGCTCGGTGGGTGCAAACAGGCTGCGGGCGATCAGGTCGCACAGCAGGCAGAATGCCGCGCCGCCCAGTGCGCAGCCCGGCAGCACCCGCAGCGGTTTTGCACTGCCCAGCGTATGTTTTACCAGATGCGGCACCGCAATGCCGACGAAGGAGATCGGTCCGGCAAATGCCGTGACGCAGGCCGCCAGCAGGCTTGACAGCAGCACAAGCACCACGGAAAACGCCCGCACCGGCACGCCGACGCTGGCGGCGTAGCTTTCGCCCAGCTGGTAGGCGGCCATCGGCTTGGAGAGCAAAAACGCGGCGGCCAGGCAGGGCAGAACGATGGCCGCCGCCGTGGCGACATTGCCCCAGGTCATGCCGGAGAAGCTGCCCATCGACCAGTTGTGCAGGTTGACGATGTTGGAATCCTGCGCGAAGGCGACGACAATATCGGTGACGGCCGAGCAGATGTAGCCGATCATGACGCCGCAGATAACCAAAATGCTCATCTGCTGCACGCGGCGCGCCACGGCCAGCACAAACAGCATGGCCGCCATGGCCCCGGCAAACGCCGCCAGAATCAGCGTCAGTGAGCCGGTGAGCAGACCGCGGTTCAAAAAGACGACCATCGTCAGCGCCACAGCCAGCTTGGCCCCGCTGGAAATGCCCATGACGAACGGCCCGGCAATCGGGTTGGCAAAAAACGTTTGCAGCAGATACCCGGCCACTGAGAGCGCCGCCCCCAGCAGTACGACCATGACGGCGCGCGGCAGACGCAGCTGCAGCAGGATGTTGGCCGCCAGCGCGTTTGTGCGGCGGCCCAGCAGGGCCGCCGCGATGTCCGCCGGGGAGAGCGCAACGCTGCCCCAGAACAGGTTGAGCGCAAACAGCGCCAGCAGGGCCGCCGCCATGGCGAGATATGCAATTGTCATGCGTTTGGAGGTGTGCATGCGTGGTTCCCTTTGCGGCGGGCGGCAATGGTGCGGGCGGATATGGAATCCGCCCCTACGGATGCGCCACGGTTTTGTGCGCCCGTTTTTGCCGCCGCGTTAAATTTTCAGTGCAGCTTCGTCAAAAATGTCAATTCACTGTCGTCCGGGTCATCCTCGGTGAACACCCTGTTCATATCCAGGATCAGCTCCGGCAGCTCCATGCTCTGCTGGAAAAAGCTCTGCGACGTACACCCGACGCTGCCGCTTTGCACGGGCTTGAAGTCCGCCAGCATCGGACATTTGGCGAGCAGCTCATCCATTGTGCGCAGCTCGCCCTCAATCGTGCTGTTGTAGAGCAGCACATCGGCGTCACGCGCCCCGGCGTAGAAATCCTCGAGCGAGATATTGACAGTCGCCAGATTGTTGCCGCTGTCCGTCAGGTCGGCAAAGACGTAGCTGCCGCCCGCCAGCCCGATCATCTTGGCGACGTAATCGCCGCCCTTGCGCACCGTGGCGAGATTGTTTGAGGTGATGGAGAAGAACGCCGCAGTCTTGCCGGTGGGTTCCTCGTCCAGCAGCGGTGCAATGCGCTGCACAGCGTCGTCAAAAATGCGCTCGGCCTCCTCGGTTCTGCCCAGCAGGATGCCGTACAGCTTGACCCATTCCATCCGGGCCAGCGGGTCACTCTCGTAGCTCGAGCGCTCGACGAGGACCGGCACGCCGAATTTTTCAAGCTGCTCCTTCACCTCGGGCGTGTGGTAGATCATTGTGTTCTCGATGGCAAGGCCGCAGTCGGCGGACAGGATCGTCTCGTAATCGGGCGCGCTGTACTTGCCCGCGTAGGCGATCTCGCCCTGCTCCATGGCGGTGCGGGCCGCGTCGAGGTACCAGTTTTCGGCCTGCGTGCCGGACAGCGCCACAGCCCCCAGCCCGCCAATGCTGATGATGGGGTCCATCGCGGACGACGACACAAGGTAGATATTTTGGATAGGCTGCTGCAAAACGGTGATGTCTGCGTCCAGATTGGCGGGCGCAGCGGCCCCCTCCGGCACGACGAGATAGCGGCTGTCGTCAATTGTGATGAGGTCATAGCCGCCCGCGCACACATCCACCGTGAACTGCTTCGCATATTCCAGCGGATAGCGGTTTTCTATCGTCAATGCGTCCGTTTGCGCGGGAGCCTGGGATGCAGCCGCGCACCCTGCCAGCAGCAGAGCGGGCAAGGCAAAAACTGCCGCGCGCCTCATTCGGCGGCAGCCAGCGTCGCGCTGTCAAAGGTCAGGGTATAGTCGATCTCGTGCGGGGTGCTCATGGCGACGGTGTCCGCCGTGACGGCCAGCGCGGTATCCAGCGCGGCAACGGGGATCTCAAACGTCGAGTTGCCGTCGGTGTTGACGGGCAGGTACTTTTCGCCGTCAACGAGCATATAGTCATAGTTCGGGCTGCTCCAGACGATGGTCGCGGTCATAATGCCGTCGGCCACGGTCAGCGCGGCGGGGCTTTCGACGGTGGCGCGCCCGCTGCCGCCCTCCAGCGTCACAGCGCAGGTGTAGCTGCCGTCGGCGGGGATCTCGACAGCTGCCGCAGCCGTATCCTCTGCCGCAGGCTCGGCATCGGAGATGCTGACCGTATGGTCATACCAGGTGCCCTTGGTGCCGAGGATGGCCAGCTGGAAATCGGCATCGACAGCCGCAACGGGGATGTCAAAGCCGTATACTTCGTCGCTGGTGCCGTCGGAGTAGGTCACCGTGTCAACGGTAGGCTGCAGCCAGTCGCTCTCGTGGGCGGGGGCGTCGGCGGCCATGCCCGGATACAGGTTGACGATCTTCTGGGACTGCAGACTGACGTGGAAGGTCATCGTGCCGTTTTCCACCGTCAGCGTGCCCATGCCGTCCACGGCTTCGTTGGCGTGGAACATACTGCTGTCGGTGTTGAACTTAGCGTTGTATACGCCGTCCGGCAGCGCGGCAGCGGGGGCCTGGGCTTTCGTGACGGCAGGGGCCGGGGCTTCCGCGGCGGCAGGGGCGGTTTCTTCCGTGGAGACCGCCTCGGACGTGCTCTCGGCGGTGGACGCTGCGGACGCACCGCAGCCCGCCAGCAGCAGAGCAGCGAGAGTCAGGGATGCGAGTTGGAGCTTTTTCATGCTTTCCTTACCTCATTCTATACATATTTATCAGGCATTAGCGGGAGGCAGCGCGGGCGGATATAGAATCCGCCCCTACGGCGTGGCAGGGCATCACATCGGACGCAGGCCGGACATGCCCGGTCCCTGCCGTGCTTTCCCAAAAACCAAAAAACTGCCCGGAGCTTACCCTCCGGGCAGAATGGGTCTTTCTCAGCCGTTCAGGGAATCGATGGCGGCCCCGGCATGGTCAACGTAGAGCTGCTGGATGTCGCCGATCTCGCCCAGACCTGCGATCTGGGTATCGACGCTCTCAAAGCAGTCGGCGGCGTTGAACTGGCTCAGCCAGGAATCGTCATCGGCACCGGCCATGTCGTTGTTGGCGTGGTCACCGGCGACGACCATCAGCGGGCGCAGGATGACCTTGGTGTAACCGGCCTCCTTGACCTTCTCGATAACGGCATCGCAGGCGGTGTCCTCGGGCTCACCCTCGACGGTGCCGATAAAGACGTTGTCATAGCCCAGCGTCTGCATCGCGGTCTGCATCTGGCTGTAGCTGACCTTGGCGGTGTGGGACGTGCCGTGGCCCATAAAGACAAAGGCGGTGCCGTCCGCAGCAGCGGCAGCGGCGTCGTCATACCCGGCTGTCTTGACGGCCTCCGCGGTGATGGCGGCGGCTACGGCCTCCTTGTCGGCGTTGATGACGGTGGCATCTTCGCCGACCTCGCCCAGCAGGGGTTCGGCAATGGCAACGCTGTCGAACTTGTCCCTGTACTGCTCAACCGCCTCGCACATCTCGTCGTACTCGGCGCCGTGCATCAGGTGCGTAGGCTGGACAACCAGATTCTTTACGCCGTTGGCAACGGCACGGTCAAGCGCCTGGTCCATGTTGTCGATCTTCTCGCCGTCGCGGGCCTGAACGTGGTTGATGATGATCTGCGCGGTGAAGGCGCGGCGTACGCTCCAATCCGGGTAGGCGGCCTGCAGGGCGTCCTCGATGCCCTTGATGTCAGCGGCGCGGCTGCCGTTGAAGGAGGTGCCGAAGCTGACGACCAGCAGCTCATTCTCGCCGATGTCGTCGGCATTGCGCGGGTCGTCCTTGCCGGCGTCGCCGGTGTCGCGGCCAAAGTAGTCGGGGTCTGCGTTCTCGCCCTCGACCAGCTCCTTCTGGGTGTCGGTCAGGGCATCCCAGGCAGCCTTGGCGGCCTCGCACTGGGCATCGGTGTCGGCGCTGCGCTCCTGCACGTAGATGGCGTCGATCAAATCGGCGCAGTTCTTGGCGGCCACTTCGTCTGCATCTCCCTCGTCTGCGGTCTTTTCTGCATCTTCTGCGGTGCTTTCGCCGGCGACGGTGCTCGCGGCAGCGCTGTCAGTGCTTGCGGCGGTGCTGCCGCAGCCGACCAGCAGGGCAGCGGACAGTGCTGCGGCCATGGCGACGGCGGCAACTTTCTTGTAGGTGATCCTTCTCATGTGTTCTTACATCCTTTCCTTGTTTAAAGCTGGGAGACAGTACGGGAGAGAACAGCAGGGCACACGGAAATTGACCCCGTAAAAAACGAGGTCTTTTGCGTGCAGAATGGCAACACAAAAGACCCCGTATTTTAAGCAGGTGCTTTGCGGTACAACCAATTCCTCGTGATCTGGGGCGGTGCGCCCCCGTACCCGGCAGCAGGCAGGTTTCCTGGCTGAAAGCTCAACGCCTGCCGCCGCCTTCCCGGGTCAAAACCCAGTGACCGGTGCAAATGCACCCTGGCGGCAGACTCCCTTATCACAGTGACGAGATCGTGCGGGATTTGCACCCGCTTCCCTTTTACCCTTTCCTATGCGCCGAGCGGCGGCATAAAAAGGCACCTGCTGTCGTATTCAGTTTTACGGTGTAAAGTATAGCACAATGCGGTGAGAAACGCAAGAGTGCGTCGGTTTCAATTTTGCCTTTATACACTTTATACGATTGTGAACTGGCACGCCCGCATGGCGTCCAGCGCCGTTTGGTGGGACTGGGGCGTGACCCCGGCGCAGCAGTCGGACAGGATTTCGATTTCCGTCTCCGGGAAGGCCGCGCGCAGCACCATGGCGTTGCTGATGACGCAGATGTCGGTGCAGTAGCCGTAGATGACGATCTTTTCAATGTCGTCCACGGCCTTGTTGTGGGCCATCAGCTCGTCGAGGATCTCGCTCGGCAGCATATAGCTGCCAAAGGTCGGCTTATTGACGATGTGGCAGACCTCGGGGTCGGTACCGTCCAGCGCGTTCTCCAGCTCGGGCGCAAAGTTCCAGCCATCCTCGCCCTCGATGCAGTGCTCCACAGGCAGGCGGCGTCCCTCCCGCGTGGCAAGGTAGTTGTCGGGGTGGGTGTCCCGCGTCAGGAACAGCCAGTGCCCGGCCCGGGCATGGGCCTTAACGGTCTCGGCCAGGTGGGCCACGTTGGCCTGTGCCTGGGGGTTCGCCAGCGCACCCGTGATAAAGTCCTTTTGTACGTCCACAACAATATCCAGAATCATAGCGACAGCTCCTGTTTTTATGGTTTTCTACCAGTATACCGCAGACGGTGCGCGGTGTAAAGTGCGCGTTTCTCTGGCCGCAGGGGTGCGGATGTGGTATAATGGAAGAAAAATTTCAGGAGGCCCTTCATGACTCCGCGTGAAGCGTTAAAACGATATTTCGGCTACGACTCCTTCCGCCCCGGGCAGGAGGAGATCGTCAGCGCCCTTCTGGCCGGGCGGGACGCGCTGGCCATCATGCCCACCGGCGCGGGCAAGTCGCTCTGCTACCAGGTCCCTGCCCTGCTGCTGCCGGGGCTGACGCTCGTCATCTCGCCGCTGATCTCGCTGATGCAGGACCAGGTCAAGGGGCTGAACGCAGCGGGCATCCATGCGGCATTTATCAACTCGTCGCTGACCGAGACACAGATCGCCCGCGCGCTGGACCTGGCCGCCGAGGGCAGCTACAAGCTCGTCTACGTCGCGCCCGAACGCCTGGAAAGCCCGGTGTTCCGCAGCTTTGCCGCGGGGGCGGACATCTCGATGGTCACGGTGGATGAGGCGCACTGCATCAGCCAGTGGGGACAGGATTTCCGCCCGAGCTACTTAAAGATCCTCGACTTCATCGACAGTCTGCCCCGCCGCCCCATCGTGTCGGCGTTCACGGCCACGGCCACGCGGGAGGTCAAGGACGACATTGTCTGCACGCTGCGGCTCCACGACCCGAAGGTGCTTGTGACCGGCTTTGACCGGCCCAACCTCTACTTTCAGGTCGAGCGCACCCGCCGCAAGGACGATTTTGTCATCCAATATCTGCGCGACCACCCCGGCGAGAGCGGCATCATCTACTGCGCCACCCGCAAGAATGTGGACAAGCTGCAGGAGCTTCTGACCGAATACGGCTTTGCGGCCACAAAGTACCACGCGGGCCTGTCCGCCGAAGCACGCCGCAAAAATCAGAATGACTTCATCTACGACACCGCGCCGGTCATTGTGGCGACGAACGCCTTTGGCATGGGCATTGACAAGTCCAACGTGCGGTTCGTACTGCACTACAACATGCCCCAGAGCATGGAGAATTATTACCAGGAGGCGGGCCGTGCCGGGCGCGACGGGCTGCCGTCGCAGTGCGTGCTGCTTTTTTCGGCGCAGGACGTCATCATCAACAAATTCCTGCTGGACAAAAAGGATTTTGCCGAGATGGACGACGAGGAGGCCGACCTTTTGCGCCAGCGCGACCTGCAGCGCTTGCAGACGATGGAGCGCTACTGCCAGACGACAGAGTGCCTGCGCAACTACATTCTGGCCTATTTCGGCGAGCATCCCACCGCGCCGTGCGGCAACTGCGGCAGCTGCAGCAGCGATTTTGACGAGGTAGACATGACCGACGCCGCCAAGTGGATGATCAACTGCGTGGCCGAGCTGCACGGGCGGTACGGCAAAGCGATGTTGTTCGGCACTTTACAAGGCGCGAACCGTGCGCGTCTGCGGGAGCTGGGAGCCGAGCGCTTCAAGAGCTATGGCCGGATGAAGGACACCCCGCGCGAGACGCTGGAACGCCTGCTGGCCCAGCTGCTGGAGGATGGATATTTGGTGCAGAGCGACGACCAGTACGCCGTGCTGCACATCGGGGATATTGCCCCGCTGAAGGCCGGCGGGCAGGTGCTGGTCAAGCTGCCGCCGCAGCGTGAGCCGGAGCAGGCCCGCGCACCGAAGCCGAGGCGCCGCAGCCCGATGGACGCGCTGACGAGCGCCGGACTGGAGCTGTTCAACCAGCTGCGCCAGCTGCGGTTCGACACCGCCCAGCGCGAGGGACTGCCGCCCTACGTCGTGTTCGGCGACAAGTCGCTGGTGGATATGTGTCTGCGTGCGCCGCGCCGCGCGGAGGATATGCTGGGCATCTACGGCATGGGTGAGCGCAAGTATGAAAAGTACGGTGCTGCGTTCTTTGCGGTCATTGACGCCTACCGCGCCGACCACCCCGACGCCGTTTTGAGCCTGGACCCGCCCGCACCGGAGCCGGAAAAGCCGCTGCCGTCCGAGAAGAAGAAAAAGCCGCCGAAGGCCGAGCGCCCCGCGTTTTACCTGACGGCGGAGGACGCGCGCAGCTTCAACTACCAGGACAGCTATACCGGCGCGGAGCTGAAGGCCGCGCTGCACGCGCGCATGGACTTCTTCCACGAGAACGGCTGCCGCCTGTTCGGTATTGAAGCATAAAATCCGCCGCCGGGGTCTCCTGCCCCCGGCGGCGGGTTGCTTATTCTCTGTATTTGCGCCGGTATGCCTCCGTCGGCAGCTCCTCGCTGAGCTCCGTCAGCAGGAGCTCCGGGCCGCTGTCGTGCCGCAGCGTGTCGCGCAGCGGCAGCTTGCCCGTGAGCGGCAGCTGAAGATGCATGCTCGTTTCGCCGCCCTTGCCGCGCTGAATGACGAGAACGCCGTTGTGGAGCTGCGCCAGTCCCTGCGCGATCGAAAGGCCAAGCCCCGAAT
>OLJF01001678.1_pt1 | contig 12905 bp, 10 predicted proteins | sample 1609751 | NCBI WGS metagenome assembly OLJF01 (sample SAMEA4350171, study PRJEB24818) | metagenome | biome: human; feature: gut; material: faeces | place: Denmark | collected 2013-09
AATTAGAACAGCTGGCCCAGGTTCTGGAAAACGGAACCTTTCAGGTAATCTGGCATAGCTAAAAAAAAGAGAAGCAGCGCGCCCTCTATCATCTTTTACAAAGTGATAGAAAGGCAGCGCTGCTTTGTGGTTTATGGGTATATTTGCATATCCATATAAAGTTTGCTAGAATGGAAACCAATGAAACGAAATCAGAAAGAAGGTGTATCTTTGAAAGAAACAGAGAAATCCAACTATGACCAGGTAATCGAGAACGGGCGTCTGAAAATCCTGGAAATGGATCAGGTGAAACTGACCCGGAAGTTTCATCTCGAGGCGGACGAAGAGGCGCTGTATATCGTCTATTTTTCCAAGAAGTTTCGGATCGACCGGAAGAGCGGAGTGATTACGGATCAGGGGGTGCATCCGGGCTTTGACACCGTGATGAATATTTACAACACCTTTTATTATGCATCCGAACATCCCGTTGCATCTGGAAATCTGGTGGCCTTCCGCCAGGTAAAAAGAGTGTATCCTTTCGAGGCTGCCTACCGAAGAACTATCATTTCCAAACTGCAGACCATCTTTTCCGGGAAAACACAGGAACTGAAAATGGCATGTGAAGCCCTTGGCGGCACGCCGCTTCCACAGGGAGATGTAGGTTATATGCTGCCTGTTTTCCCGTTTTTAAACATAGCCGTTCTTTTCTGGGATGGGGATGAGGAGTTCGATGCCCAGGCAAACATGCTGTTTGATTCGGAAATCACAGAGTTTATGCATGAAGAAAATGTAGTCTGTGTGGCAGCAGATGCAGTCTATTATCTGACCCTGGCAGCAGGCCTTCCCGGGGAAAAAATTTACGCAGAGTAATAAAATCCATCCAACCTTACAAAATCGTAAGTTTCCCACCGCATTTTGTAACCTGATTCGATGGCAGTGACCTGATTTTTTCACTATACTGTCAGACATAGTAAAGAAAGAGAGGACATAAAACATGCCATTGCTTGAAGTTACAAACCTGAAGAAAATATATACCACCCGATTTGGAAAGAATCAGGTAGAAGCACTAAAAAATGTAACGTTTTCCGTGGAAGAGGGAGAATATGTAGCGATTATGGGCGAGTCCGGTTCCGGCAAGACGACGCTGCTTAATATTCTTGCCTCGCTGGATAAGCCGACCAGCGGCGAGGTGATCCTGGGCGATCGGAATCTTTCCACCATACGGGAGCGGGAGATCTCTGCCTTCCGCAGGGATAACCTGGGGTTCGTCTTTCAGGACTTCAACCTGCTGGACACCTTCTCGCTCAAGGACAATATTCTCCTGCCGCTGGTGCTGCAAGGCATGAACTGGCGCGAGATGGAGGCGAATCTGCTGCCGATTGCCAATCAGCTGCGGATTGCGAACCTGCTGGAAAAGTACCCTTATGAAGTCTCCGGCGGGCAGAAGCAGCGCGCCGCCGTGTGCCGGGCGCTGATTACGCATCCACGCCTGATTCTGGCGGACGAACCAACCGGCGCGCTGGATTCCCGCGCAACGGACGCGCTGCTGGACGTCTTCCAGCAAATCAACCAGACTGGGCAGACACTGCTGATGGTCACGCACTCGCTCAAGGCGGCAAGCCGCGCGGGGCGCATCCTCTTCATCCGTGACGGGCAGGTGTATCACCAGCTTTACCGCGGCGAAATGACGAACGAACAGTTCTACGAGAAAATCAGCGACGCGCTGACCGTGATGACGCGCAAGGACGCAATGGACGGTGAAATGGCATGAAGAAACCGCTGCTTTATCCCAAGCTGGCGTGGCAGGGCATCCGCAAAAACGCGGAAACATATCTGCCATATCTGCTGATGGGCATCCTGATGGTGGGCGTGTCCTACATCATGAACTACCTGACACGGCCGGCGCTGATGGGCGCGCTCAGCATGGGCGGCACGACGCTGATGGTGCTGCAAATGGGCAAAATCGTCATCAGCGTGTTCTCGGTGATTTTCCTCTACTACTGCAATTCATTCCTGATTCGGCGGCGCATGAAGGAGTTCGGGCTGTACAATATCCTCGGCATGGGCAAAGGAAATATCGCCCGCGTGATGCTGTGGGAAACGCTGCTGACGGCGCTGCTGGTATTCGCTGGCGGTTTGCTGCTGGGGCTGAGCCTCTCTCGGCTGGTCGAAATGGCGCTGATTAACCTGCTGCACGCGGATTACACCGTGCCGATGGAGCTGTTCTATCCGGATGGCGTGACGTGGGTGCTGCTGCTGTTCGGCGGCATCTATGTGCTGATTCTGCTGGCGAACCTGTTGCGGATGCGCCTGAGCAACCCTGTGGCGCTGCTCAAGAGCGAAAACACAGGGGAAAAGCCGCCGAAAGCGAACTGGTTCTTTGGGCTGATTGGGCTGCTGATTCTCCTAAGCGCGTATTATGTGGCGGCAGTCAGCCAATCGCCTCTCGAAGCGCTGATATTCTTTTTCATCGCGGTGCTGATGGTGATTGTGGCGACATACCTGCTGCTTGTGTCCGGGTCGGTAACGCTGTGCCGAATGCTGCGCAGGAACAAACGCTACTATTATCAGACGCGCCACTTCATCAGCGTATCCGCCATGGCGTACCGTATGAAGCGCAACGGCGCGGGCATGGCGACCATCTGCATTCTCTGCACGATGGTGCTGGTCATTTTGACTTCGACGGTTTGCCTGTATGGTGGAACGGACAGCATGGTGGACGCCATCTGCCCGCAGGACATCAACCTGACGATAGGGTTGGAGGCGCGCGACGGCGAGGAAAACTGGAAACGACTGGACGCTATGCAGCAGATGGCGCTGGACGTGACAGAGGAAATGGGCTTGACACCGGAAAACATCACATCCCAGCGCGCACTGGTGGCAACGGGAAAGGTGCAAAACGGCGATTATGGCATTATCACGGATGCAGATTCGCTCAAGGCGAACGTTTTGGAATTGACCGTATATCCGCTGTCTGTTTATGAGCAGGCGACAGGCGAAACGGTGACGCTGGCGGACAGGGAATTGCTGTACGCGTCGTTCAAGACCAACGAAACGTTTTCCAGCATGTCCTTTTACGGCTCTGCGCCGTACCGCATGATTCATGCGGAAAAGGAGCTGCCGAAGCGGCTGCTCAGCGCGGATTACCGAAGCGCATGGGGCTGCCTGGTCGTTTTCACCAACGATGCGGAAGCGTTCCGCCGCGAAATAACGGCGCTGGTCGGAGAGAAGAGCGGCGAGGCAATGATGATGGATCGTCTGGCGCTGCATTTCGACTTGGATTCGGAGGCGGACACGGACACGCAGGAGAAATTGGTCAAGACGCTCCGCAGCCGAAGCTGGGAGGCAATGAAGTCGACGGGAAAAGAATTTTACGGCATGTCCTCCCTGAATGTGGATACGCGTGCGCTTTGCCGCAGGGACTACCTTTCTATCTTCGGCGGTCTCTTCTTCCTTGGCATGGTTCTGGGCCCGCTGTTCTCCATTGCGGCAGTGCTGATTATGTACTACAAGCAGATCTGCGAGGGCTATGAGGATGCGGAGCGCTTTGCCGTGATGCGGAAAGTGGGGTTGACGGATGCGGAAATCCGCCGGAGCGTCAATTCGCAGGTACTGACGGTGTTCTTTGCGCCGCTGCTGATGGCGGGGCTGCATATGATGTTTGCGATGCCGATGATTCGGCTGATTTTAGGGGCATTTGGATTGCATAATGACTCGCTGTTTTATGGAATCGGGATTGGATGCTATGTGGTGTTTGCGGTGATTTATGCACTGATGTATTTGCTGACATCGAGGCGGTATTATCGGATAGTAAGGTAAGGTGAAGTTGGAAAAGGACTAAGTCGCAGCGCCAAAAGGATAAACACGCGGGCACTGTGTGCAGTTGTCACCAACTCAATCGCGCGAAAGGGTCAAGGGAGGAACTCCCTTGCGGGGTCAAGGGGCAGTGCCCCTTGTGGGGTTTGGGGCAACGCCCCAACTGTTCCTCGACCGACCAATCACAAGGAAGCCGCCAACAAAAGCGCAGGCAGCGAAGCGTCCCTGCCAGTAACTTTGCGCTCCCGCAGGAGCGCCCCCAAGCTGCTCTACCCACTACTTGCACATTGTCGCGCCAGATGGGCGCGACCACATAGCCGCTCCACCACACCTTGCCCTTGTTTCCCCCCCTCCAAACGGATACCCAAACCCCAAAAGATACAAGAAAACCAGCGGCACAAAACCGCTGGTTTTTTCAATCTCCAGAAATATTCACTTCTTCAGCTCCGCCAGATGAATCCGCAGGAACATCAGCACGTTCGCCACAAACTCGCACGTCGTGGGGCGCGGTTCATGCGGCGCGGGATTCCGCCCCGACAGGGCGCAGTAAAGCGGAATGTTCTGCTCCTGCCACGATTGGTTGATGGCCGTGCGAATCGCGCGTTCTACCGCCAGCGGCGACGTGCTGTATCGCCGCGCAACGGTCGGGTAGACTTCCATCGTCATGCAGCGCGTCTCAATGGGCTGACACAGGAGATACAGAATCGCATCCACCAGATAGTAGAAGCCGGACAGACGCGCAGGCACGCCGAGAGACGACAGCAGACTGGAAATCTCCCACTGCGTCGGGATTTGCGATTTCGGCAGGGGCAGCTGAGGCGGCTTCGGGCGGGCGGATGCAGTGGACGACGACACGGAAGGCATGGGCTGTGCGGGCTGAACGGCTCGCGCTGTCTGTGCGCCCTGCACCGCTTCGCCAAGCGGGATGAGCGGAATTGCCTGCGGTATAGGGAACCCGTCCACCTCCGACGTCATCAGGCAGTACACCGGCGCGAAGTTCGGGCTTGCGGCGGGTACAGCGCGGACGCTCACAACTCGGCAGGATGAGAAATTGACGGTTTCTGGCGCAGGGCGTTTCGCATCATCCACGGGAAAGGACCTCCTTCAAAGTCGGCAGAAAAAAATGGAAGTAAAAACTCGACAAAACAAACGCAAAGAGAAACGGAACTTTCAAATTGCTACTGCCTGACGTCCGACTGCACAATAAGAAGTATTCACGCTTCTATTTTATCACGGATACGAGAAAAAGAAAAGTGATGAATGTAAAAAAGCAGGCTGTTTTCGGCTGGAAAATGCAAAAAAAACAGTTGAAGTACAGGTGTGTACAATTTGAATACAATTTGCGGAAGAGGTTACTTTGAACGTTGCGGAACATGAAGAAAAGGTTACATGGCTGTGTTTAGGACAGACGAGGGTGTAATAGCGCGGCTTAGGGGGCGCGTCTGCGGACGTGCGAAATTCCCCTTTTGACCCCTCTGCGCGATGGAGACGGCTTCTTCTCCATCCTTTTTCCGCGTGTTTAGCCCCTTTGTGCCGCGCCTATTCTTTTTCTGTTTCTTCCCCTATCCAATACCACTGATACACCTGCAAGACCTTTGCGCCTTCCAAGTCCTTCGCATACGGGCAGCGCATCACCCGCTGGCGATTCTGCGCAAACGACAATTCATACGTCCGCACCGTATCCCCCTGAAATCCGCGCGGCGACGGATCAACCGCCACAAACCGCTTCCGCTCCGCATTATACCCCACAATCAGCAGCGCATGGCCCACACCGTTCGTCCGCTTCATATATATATATAGCGGCGAATATCGCTCATCGTTGAGATACTGCGCCATCATTTCATCAAATGTCGCTTCGGTCAATCCACGCCGCGCCAAACCATCCACCAGCGCCGTGATTTCGTCGTACGGCTCATTCAGCGTGCGCCGCTGGGCAAGGACGCTCATATCCACCGGGGTCATATCCACGCCAAGGTAGGACAGCGCCATCGAGTACACCGCACGCGTGCACATGGTGCCGATGTAGTAGGCATAAGGCGCGCCGTAACGGTTTTCCTTCGCAGTCAGGTCAAATTCGCCTTTTTCCTCGCCCGAACGCCAGTAATCAGCGCAGAACATGTCGTCGCGCCGCGTCTGGACAATCAGGCGGACTTGCCCGCTCACAACATTCAAGCGTTCGCCGGTATCAGACTGGATGAGCAGCGCGTTTGCCTCTTCAGCGGACTGCGCCTCGCGGATGGAGGCGGGCAGCATTTCCTCCGCCCATGCCGCGCCGATAAGCGCCCAAATCAGCGCCAGTATCAGCAGGCCGCGGATTCCATGTTTCTTCAAGCCGCTCACCCCTTTCCGGCAGATTAACTTGTTCCATTATATCGCGTTTTTCGATGAATTTCAACATATTTCCGGGAATGTTGCATTTTCGCGCAGCAGGAAGCGGGTGCGCTCCGCTGATGGCAGGCACACCCGCCTCGTCAATTTTTCAAATGGTGATTCGCTTCGGAATCGGATTCGCGCTGACGGGATCCGCATCGCGCGGCAGAAATCAGCGTTTCCCCAGCATCTTCTTGAGGAACTGCCCCGTGTACGACTTTTCGCACGCGGCGACTTCCTCCGGCGTGCCTTCGCAGACGATTTCGCCGCCTTTGTCGCCGCCTTCCGGGCCGAGGTCAATCAGGTAGTCCGCCACCTTGATGACATCCAGATTGTGTTCGATCACCAGCACGCTGTTGCCCGTTTCGGTCAGGCGCTGCAAAACGCCGATGAGCTTGTCCACGTCTGCCATGTGCAGCCCGGTCGTCGGCTCGTCCAAGACATAAAGCGTCTTGCCCGTCGCGCGGCGGCTGAGTTCCGTCGCCAGCTTCACGCGCTGCGCTTCGCCGCCGGAAAGGGTCGTCGATGCCTGCCCCAGCTTCATGTATCCCAAGCCGACGTCGTAGAGCGTTTCGAGCTTGCGGCGGATGCTCTCATGATTCTCGAAGAACGTAATGGCTTCCTCGATGTTCATGTCCAGCACGTCGGAGATATTCTTGCCCTTGTAGGTCACTTCCAGCGTCTCGCGGTTGTAGCGCTTGCCCTTGCACACGTCGCACGGCACGAAAATATCCGGCAGGAAGTGCATTTCGATTTTCAGCATCCCGTCGCCGCAGCAGTTTTCGCACCGCCCGCCCTTGACGTTGAAGGAGAAGCGGTTTTCCTTGTAGCCGCGCGCCTTCGCTTCGGGGGAGGCGGCAAAGATCTTGCGAATCTGGTCAAACAGCCCGGTGTACGTCGCCGGATTCGACCGGGGCGTGCGCCCGATGGGGCTTTGGTCAATGCAGATGATTTTGTCCAGCTGCTCCACGCCCTCCATGCTGCCAAACGCGCCGGGACGGGTTTTCGCGCGGTTCAGCACCTTCGCCAAGTGCTTGTAGAGGATTTCGTTCACCAAGCTGGATTTGCCCGACCCCGACACGCCCGTCACGCAGCAAAGGCAGCCAAGCGGCACTTTCACATCGATGTTCTTGAGATTATGCTCCTTCGCGCCGCGGATGGTCAGGAAGCCCTTCGGCTGACGGCGCACGTCGGGAATCTCGATGCGCTTCTTGCCCGACAGGTACTGCCCGGTGATGCTGTTCGGATTGCGCTTGATATCCTCCACCGTGCCTTCCGCGACGATGTTGCCGCCGTGGATGCCCGCGCCCGGCCCGACGTCCACAATCCAGTCCGCCGCGTACATCGTGTCCTCGTCGTGCTCGACGACAATCAGCGTGTTGCCCAAGTCGCGCATCTTCTTCAAGGTGTTGATGAGCTTCATGTTGTCGCGCTGATGCAGGCCAATCGACGGCTCATCCAGAATGTACAATACGCCCATGAGCGCTGAGCCAATCTGCGTCGCCAGCCGGATTCGCTGCGCCTCGCCGCCGGACAGCGACCCTGCCGCGCGCGCCAATGTCAGGTAACCCAGCCCGACGTCCTCCAGAAAGCCCATGCGCGCGTTAATTTCCTTCAAAATCTGCGCGGCAATCATGCTTTCCTTCTCCGTCAGCGCCAGCGACTGAAAGAACGCCCGCGCATCCGTGATGGACAGGCTGGACACCTCATACAAATTCTTGCCGCCGACCGTGACCGCCAGCGCTTCCGGCTTCAATCGCTTGCCGTGGCAGACCGGGCAGGGTTCTTCCGCCATGTATTCTTCATAGGCGGCTTTCATGGCTTCACTGCCTGTTTCCTCATAGCGGCGCTCCAAGGACGGAATCACGCCCTCGAACGTCGTGGAATACGTTCCCCTGCCGCTGGGCGTGTCATAGGTCATGGTCAGCTTCTCGCTGCCCGTGCCGTAGAGCAGGGCATGGATGCCCGCTTCGGGAATCTCCTGAATCGGCGTATCCATCGTGAAGCCGTACTTGTCACATAAGGCTTGGAAGTACTGCGCCGTCACGCCGTCGCCATCCGCCGAACCGAAGCCCATCGCGTTCAGTCCGCCCTGCCGCAGGGACAGCGACTTATCCGGGAACAGAATATCTGTACTTACCACCATGCGGTAGCCAAGCCCGCTGCACGCCGGACACGCGCCATAGGGGCTGTTGAAGGAGAACATGCGCGGGCTGAGTTCCTCGATGGAGATGCCGCAGTCCGGGCAGGCGTAATTCATGGAGAAGAGCAGTTCGCCCTTGTCCATCATGTCCATGATGACCAAGCCGCCGGAGCGCTTCGTCGCCGTCTCGATGGAATCCGCCAGACGGCTCTGGAACTCCTTGCCGGGGCGGACAATCAGGCGGTCAACGACGATTTCAATCGAGTGCTTCTTCTTTTTGTCCAGCGCCGGCACTTCTTCCAGCCGGTACAGCTCGCCGTCCACCCGCACGCGCGCGAAACCGCTCTTGCGCGCCTCCTCGAACACTTTGACATGTTCGCCCTTTTTGCCGCGGATGACGGGCGACAGCACCATCAGCTTCGTGCCTTCGGGGTAGGCGACGATTGCGTCCACCATCTGGTCAACGGTCTGCTGGCGGATTTCCTTGCCGCACTTCGGGCAATGCGGATGCCCCACGCGCGCATAAAGCAGGCGCAGATAATCGTGGATTTCCGTCACCGTGCCGACGGTCGAGCGCGGATTGCGGCTGGTGGTTTTCTGGTCAATGGAGATAGCGGGGGACAGGCCGTCAATCTGGTCAACATCGGGCTTCTCCATCTGCCCCAGAAACTGCCGCGCATAGCTGGACAGGCTTTCCACATAGCGCCGCTGTCCCTCGGCATAAATGGTATCGAACGCCAGCGAGCTTTTGCCCGACCCGGACAGCCCCGTAAACACAACGAGCTTGTCGCGCGGGACGGTCAGGCTGACATTGCGCAGGTTATGTTCTCTTGCGCCGCGAATGATGATTTGGTCGTTCATCGTTGCAATCCTCCTTGGCTTAGGAACACAGTATAGCACATTTTGTCCGGCACATGCAAGGCGAACACGAACAAATATTTTCGTATGAAGGCTTCAAGAGGCGAAAAATGCCAGCAACGGCATCCGCGCGGGGAATTTTTTTGCGGAAGTGTTGACACGCCGAGGGAATAGTGTATAATAATAGTAATAAAGGAGGTTGTTCTAATGGAAAAGAAGTGGTTTGTGGCATTGCTGATGGTTGTTGTGATGATGTGCGCGTGCTGGACGGGTGCAGTGGCGGACGAGGAACGGAAGACGTTCACGTCTGGGGACTATGAGTATGCGCTGCTGGATGATGGAACAGTGGAGATTACAGGGTACAATGGAAAAGCAGAAAAGCTCACCATTCCCAATATGCTCAATGGAAAAAAGGTTACTTCCATTGATAACAGAGCGTTTTATCTGTGTAATTCTCTAATCAGCATCATCATCCCAGATTCCGTTGAGAAAATTTCTGTTAATCCTTTTGCATACTGCCGCACACTAAAAAGTATTTTCGTTTCTTCTGAACATCCGTACTTTTTTGCCATTGATGGCGTTTTATTCCGTAAAGCAGATAGCTGTTTGATTTCTTATCCTAAAGGAAGGGAGTACACAACTTATAACATTCCTCAGGGGATTACCGCCATTGAAAGCAGCGCATTCTACGACTGCAAGTTTCTGACCCGTGTCACCATCCCCGATTCTGTTACCTCCATCGGTGACTGCGCGTTCTACTTGTGCTCTTCCCTGACAAGCATCAGCATCCCCGATTCCGTTACCTCCATCGGTGACTGCGCGTTCTACTTGTGCTCTTCCCTGACCTCCGTCTCCATCCCCGATTCCGTTGAACAAATTGGTACGAATCCTTTTGCAGCCTGTTTCGAACTGAAAACAATTTCTGTTTCTCCTGAGCATCCGTATTTTGCTACCATTGATGGCGTTTTGTTCCGAAAAGCCGATAAAGCCTTGATTTCCTATCCTGCCAGCATCAGTTCTTCAACTTATACCATTCCGCAGGGAATTACCGCCATTGGCGACAGCGCGTTCTTCTACTGCGACTCCCTGACCTCCGTCTCCATCCCCGATTCCGTTACCGCCATTGGCGACAGCGCGTTCTTTTGGTGCAGTTCCCTGACCTCCGTCTCCATCCCCGATTCCGTTACCGCCATTGGCGACAGCGCATTCTCCTACTGCGACTCCCTGACCTCCGTCTCCATCCCCGATTCCGTTACCTCCATTGGCGACCGCGCATTCTCCTACTGCGACTCCCTGACCTCCGTCTCCATCCCCGATTCCGTTACCGCCATTGGCAACCGCGCGTTCTACTACTGCGACTCCCTGACCTCCGTCTCCATCCCCAATTCCGTTACCTCCATTGGCGACTACGCGTTCGGTGACTGTTCCAACCTCACCCTCACCGTCCCTCGCAACTCCTACGCCTTAGAATACGCCAAAACCAACAACATCCCCTACACCTACCCCGACGCCAACGACTGGCTGAACAACTAACCCGCGACAAAATTTCTTTCCGCCTTGCTCCGCGCACCCGCCGGGGCAAGGCGCTTTTTCTTTCCCCTTGCAGTCCTCCCGCGAAAGTGGTATGATAGAAGGCAGAACGCAAGGAGGCGGCGAAGATGGAGCGCATCCGCAAAATTCCTGACGACAGCGACCGCGTATCCCCCGATGAGGACGACGAGGACATGTCGCCCTATGAACCGACGTACCGCGACGGCAGCGCGAAAAACGAATGCTGGCGCGACGACGACGGCTGATTATCCCCCGAAAGGAGAAGACCCCCATGCTGACCATTGATTTTCTGACGGACTATGTGTGCCCGTTCTGCCTTGTCACGAAAGAAAACCTCCGCGCGGCGCTGAAAACGCTGCATCAAGAGGCGGAAATCATCGAGCATCCGTATGCGCTGACCCCCGAAGGCAGCGAGGCGACCGACATCTGCGACGAGGAGCATCGGGCGTATTTCGCGCGGCTGAAAGAACCCGCGGAGGCGGTCGGGCTGAACATGCAGCTTCCGCCGGAAATCCGTCCGCGCCCAATGACGTATCTGGCGTTTGAAGGGGCGGTGCTGGCGGAAAAATCGGGCACGCACGAGGCGTGGAGCGACCGGGTTTACCGCGCGTATTGGGTCGATGGGCGCGACATCGGGCAAATCGACGTCCTGTGCGTGCTGGCGGCGGACATCGGACTGAATGCGGACGAAATGCGTCAGGCGCTGGAAAACCGCACCTACGCGGACGACGTGAAGACCGCCATCCAAAACACGCTGGACACCTATCATCCGCGCGGCGTGCCGATTCTCTTCGTCAACGGGCAGCGCATCCGCTTGCGGGCGTACACGCTGCCGGAAATGACGGACGTGCTGCGCGGCGTGATTCCGGCGGAAGAAAATCAGGAGGAAACGGGCTGCTCCGCGGACGGATGCCGCCTGAATTGGTAAGCAATGCAAGCATTAACACATCGGGTGCAGTATTATGAAACCGACCGCATGGGCGTGACGCACCACTCGAATTATATCCGCTTCATGGAGGAAGCGCGCGTGGCGTATCTGGAACAGCTCGGCTTCCCGTATGCAGAACTGGAGCGCCGCGGGGTGATTTCGCCCGTGACGGCGGTGAACTGCAAGTATCTGGCGACGACGACGTTCGACGACCGCATCACGGTGGATGTGCGCGTGGAGGCGTTCAACGGCGTCGTGCTGACGATTGGCTACGAGATGACGAATCAGGACGGAACGCGTGTGTTCACCGGCACATCCGAACACTGCTTCTTGAATCCCGAAGGGCATTTCATTCGGCTGCGGCGCGATCAGAAGGAGTTTTACGAGATGCTGATGCGCGAGCTGAACATCCATCATCCAGCAGAAGGAGAAACATCGCATGAATAACCAGACGACAATTGGCATTCTTGGCTCCGGCACATGGGGCATTGCGCTGGCGCGGCTGCTGCACCGCAACGGGCACGATGTGACCGTGTGGTCAAAATTCCCGAAAGAAATCGAAAATCTGTCTGCTACGCGCACGCATCCCGCGCTGCCGGGGCTGGTCATCCCCGAAACGGTGCATTTCACCTGCGATTTGCAGACAGTGGCAAGCGGCAAGGATATTCTGCTTTTCGCCGTGCCGTCTATCGCCATTCGGCAGACGGCGGAAAGCGCGCGCCCGTTCATCCCGGACGGACAGATTATCGTGGATGTTGCCAAGGGCATTGAGCCGGACACGCTCATGACCATGACCGAGGTCATCCGCAACGAATTGAGCAAGGACGGTCAGCATGACCATGTGAAGCTCGTTGCGCTGTCCGGCCCGACCCACGCGGAGGAAGTCGCGCTTGACATGCCGACTTCCATCGTATCCGCCTGCACGGACATGCAGGTGGCGGAAACGGTGCAGGATGTGTTCATGAACACCTGTATGCGCACCTACACGAACACGGACGTGCTCGGCGTGGAGCTGTGCGGCGCGATGAAGAACATCGAGGCGCTCGCCGTCGGCATTTCCAGCGGGCGGGGCAACGGCGACAACGCCCGCGCCGCCCTCATCACGCGCGGCATTGCCGAAATCAGCCGTCTGGGGCTGAAAATGGGCTGCGCGGAGTACACGTTCGGCGGACTGGCGGGCATCGGCGACCTCATCGTGACGGCGACGTCCATGCACAGCCGCAACAACCGCTGCGGCATCCTCATCGGACAGGGTGTTCC
>OLJF01001686.1_pt1 | contig 12871 bp, 14 predicted proteins | sample 1609751 | NCBI WGS metagenome assembly OLJF01 (sample SAMEA4350171, study PRJEB24818) | metagenome | biome: human; feature: gut; material: faeces | place: Denmark | collected 2013-09
ATACGGCCACGACAGGCTTAGGGTATAATGATACTTTTCTACGGAACCGGCGGAGTACCCGGCGGGGGTGAGATTCCCATGGACCCGATTCGCTATCGGGCGTCTGATGACTTCCTTTTCTGCATTTTGGGTTCGAGGAAAAATGAAATGCAGCGACGAAAGCCCCAAAGGATGCTTTGAGGCTTTCGTGGATCAGAAATGATTCAAATTCAGAGAAAGGAGGAAAACCCCATGGAAAACTGTAAGGTGATCGCCATCACGAATCAGAAGGGCGGCGTTGGCAAAACAACGACCGCAGTCAATCTCGGCGTGGGACTTGCTAGCTCCGGGAAACGGGTCCTGCTGGTGGATGCTGATCCGCAGGGCAGCTTAACCGTGAGCCTCGGCATAAAGAACCCAGACGAGCTGGATGTATCGCTGTCTTCCCTTATGCAGTCGGTCATTGATGATGAGCCGCTTGCAGAGGGTGCAATTATCCGGCACCAGGAGGGTGTGGATTTGCTCCCCTCCAACATTGAACTCTCCGGTATGGAAACGGGCCTGTTCAATGTCATGAGCCGTGAGTATGTTCTGAAGAACGCCATCGACGGCATGAGAAAGAGCTACGACTACATTCTGATTGACTGTATGCCCTCGCTGGGTATGATGACGGTCAATGCGCTGGTTGCGGCAGACAGTGTGATTATCCCGTCTCAGCCGAACTTCCTGTCAACCAAAGGTCTTAACCTGCTTCTGCGCTCCATTTCAAAGATCAAGCGGCAGATCAACCCGAGATTAAAGATTGACGGCATTTTGCTGACGATGGTGGATAACCGCATCAACAACGCCAAGGCGATTATTTCCTCGCTTCGTTCTACCGTGGGAGAGAACATCCGCGTGTTTCGTTCCGAGATTCCCTTTTCGGTAAGAGCTGCGGAGTGCAGTCTTTCCGGAGAAAGCATCTTCTCTCACGACAGGAACGGCAAGGTCGCAGCAGCGTATGAGGCTCTGACGAAGGAGGTGACAGAGATTGAAGAGCGTGCAAAAAATCGATCTGGGCCTGACCGGGTACGATGAGCTTTTCATGAATGACGCGGAGCGAAAGGAAAACAAGCTCCCGCGCATTTATGATATTCCCCTCTCGGAGATCGACGATTTCCCAGACCATCCCTTCAAGGTGAAGCTGGACGAGGACATGGATCAGCTTGTCCAGAGTATCAAGGAGCGCGGGATCATCACCCCTGTCACCCTCCGACCGAAGGAGGACGGGCGGTACGAAATCGTATCGGGGCATCGCAGAAAGAAGGCCTGTGAGCTTGCCGGCTTTGATACCGTGAAAGCCGAGGTGCGGGAGATGACCCGCGACGAGGCCATCATTCTAATGGTGGAATCGAACCTGCAGCGCTCTGTGATACTGCCCAGTGAAAAAGCTTTTTCGTACAAGATGCGCTTGGAGGCCATGAAGAGACAAGCAGGCAGACCAGCTCAAGATAATTATTCCCCATTGGGGAACAATTCTTTTGGAACAAAATCCTCAGACGAAATGGCTGCGGAAGTGGGAGAAAGCAAAAATACTATCTTCCGCTATATTCGCCTTACCGAGCTCATTCCGGAACTTCTGGATTTGGTTGACGAGGGGCGCATTGCGTTCAGACCGGCGGTGGAGCTTTCGTACCTGCAAAAAGAGGAACAGCGCGCCCTGTTGGAGCAAATCGCCTACGCAGATGCCACGCCGTCCCTTGCCCAGGCCATTAAGCTGAAGCGGTTCTCCCAGGACGGAAAGCTGAATAACGAGGTCATCGAGTCGATCATGAGCGAGGAAAAGCCGAACCAGAGGGAGAAAATCAACATCAAGTACGCCGAGGCCAGAAGGTTTATCCCTGCCAGCGTTCCCTACGAAAAAACCGGTGAGTATATTCTGAAAGCGCTGGAATATTATCACCGGTATCAGGAAAGGCAGAAAAGTCGGAATGACGCAAGATATGGCTGGTTTTCACGCTGAAGAAGAAGCGGAATAACGAAGACAGCACGGGGAACATACAGCAGAAAAAATCTGGCAAAAGTTCCCTGCAAAACGGAATACAACCCGATTCGACCGTTCATTGAAAAAGTGGACGGTCTTTCTTTTTGTCAAAGTTCACTTCCGTTGAGAACTTGGCTAAAAATATCTTCTTCGACTGGGATAATAAGGGCAGCTCTGGCCCGCAGGACGGTCAGTCCGATCATGTCGGTATCGTCCAGAAGGTGAAAAACGGCGTTGTCTACACCATCGAGGGCAACTCCGGCGATAGCTGCCGCGTCAATCAGTACCCGGTTGGCCATTATGAAATTCTCGGCTACGGCGTAGTCGCCTACTAAGCAGAACACGGTGTCATCCTTCGTCGGGTGGCACCGTGTTTTTTTCATTTTCGCAGGCCCTTCGCCAGTGCGATCAAATTATCCAGTTGCTCATTGCTCAACCCTTTTGCGATAGAGTAAAGCTCGTTTGCTTTTGACGGACTGGCTGCATCTATATCAAAGAAGTCTTTGGGCGTTATCCCAAGATATTCGCAAATGTAAAATATCCCGGAAAGTGACGGCATTGATTTTCCGCTTTCAATGTTGTTGATATAACCGGGATTTTGTCCCATGGATAGGCTCATATCACGGGCAGAAACGCCCTTTTCCTCCCGGAGCTTTGCCAAACGCAAGGAGAAATCTTTCTCAGTCATTAACCACTCACCGCCCTTTATTATATTGTAGCCTATAAATGCAGAAATAATATTTGCTCACAGGCTGCAATTATGTTGCGGTAATGGTTTGTGGATGTTATTATATTGATAGGTGGTGGTTATCAGATGATAGACATGAAATCCAGAACGGCTTGTTTCACCGGACATCGGGAATTGCCGACAGATGATCTGCCCGAAATTTCCAAGCGCTTGGAGGATACCTTGGCCACGCTGATCGAGCAGGGCTATCGCTATTTCGGCGCAGGCGGTGCCCTGGGGTTCGATACCCTGGCAGCGCAGGCAGTCCTACGCTTGCGGGAGCGTTATTCGCAGATCCGGTTGATTCCTGTGCTGCCATGCCTTAATCAAACTCGTGGCTGGCCACAAGCGGATATCGACACTTACGAAGAAATCAAGCGCTGCGCAGATAAGGTGACTTACACCTCGGAGCACTATTTTGGGGGCTGTATGCAAAAACGCAATCGACATCTTGTGGATAACAGCAGCGTCTGCATTTGCTATCTGACGAAACCCACCGGCGGCACATTTTATACTGTCAATTATGCCTCTAATTGTGGGCTAACGATAATCAACATTGCTGAATAGCTATCGAGTAAAAGGTCATAAGAAGCATCACGTGATTATCACAGAAGGTCAAAGCAATCGAGCGAGAATTGCACGAGTAATCGCCTCTGCAACAGGAGAAAGTCTCGAAAAGGCAGCGAAAAGGCTGGCTCAGTTCCCGGTTGATATCGCTTTTAGCACCAAAAGCGAAGCTGTGAAATTTGCCAAGGATGTTACTAGCGCTGGTGGAAAGGCAACAATTAAAACGTCGTAAAGAGGTGATCCGCAATGTATCCGGTCCTTAAAGAGGGCGTGTCTATCGGAACCTTCCAGTACGAAGGTTCCGATGCCACCCACTATTTCATTGAAAACGCTGATGGGGAGGAATTTGAAATCAGCCGCAGACTATGGGATGCCCTCCTGAAGGCAGATGGTACTCGCCCTTTGGATCTGCCGGACAATGGACGCCGGATACTTCCCAAGCTGAAGCGACATGGACTGGTTCGAACTTCCAGATTTGTTCAAGATAACGGCCTCTTTAACCGCTTTATTCTGTTTCCTATTGGCAATAGACTGCAAGCCGGAAGGCTGGTTTTCAAAGCGCTAAATGCCGCTCTTCCCGCAGTATCCATTCTCGCCTTTGCGATTAGCGTATATGTAACGGCATCGGGAGGTGCAGAGAGTGGGGACAGCTTCAGCTGGTGGCTTTATTATGCTCTCATAGTTTTATCCCTTGCACTTCATGAGTTGGGACACCTTGTTGCGGGAGTTGCGTATGGGTATAAAATCAGCGATACTGGAATCCTTCTCCTCGGTATTATTCCGTTCGGAGCATATGTAGCCCACGAGGATATGGAAGATGCAACGAAAGCTGAGAAGATACAGTTTGCGTTGGCTGGGGTTGAAGTCAATCTCCTTATGGCCGGGATTTGTCTCATTTTAGCGATGCAGTCTTATCAGTGGTCGCGGACTATGTTCTCCGTCGCAAATGTCAACGTCATCCTTGCCGGTGTAAACCTGTTGCCAGCATCGGGACTTGATGGTGAATCAGCGTTAAGCGCAGCGTGTGGGATTAACAGCATCAGCGAAGTGGCAAGAAAATGGCTCACCAATAAAAAGTGCCGCAAAAAGCTCCTTCGTGCCGGTTTGCCAGGATACGCTTGCTTCTGCTTCTTCTCCGTTACGATGATTTCAAAAGTCATCCTTTGGCTGCTTATTGGCCTTGATGTTGTATTGGTCTTCTTCAATATCTTCTGAGTATTCATAAGCGTGAGAAAGGTGTGAGATAACTATGTTGTTGATTCCGAAGCGGGAGGCTACTCCGTGATACAGGTTCTTTGCCATGAGCTTTATCACAAATACCAACACTATCAGGTGAATCTCCTTCAAGCCATCAGGGACAATAGTGATACTGCAAAGTACGCCAATCTTCTGCTTCTTGATACCGCCGGAATATACGAGGATGAATATAGCAACTACATCTCTCCTGACGACGACTCTGCCATTTCGTACTATATGTACAACTCACAAAGACTTGAACGTGATGCTGAAAAATACAGTAATGCGTCCGTCGTTGATTACTACGAGCAGATTTGTTCATACCTGGAGAGTAATTAAAAAGGCTCTATTCGAGAGGTTTGCATCATGGGTTATTATTTAGAATTGGCTATAAATGAAGCCTATCATGAAGGCCACAGTTATCTAGCCCCGGGACTGCAACTGAAATAGTAAATTAAAAGTTTTGGGATCGTCGCACATCACTTTATGTGGTGCCTGCTTTCACAGATGATCTGGCACATACTCCGCCCGATACTTCTCCAGAGAATCCAATATAATGGATACCATTACTATTGCAGAAGAGAGAGCTTGGCCGTAGCGAAAACTGAAGAGACTGGACTGCGTGAAATGGAGAAAAGCAAAACAAACACAGAGATGTACCCGGGATAGCAACCGCAAAATTTACTGTGCAAAGATGAGGATGCTTGAAAAACGAGGGTTTCTCTGCTACAATTGAAGATATCAAATGAGCAAAGCTGCGGTGCAGGAGCTCCTACACCATATTCGGACAGGATTAGTTTTTCCCTAGTAACTCGAATTCTAAAGCCCTTGGACGCTGATAAGAAGGCACAGAGGGAGACTTCTGCCCCACAGCAACTGCCCTCGCTGCGCCCGCCAGAGGAGCTTTTGCCGGAATTGATGCCGTTGGTCAATAAAGTTGTATTACCTAGGAGGAATATAAAATGAGAGATGTCTATATTGGTCCGATTAAAGCCGTGCTGGATTTCCTGGACAATTCCACAATGGATTTCATTCTCTGTGTCTCGAAGGACAATCTCTCCAAGCCGCTGCCCTCAAATGTAATGCAGCTGGATTTCGGAGATACCGTCGATGCAGATGACCCGGCGGCGTTTTCTGCGCAATTGGCTGCCGAGGTCGCCTCGTTTCTCCGGCGACCGGATGCTCGGCCGAAGCTATTCGTCTGCTGCGACTGCGGCGTGTCGAGAAGTGCCGCGCTGGCTGCCGCAATCCGCTGCGCCGATGGTAATCCTTACTTCCGCAACCCCGACCTCGCCATTTGGCTCGATCCAAACTATATGCCCAATCCACTGGTCTACCGCCTCATGCGTCAGGCTTTGGACGCTCCTATCGCGGAAGATGCTCTTAACACTCGCATGACTCTCAACGCGACCGCCAGACGGGAGGTACTTTCAAGAAACACAACGCAAACTGGCGCGGCAGAAGCAAAAGAAGATTGTTATGCCAAATGGGAGCAGGAAGATATCGGGAAAGCCAAACGTAACGGCGGCATTGCGACCACCTATCCTGTCGATTTAGGGAAATATTGCTGGCAAGTGGGAAATATCTTCGTTTTTTTCACCCATATTTCCCGGCGCATACGCCGCGGGCTTGTCGGCCAATCGGCAGATTGCACCCCAATGAGCGCCGGTTAGAACTTATATCCCCTGGTCTTGTTGATAAAATTCAAAAGAAAGATTTTGATTTTGTTTATATTCCAGCAACCGAAAGTAGAATTCCTGAAAACATCTTTGAACCGGGGATTATTATCGAAACTCCCATCTGGTCCTATGCAAGATACTATGCGGAACAGCACGGGATTCCCGTCCACGCCTATCTTTGCGATGACGAGGACTTTGTCCCTTACGGGGAGTACAAGAGCATCAAAGATGTTCTAGAGAAGCAAACCTTTCAGTGTGTGAAAAAGATTAAATTGATTCCGGGTCAGAGCTGTTTCGAGACCGATGAGACCGATAAGTTTCTTGACCTCTGCTCAAATGTAGACGAATACTGCATCATCGACAGCGATGATGAGAGCCTCCTGCGCGTCAGAATCGTCGATAGCGATGACGAATATTCCCTGTGTGTCAAAGATGGTGTGTTGTACTGTCGATCCGGATTAGAGCTGTATCGTGTCCCACCCAAAATGGAAGGCGTCTTCGCAGTGCCCTCGGGGGTTGACGCACTCCGAATGCACGCATTTTTTCGGTCGGCGCTTACCCAAATTACCCTCCCGGATACTCTTTGTACAATCGATGAGTTGGCATTTGAGGACTGCCCGAATCTGGAAAGCCTGTCTTTTCCGGCTAGCGTAACGTGCATCGGAGATCAGCCAGATTGGGATTCTCCCGTGGCAGACTGTCCCAAACTGCAATCAATTACCGTCGACCCGGCTAATCTGAAATATTTCAGCATCGACGGCGTTCTGTACTCCAAGGAAAATGATTGCCTGTTAGCTTATCCCTCCGGCAAAAGCGGGCCGTTTGACACGCCGTCCTTTGTGGGGGGATATGCAAACTATTCCTTCCTGGGATGCAGAGCTTTGACAAGTATCCATCTCGGGCCAAATGTGACGCAAATCGGTAGCTACGCATTTGCAGACTGCACATCGTTGACAGAGCTGCGTCTCCATGCAAAAATCAAGGATCTTGACCTGTTTTCCATTGCCGGCTGCACAAACCTGAAGGATATTTATGTCGATAACCCATCCTTGATTATTACATTTATTGGTTGGAATATTACATCTATCAACGATGCCTCTGTCATCCGCTCTGCCAGAGAAAAATTTCTCCCTACCATCGGTCAAGGGCAACTTGTGGTTCACGCCCCGAAAGGGAGCACCGCCGCGAAATTCGCAGAACAGTGTGCATTAAAGTTCGAGCCGATGTATAATGGGCAGAGAAAGCAGATCGAATTGGTCTGCAGTAACGATGTCATGGATGCCATCATCGATAAGTTTGGAAAGGATGTCACTGTTTTGGCAAATGATATGCAATCTTTCAGAGCAGTAGTGAATACCGCTGTTGGCCATGTTTTCTACAGCTGGGTGTTTGGATTCGCAGGAAAGGTCACTATCAAATCCCCCAACGATGTCAAAAAATCCTATGCAATCATGGTAAAACAAGCGGCACAAGCCCTAATCGAATAAGAACCTGTTCTCTTTCCAAACAAGTAGGTGCAGCCAATTGGTTGCACCTACTTTTCGATTTTCGGCTGCCCTCTTGCAATTTGCAATTCTCCGGGTATAATAGCATTATGGGATATGAAATCCCACACAGAAACAGAGGTGCTGATATGAGAACAAAGAATCAAGAAACTCTGGACAGGATATTGAAGTTCGTCAACAAGTACTATCAGGAGCACCACAGCTCTCCTACGATCAACGATGTTGCTGAGGGCGTTGGCGTTGCCAGATCCACTACGCATCGCTACCTTCAGGAGCTGAGTGACCGTAACCTGATCGATTACGGCAGAGGTATCTTGTCTGCTCCCCAGAGCGCCAAAATGAAAACGGCCTATGTATCCGCCCCGTTAGTAGGTTCTATTCGCTGCAGCAATCCGGAGGATGAGGAAGAGTCGATTGAGGAGTATGTCAGCCTCCCGGTCTCTATGTTTGGCAAGGGAGATTTCTACATTCTCCGCGCCAAAGGCGATTCCATGGTGGATGCCGGAATCGACGAGGACGACCTGCTTGTTATCGAACGCAATTGCCCTGCTCTCGAAGGGGATGTAGTCGTTGCGCTGGACGAGGACAACCAGAATACGCTGAAGCGATATGCCGGCTACGACAAGGACAGTGGGTATTACATCCTCGAATATGAAAACGAGGCTCGATACCCGGGCAAAACCATAAAGGTGCGGAGCTTTCAGGTACAAGGCGTTGCTCGGCACGTGATCAAATCACTCTAAACAATAATCTAATGTCGATGGGAGATGTGTTGTTTTGAATGCAAAAGATGTTAAATGCCCGATTTGCGGCACAGTCAACAGAAGTCTCGATTTAGATGAGGCCGATGGATGGAATGTGAACACTGCCATAACGCCGTTCAGATATTGGCGTACGCTAAAACCAAGCGCGTTCCGGTATATCAGATGGCAGATTGCAATCTCCTCGTTCCGTTGAGCAAGAAAAGATAGAAGGAGAATGGCGATGCTGGAGGATTGGACGATTTACTCTTGGTATTGCCCAAACTGTAAGACGCAGGTAGTGGGGCTAAAAAACAAGAAAAATCAAAGTTGTTTTCTGGGCATCCGTGTACAAGGCCATCTGCAGCATCAAGGATGCGCCAGAGGCTATTAGCAAGGCAAAGGCATGGCTGCACGAGCACGGTATGAGCCCTTATCTGGCGGGGTGATAGATTTCTCCCCCTTGATTTGTTTGAAGAACATCGAAGCGAGTTCCTATAACAACTGAATCAACGACATCACGACGGAACGGTCGGGCTGAAACAGGGCCGCGCTAAATCCGCTTCCAGGTCACTTGATCGTGGGCAACAGCCCGAACATAAACCGGTAGTTATTCCAGACATACGTGAGAGGCCACCGGCAAGGTAAGACACTATAGTTCTATCTATAGGTCTGCCTTGTCGGTGGCCTTTTTTGTTTTTCACCGGCATCACAAATACATATTCGCAGCCTGAAGTACAAGGGCCAAGGATACAAATACGCTGATTTCAAACTCTTTTGAAAAAGCAGTATGGGTACCCTTAGATTTCTGCACCCTTTTTCAGGTAGGCAGCATCGGGAGTCCTTTTCGCCAGCGTAGTTGTGTCCTTTGGACCGCAGCAGGCGGAAAGGACTTTTTATGTGCGATCAGTGGCTCTGCTATATCGCTGAATACCCGTGATCTCTGAATTTTTGACTTTCACCCAAATTCAAAAATTCAAAGGAGAACACGGTAATGAAAAGAACATTTTTGGTAAAGAAGGATCCCACGATTGAAGCACAGGACAATTGGCTGATCATGGATTATCGCCAGTATGCGGCATGGAGAGAAACGGATGAAGGCAAGAATCGGGAAATCGTCTTTGGAAAGTTTGAGGCTTGTAGTGAAGACGACTCTATCATTTTCATGGAGTGCAATGAAAAAGTCAGCAAAGAGTTGAAAAAGGATTGCCATCGCAAGCAGTACATCCGAAGCCGAGACGCCGAAACACCGTTCCAAGTCATGTCTTACAGCACCATGACCATTCAAGAGTCTGAAATCTATGGAGAAGATGTTCTCGAAGATACAGAGTGCAATGTAGAGGAGTCGGTCATGCAGCGTATGGATATTGAGCGGGTCAGAACTGCACTGAAAATATTGACCACGGAAGAACGCGATATCATTATGAACTTCTACTTCTCGGAGAACCCCTTGTCGGGCGAAGCACTTGCGGAAAAATTTGCAACAACAAAGTCGAGCATTTACCGCAGAAGAGATCATGCGCTGAGGAAGCTGAAAAGCATTCTGGGCAATGCGTAAAAAGCACCTGCCGAAGCAGGTGCTTGGATACAGATTAGATTAGGTTGCTCGGAATAAAACAGTTATCCGCATCAATCGGTATCGGCTCCTGGCACATGCAGATGATGCCTCCGTTGCCACGGGTCAAAGAAGCCTTGTCAATTACGCTGTACTTTTTGATCTCCCGTCGGTCGGGCGCTGCACTCTTTTTGATTTCCAACGGATGAATGACATTGTTTTCCTCAACGAACACATCAATTTCCTTTGCATTGGAATCCCGGAAGTAAGTGAGGTTTACCTTGGACTTTGCGTAGGCGTAGTTCTTGACCAGCTCCATCACAACATAGTTCTCGTAGTAATGGCCGCTTGCAGCGCCGTTTCGCAGCGTATCCGGCGTTAGCCACATGGAAAGATACGCACATAGTCCTGTATCGCAGAAATACAGCTTCGGTGTTTTGCTGAGGCGTTTGAGCTCGTTGTTGGAATAGGGGGCTAACAGATAGATGATGTTCAATCCAACGAGGATTTTCAGCCACTCTTTTGCGGTACTCGGTGCAATGTCGGCAGATTCAGCCAATGTGGAATAATTGACCTGCTCCGAAACAAGAGAAGCACAGCCCACAAGAAATTTGCGGAAACGAACGGTGTCGGTGATGCCGCCGGCTTCGGTAGCATCACGCATCAAGTAGGTGTCAACATAGGAATTGAAATATTCCAGCCGGAGTTCGTCGTCCACGCCCTGTACCTGGGGCATACCGCCTTCCCAAATATGATTGAAAACTTGAATCACATCATTTTTGGGCAGTTTACGCTGCCTTGCCTGTAAGGTAGCAAGCGAAAAGTCCAAATCCGTGTCAAACACAAGTCCTGCTTTTTCTCTTGCGGACAAGCCGTACAGCTCCAAAATGCCGATTCTTCCGGCGAGTGTCTCGCGTACTCGTTTCATCATATTGTACTGCTGCGAACCGGTCAGCCAAATGAGACCTTTTTCGCCGCTCTCATCGCAAATAATTTTGATTTGCTCGAACAGCTCCGGCGCTTTCTGCACCTCATCAATAAGGACCGGCGGCTTATAGGTCTGAAAGAACAGCACGGGGTCAGACTGTGCGAGCTCTCTCGCCATTGTATTGTCCATCGTGACATAGGTCCTGTCGCTCCCTGCAAGGTGCTTTAACATCGTCGTTTTGCCGACCTGTCTTGCGCCCGTAACAAGGATAACCTTGAAAAAATCATTGAGCTTTAAGAACTTGCGCTCAAGCTCTCGTGTAATGTATGCCATAATGCGCCTCCTGATTTTAAGGAAAATCTACGGTCAATCATATTTTATCATAGCATTTCAGCTTGGTCAAGAGAATATACGCATATACGCAATGTGGACTTGAATTTTTCTTTTTGTGCAGTGCTGACGCAGGGCGTTTACGCCATTTTGTTGGCCAGTTAGTGAAGCTGAGCCAAAATATTTTAGAAAATTAGTAAAAGTAGCGGGAAAATCGCAAAAAAATTCGGCAAAAAGAAAGTGAGAGGGCAATCTCATAAAACCCGGTAGGAGTGATTTACATGAACAACAAAATAAACATCAACCCCAGCTCGACATAGTGGCTCGAAAAAGATGATCGGGCCATCGCTGATTACTTTTGCGATTTGGGCTTCCGTTCCCTGAAGCAGATCCTTAACATGCGTGTTTTCGACCTGATGAATATGCAGGGTCTGAACGCTGTCCGAGTCGAGGAAGTTATTACTTGCCTTTACAAATGGTTGAACCCCAACACAGCTATCGATGAGGCAATCTATAACGGCATGATGTTGCAACCCTTCCACTATACCTCATGGAGAAAAGTACATAAAGACCTTTCGGCAATCAAAGTCAGTGATCTGGTGCTGACCCCCGGCATCAACATGAAAGCTATCCAGCATTTCTATGATGCGATCCGTAAGGCGTTTTTCAAATCGGAGGAATACAACTGGAGATGGTACAAGTTCCGAAACAGAAGTGAATATGTGACCTATCTCCTGAAACACGAGGAGGCGGAATAAATGACGAGAACAGAAAAAGAAAATCTCGTTCCTGTTTGGGAGCGCATTACCATTAGTCTGGAAGAAGCTGCCGCATATAGCGGTATCGGCGTGAGGAAGCTGCGGGATATGACCGATAAGCCCGAATGCAACTATGTTATCTGGGTTGGAAACCGTAGAATGATCAAGCGGAAAAAGTTCGATGAATACCTTGAGTCGGCCTATTCTGTATGAGTCAAGTATGCAATTTGCTTGATATGGGCTGATTCGCAACATTGCTCAAAAGAACAATGGAAAGTAAAAAGAGGAACTGCGACTTGCAGTTCCTCTTAGTTCTTTTGATTCGTTTTTACTGCATGGGAAGCAGCATATTGAGTGCGTCTTGCTTTGCTCGCTCATCTATACTATATTAAATTATACTACCGGAAGAAAGTTTTTTAAAGATCAGCCTGAATTACTCAGGCGATATGAACGCAACGAGGCACGATATATCTTGCAGCTTCCGAAGAACTACGATACAATAAGCATAAACTTCGGCATTGATAAGAATGAGATGAAGCTGCTGGTGATTGCCCTTGCCGAGCTTGATCTGACCATAGATGAATGGCTCTGCTTTAGATGAAAGAGTTGATTCTGGCCGACAAACTATCCATGGAAAATAGAGGCGAAAAATAAGAAATTATGCGTTACTATGTTGTCTCCGATATTCACGGCTACTATACGCAGATGAAATCTGCATTGGAAAAGGCAGGCTTCTTTTCCGATACAACTCCTCATAAGTTGATCATGCTCGGAGATTTATTTGATCGAGGGCATGAGGCGAAACAGCTTCAGCAGTTCATATTGGAGCAGATGGAGCAAGACA
>OLJF01001688.1_pt1 | contig 12869 bp, 8 predicted proteins | sample 1609751 | NCBI WGS metagenome assembly OLJF01 (sample SAMEA4350171, study PRJEB24818) | metagenome | biome: human; feature: gut; material: faeces | place: Denmark | collected 2013-09
GCTATAATACTTTGAATAATACGTCTGCAAGGAGGCGCTTGTATGAGAGAGGTCAAGACCCCCAAGAAGCCTTTGCTCTACTATTACATTATTGCGATGCTGGTGCTGCTGCTGTTCAACCTGCTGGCTATGCCCTGGCTGACGGAGCACCAGATCCGTGAGGTGGACTACAACACCTTCGTCACCATGACGGAGCAGAAAGAGATCGGGCAGGTGGAGATACAGGAGCAGAGCAACCGCATCCTGTTCACCGGTAAGGACAATAAGACCATCTATAAAACGGCCATCGTTCCCGATGACGGGCTGGTGCAGCGTCTGCTGGACGCGGGCATCTCCACCACCGGCGAGGAGGTGGAGCAGACCTCCCTGCTGATGAGCATTCTGGGCTGGGTGCTGCCGCTGATCCTCTTTATCGGCATCGGCCAGCTCATTTCCCGCAATATGATGAAGAAAATGGGCGGAGACGGCAACTCCATGATGTTCGGCATGGGCAAGTCCAATGCCAAGGTCTACGTCCAGTCCTCCGAGGGCATCCGCTTTGCCGATGTGGCCGGTGAGGACGAGGCCAAGGAGAACCTTCAGGAGGTCGTAAACTACCTCCACGACCCCACCAAGTACAAAGAGATCGGCGCATCCATGCCCAAGGGCATCCTGCTGGTGGGCCCTCCGGGCACCGGTAAGACCATGCTGGCCAAGGCCGTGGCCGGTGAGTCCAACGTGCCGTTCTTCTCCATCTCCGGCTCCGACTTCGTGGAAATGTTTGTGGGCATGGGCGCTTCCAAGGTGCGTGATCTGTTTACCCAGGCCAAGGAGAAGGCCCCCTGCATCGTGTTCATCGACGAGATCGACGCCATCGGCCAGAAGCGCAGCGGCGGCCAGTACGGCGGCAATGACGAGCGGGAGCAGACCCTGAACCAGCTGCTCACCGAGATGGACGGCTTCGAGGGCAACAACGGCGTCATCATCCTCGCGGCCACCAACCGTCCGGATTCCCTTGACCCGGCTCTGACCCGTCCCGGCCGCTTTGACCGCCGTGTTCCCGTGGAACTGCCCGACCTCAAGGGCCGCGAAGAGATTCTGAAGGTCCACGCCAAGAAAGTCGCTCTTGCCCCCGGCATCGACTTCAACACCGTGGCCCGGATGGCCTCCGGTGCCTCCGGCGCAGAGCTGGCCAACATCGTCAACGAAGCCGCCTTGCGGGCCGTGCGCGCTGGCCGCAAGAGCGTGACCGAGGCCGACCTCGAGGAGAGCATCGAGGTGGTCATTGCCGGCTACCAGAAGAAGAACTCCATCCTCACCGACAAGGAAAAGTGCATCGTAGCCTACCATGAGATCGGCCACGCACTGGTGGCAGCGCTTCAGAATCACTCCGCACCCGTGCAGAAGATCACCATCATCCCCCGCACCTCGGGCGCACTGGGCTACACCATGCAGGTCGAAGAAGGCAACCACTACCTGATGACCAAGGAAGAGCTGGAAAATAAGATTGCCACCCTCACCGGCGGACGTGCTGCCGAGGAAGTGGTGTTCGGCTCCATCACCACCGGCGCGTCCAACGACATCGAGCAGGCCACCAAGCTTGCCCGCGCCATGCTCACCCGTTACGGCATGAGCAAAGAGTTCGACATGGTGGCCCTGGAGACGGTGAACAACCAGTATCTGGGCGGCGACACCTCGCTGGCCTGCTCGGCGCAGACCCAGCGCGAGATCGACCAGCGGGTCGTGGAGCTGGTAAAGGCCCAGCACGAAAAGGCCATCAAGATCCTCACCGACAACCGTGCAAAGCTCGACGAGCTGGCGAAGTACCTTTATGAAAAGGAGACCATCACCGGTGACGAGTTCATGGCTATCCTTGAGGAAAAAGATTCCAGCGAAAATTAAAATAGGATCTCTGCAATAATCCAGCCGCCGTATCCGTATTCATTACAGATACGGCGGTTTTCTGATACGCCGTACCGCTGATAAAAGCATTTGGGATAAACCTCTCCGTCAGCGCACCAGCGCTGACGGAGAGGTTGACTTCCTACATCTACAGGAGGATACTACTATGAGACTGCTGAACAAGAACACTGCCCGCCGCGCTGCCGCTGCTGCCGCTCTGCTGACCATGACCGCCGCCATGAGCGTGGGTGCCTTTGCTGCCGACGCCGAGGACGCGACTGTTGCCGGTTATCTGCCCCCTCAGTCGTCCGAGGTCATGGTTCAGGGTGACATCGCTCTCCACTCTGACGTTCCGGTGGGGGAGGTAGACCCCAACTACGGCGGCTACGCTTCCCCGGTGGAGAACCCCATTCAGGGCAACGTGATGATGATCTCCGGCGAGACTCCCCTGCCCTCTGACACGCCGGTGGAGAAGAGCGAAGCCCGCTACACCGTCAAGGGCCTGCTGGGCAAGCAGGTGCTCTACACCGCCCGTCAGGAAGGCCGCGTGCTGACGCTGGACGCCCCCGATGACAACGCCACCTTCCGCACCACCATCCTCGACATGCAGACCCTGATGAATCAGGGCGTAAGCACACTGGTGCTCAAGACCGGCAAGACTTCCACCACCCTGAACCTGACTCTGCTGTGCCAGGATCAGAAGCCCGGCACCCGGGTCACTCTGCGCCACCTCGGCAGCAGCGCTCACCTCACCGTGGGCTTCCGCGGCCGCCGCGACCTCATCGTTGGCCGATAAGCTTTTCCCTCTCTCCTCTTCGTTTTCCATAGATACTTTTTCCCTCAGACGCAAAAGACCCCCGCTGCAAACACAGCGGGGGTCTTACTGTTTATTAAATGGTCTCGTTCGAGCCGTTCTCGCTCTGCTCCGATGCATAGAGCACCATCAGGTGGTTTGCGGATGCTTCGAGCTGGCTCTTGGCCTGACGGAGGTTCGCTTCTTCCGTCTCGTTCATCTTCTCGGGCTTATCCTTCCGCAGGCAGCGGCGGAGGTTGGCCACATCGGCCTTGATGCGGTTCTTCTCCTCCTTGTCCAGCTCCTTCTTGCACTTGGAGAGGGCCTCGTCCACCTTATAAGCCAGCACCTCGGCCTGATTGTGGAGGTCAAGCCGCTCTTTGCGGCGGCTGTCCTCGGCCTCGTAGGCGGCGGCGTCGGCCATGGCGCGCTGGATCTCATTCTCCGAGAGGTTCGTGCTGCCGGTGATGGTGATGTTCTGCTCCCGGCCGGTGCCGAGGTCTTTGGCCGAGACTTTCACGACGCCGTTGACGTCAATATCAAAGGTGACTTCGATTTGGGGCTTGGACGAGAAGCTGGCCCGGATGCCGTTCAGCTTGAACTTGCCGAGGCTCTTATTGTCGCGGGCGAAATGCCGCTCACCCTGCAGGACGTTGATCTCCACACTGGTCTGCATGGGGCGGGCCGTGGTGAATATCTGGCTCTTGCGGGTGGGTATCATGCTGTTGCGGGTGATGAGGGGGGTCGCCACGCCGCCCAGTGTCTCGATGGAGAGGGTCAGCGGGGTGACGTCCATCAGCACAAGGCCCTGCGCCGCTGCACCGGAAGCGCCAGCCAGCTTGCCGCCGCCCTGCAACAGACCGCCCTGCACAGCGGCACCCATCGCCACGCATTCGTCGGGGTTGAGGCTGTGGCTCGGTTCACAGCCCAGCAGTTCCTTCACCTGACGCTCGACGGCAGGCATCCGGGTGCTGCCGCCGACGAGAAGGACTTTGCCCAGCTGCGAAGCCGAGATGCCGGCATCCCGCAGTGCGTTCTGCACCGGGGCCACCGTCCGTGCCAGCAGGTCGCCGGTCATCATCTCGAACTGGGGGCGGGAGATGGTCAGATCGAGGTGGTGGGGGCCGTCCTTGCCCACAGCGATGAAGGGCAGATTGAGCTGGGCCGAGAGGGCGCTGGACAGCTCTTTCTTGGCCTTTTCGGCCTCTTCCTTCAGGCGTCCCATGGCGGCGGGGTCGCGGGAGAGGTCGATGCGGTCCGATTTCTTGAACTCTGCCACGGCGTATTCCACGATGCGCTGGTCGAAGTCGTCGCCGCCGAGGCGGGTATCGCCGCCGGTGGCCAGCACCGTGAAGGTGCCGTCTTCGATCTCGATGATGGAGACGTCGAAGGTGCCGCCGCCGAGGTCGTAGACCAGGATCTTCTGGGGCGCTTCGTTGTCAAGGCCGTAGGCCACAGCGGCGGCGGTAGGCTCATTGATGATGCGCAGGACGTTCAGGCCTGCGATGCGGCCCGCATCCTGGGTGGCCTTGCGCTGGCTGTCGTCAAAGTAAGCGGGGACGGTGATGACGGCCTCCGTCACCGGCTCACCCAAGTAGCTCTCGGCGTCGCGGCGTATCTTGGTCAGTATCATGGCGCTGATCTCCTGCGGAGTCAGGTCTTTGCCGTCGATGTGGACGCGGTAGTCGCTGCCCATATGCCGCTTGATGCTGGACACCGTCCGGCCGGAGTTGGTGGCAAGCTGGCGCTTTGCCGCGCCGCCCACCAGACGCTCGCCGTCTTTGGTGAACGCCACCACGCTGGGGGTGGTGCGCTCTCCCTCTGCGTTGGTGATGACGACGGGCTTGCCGCCCTCCACCACTGCCACGCAGCTGTTCGTGGTGCCAAGGTCAATACCGATCACTTTGCTCATTCTGGTCGTCCTCTCTGTTTTTGCGACGCGCATATTTTTCCTTCAATATCATATCGGTTCCGTATGACGATTTCTTAGAGCATTTGTAAAGATTTTGTGTTTCCGCTCATTCTCTCTCGAGCAGCTGGCGGATGACGGCCTCCGTCTCGTCCAGCCAGCTCTGGGCCGTCTCGTCCCCCTCTTCTTTGCGGACGAGGAAGCCCTGCTTCGCCTCAGCCAGCTGAGCCAGCGCCTTTTTGCGGGAGATATACTGGGTCTCATACTGGGCCACCCGCAGGCAGACCTGCGGCATATAGGCGATGTCGGGGGTGGAGGCGCAGAGTTTCTGAGCCTTGCGGTAGGCCCGCAGAGCCGCACCGGCCCCCTTTCCCTGCACCATGGCATCGTCGCCCAGCGCCACCCATGCGGCCACATCGCCGGCGTCGGCGGCTTTTTTCCAGAACTTGCGGGCCTGTGCAGGGCTCTTGCGGCAGCCCCGGCCCTCGTAGAGCATCTCGCCCATCATGGCAAGGCCCTCGGCGCAGCCCTCTTCGGCAGAGAGCTGATAATAGTGCATCGCGTCGTCCCAGCGTTCCTCGGCCATGGCACGGTTGCCGGCCCGCAGCTCCGCTTCGCCCGGCTCATCGGTGTCGTGGCTGGCGTGGAGCAGACCGTTCAAAAGCGAGCAGTCCAGCGTGGCAGAGCTGGTCCACGGGTCGATGACCACGCCGTCGATGCTGTCCGAGTCCAGCGCCATCTGCATGGCGGAAGCCAGAAGCCGTTCCGCCATGGGGCGGCTGGCCGTGCCTTTATCGGCCTCCGCCATCTTCACTGAGGTGAACACCGGCAGGTAACACCGGCCCTTCTGGGTACGCAGGGTCCATGGCTGCAGGTCTTTCGCTTTCTCCGCCGGGACAGGATGCTCCGCCCACGGGGCGGCCCCGTCCGGCTGGTCGGACGCAGCTTCCAGCGGCACCAGGACCCTGGTGTCCAGCTCGAGGGCATAGTTGATGGCGTTCATCAGTGCCCAGAAGCTCTCCTCGTTCTGGCCCTTATAGAGCGCTGCCACAGCCCGCTCTATCGCCGGACAGCCCGTACCCAGCGGCCCGTATTCCGGCAGCTTTTTGCGGTCTGCCGCGCCCACCGGGCGCAGCCGCAGCCGTGCCGCACCATCTTTTGCCATTGCATCCACCATTCTTTCCGTTGAGATTCCTTTCCAGTATAGCAGGATTTTCCGGTTTTCTCAATCTCCGGAGCCGAAATCTGCATCCAGAGCCGGTTTTCTTTGGCAAAAAACATAGCATTCCTGTTGGGAGTGCGTTATAATAAGGAGCGTCTCGACTAAATGTATGAAAGAAAGGGAGTATCGAGCCTTGAACAAAATGCTTCGCTATCTCAGCGACTACAAGCGCGAGAGCGTGCTTGCACCGCTTTTCAAGATGCTGGAAGCTACGTTTGACCTGTTCGTGCCGCTTGTGATGGCCGACATCGTCAACGTGGGTATCGCGGCCCACGATTTCCACTACATCCTCGTGCGGTGCGGCATCCTGCTGCTTCTGGCCATCGTCGGCCTCGCGTGCAGCCTGACGGCCCAATACTTCTCGGCCAAAGCCGCCGTGGGTTATTCCACCGGCCTGCGTCATGCGCTGTTTGAGCACATCCAGACGCTGAGCTTTTCCGAGATGGACACCATGGGCACCAGCACCCTCATCACCCGGATGACCAGCGACGTCAATCAGGTGCAGAGCGGATTGAACCTCTTCCTCCGTCTGTTCCTGCGCAGCCCCTTCGTGGTGCTCGGCGCCATGATCATGGCCTTTACGGTCAACTTCCGCGCCGCCCTCATCTTCGTGGTGGCTATCCCGCTGCTGAGCATCGTCGTCTTCGGCGTCATGGTCATCACCCGTCCGCTTTATAAGTCGGTGCAGACCCGCCTCGACCGGGTTCTGGGCCTCACCCGCGAGAACCTGACCGGCGTGCGCGTCGTCCGCGCCTTCGACAAGGAAAAGAGCGAGGTGGACCGCTTCGAGGACGCCAATGAGCTGCTGACCAAAATGCAGCTCCACGTGGGCCACATCTCCGCCCTGATGAACCCGCTGACCTACGTTATCATCAACCTTGCCATCGTGGCGCTGCTGTATGTAGGCAGCATCGAGATAAGCATCGGCGGCATGGCCTCCGGCGATGTCATCGCGCTGGTTAACTACATGAACCAGATCCTGATCGAACTGGTCAAGCTGGCCAACCTCATTGTTCAGGTGAGCAAGGCTCTGGCCTGTGCAGGCCGTGTGCAGGCGGTTCTGGACACCAAGCCCGGCATGGAGTTCCCGGCTGAGCTCACCGGCAATGTTCCGGCGGAAAAGGCCGGCGACGCCGTCCGTTTCGACCATGTGAGCCTGACCTACAAGGGCGCAGGCGCACCCAGCCTCTCTGACATCAATTTCACCGCCAAGCGCGGCCAGACCATCGGCGTCATCGGCGGCACCGGCAGCGGCAAATCCAGCCTCATCAGCCTCATCCCCCGCTTCTACGACGCCACCGAGGGCAGTGTGGAGATCATGGGCCGACCGGTCCGGCAGTACCCCCGCACCGACCTGCGCGGCAAGGTGGCTGTGGTCATGCAGAAGGCCCAGCTCTTCGGCGGCACCATCCGCTCCAACCTGCTCTGGGGCAGCCAGAATGCCTCCGACGCCGACCTTTGGGCTGCGCTGGAAACGGCACAGGCTGCGGAGTTCGTGAAAGCCAAGCCCCTCGGCCTCGACGAGCCGGTGGAGCAGGGCGGACGCAACCTCTCCGGCGGTCAGAAACAGCGTCTGACCATCGCCCGCGCCCTCGTAGGCAAGCCGGACATCCTCATCCTCGACGACAGCGCCAGCGCACTGGACTACGCCACCGACGCGGCCCTGCGCAAAGCTCTGGCCGCTCTGCCGGGCGATCTGACCGTCTTCATCGTCAGCCAGCGTGCCGCCAGCCTGCAGCACGCCGACCAGATCATCGTGCTGGACGATGGCCGCATGGTGGGCCTTGGCCGTCACGCCGAGCTGCTGGAAAGCTGCCCGGTCTACAAGGAAATTTACGAGAGCCAGTTCAAGAAAGGGGATGCGCAGAAATGAGTGCAAAAGCAAAAAGCAAGCTGACCCCTGAACAGCAGAAGGCCACCATGACCCGGGTGCTGCAGAAAATCAAGCCCTACGGCTTCTTCGTGGTGTGCAGCCTCATCGTGGCCGCTGTGAGCGTGGCGGCCCAGCTGTATATCCCCATCCTCTGCGGCAGTGCCATTGACATGATGCTGGGCAAAGGTGCCGTGGACTTCGCGGGCGTGCTGCGCATCATCTACGAGATCATCGTGGTGGCGGTTGTCGCCGCCTTTGCGCAGTGGCTGCTGAGCGTCTGCAACAACCGCATCACCTTCGCAGTCAGCCGTGACCTGCGCAACGCCGCCATGCGGAAGATCCAGACCCTTCCCCTCTCTTACCTCGACAGCCATCCTTCCGGCGACATCGTGAGCCGGATGGTGGCCGATGTGGATACCTTCGCAGACGGCCTGCTGATGGGCTTCACCCAGCTGTTCTCGGGTGTGCTGACCATCCTCGGCACCCTGCTCTTCATGTTGCAGCAGAATGTCCCTATCACGCTGGTGGTGGTCTGCATCACCCCGCTGAGCCTTGTGGTGGCCAGCTTTCTCGCAAAGCGCAGCTACAAGTATTTCCAGAGCCAGAGCACTGTGCGCGGCGAGCAGACTGCCCTTGTCAACGAGATGATAGAGGGTCAGAAGGTCGTGCAGGCCTTCGGCCACGAGGCCCAGAGCCTCGTGGCTTTTGACGAGGTGAATGGCCGACTGCAGAACGTGAGCCTGAAGGCCATCTTCTTCTCCAGCATGACCAATCCCGCCACCCGCTTCGTCAACAACATCGTCTACGCAGGCGTCGGCCTCGTGGGCGCGATCTATGCTGTAGCTGGAGGCATCACCATCGGCCAGCTGAGCATCTTCCTGAACTACGCCAACCAGTACACCAAGCCCTTCAACGAAATTTCCGGCGTCGTGACCGAGCTGCAGAACGCTCTGGCCTGCGCAGCCCGCGTGTTCGAGCTGCTGGACGCTGAAGACCAGACCCCCGAAGCGGAGAACGCCGCAAAGCTCGTGCCGGACGGCCACGTCCAGATCGAGGACGTCTCCTTCCGCTATCTGCCCGACCGCCCGCTCATTGAGGGCCTGTCTCTGGACGTCAAGCCCGGCCAGCGCATCGCCATCGTCGGCCCTACCGGCTGCGGCAAGACCACCCTCATCAATCTGCTCATGCGGTTCTATGATGTCAACGGCGGCTCCATCAAAGTCTCCGGCACCGACATCCGGGACGTGACCCGCGCCTCGCTGCGCGGCAGCTACGGCATGGTGTTACAAGATACCTGGCTCCGGGCCGGCACCGTGCGGGAGAACATCGCCTACGGCAAGCCGGACGCCCCCCTCGACGAGGTGGTGGCTGCGGCCAAGGCAGCCCATGCCGACAGCTTCATCCGCCGCCTGCCCAAGGGCTATGACACCGTCATCGCCGAGGACGGCGGCAACATCAGCCAGGGCCAGAAGCAGCTGCTCTGCATCGCCCGCGTGATGCTCTGTCTGCCCCCGATGCTGATTCTGGACGAGGCCACCTCCTCCATCGACACCCGCACCGAGGTGCGTATCCAGGCAGCCTTTGCCCGGATGATGCAGGGCCGCACCAGCTTCATCGTGGCACACCGCCTTTCCACCATCCGGGAGGCCGACGTCATCCTCGTGATGAAGGACGGCCGCATCGTGGAGCAGGGCGACCACGATACTCTGCTGGCACAGGGCGGCTTCTACTCCAAGCTCTACAACAGCCAATTCGAGGGTGTGGAGACTTAACGCTTCAACTTATAGCAATTCAACTTTTTAATGCAGCAGCGGTGGATTGCATATCCCAAAGATGCCGTTTGAATGCTGCACTAATTTCTTGACTTGCGATAAAATTTGCGATAAACGATTTTTGGAAGGAATATAATCGTGTCGAAAGATGAATATTTGATTACAGATCCACCCCTTAAAGCGCTGACTGTTTTTGCGATGCCGATGATCCTTGGCAGCTTTTTTCAACAAGTATACAATATGGCCGATTCCATAATAGTCGGTCAATTTGTTGGCTCCTCGGCACTTGCGGCTGTTGGTGCTTGTGCTGCACTGACCAATGTTTTTATTTGTGTGGCGCTTGGTGCTGGTGTGGGCGCAGGTGTGCTTGTAAGCCGCTGTTTTGGTGCAAAAAATTATGGTAAAATGAAAACCATTGTGTCAACGTCCCTGATCAGCTTTTTGATCTTAAGCGTTGTCCTTGGTGTCTTTGGCTTTTGCTTTTCCCATTTCATGATGAGCGGATTACAGACCCCTGCCGATATATTGGAAGAAGCAGTATTGTATCTGCGTGTCTACTTTGTGGGTTTCCCGTTTCTATTCATGTACAACATTCTTTCCACCATGTTCACTTCCATCGGTGAATCCAAAATTCCGTTGGGACTGCTGATATTCTCATCTATCCTGAATATTTTTATGGATCTCTGGATGGTGGCTGGTCTTGGTCTGGGGGTGTTTGGTGCAGCCCTTGCGACCTTGATCGCACAAGGAATTTCTGCCGTGTTTTCGTTTTTGATCTTTCTGTCTCGGATGCGGCAATACAAGAGCTCCTTTAGCAGGTTCGACCGGCAGGAGCTGTATTCCTTGCTTCGCATTGCGGTGCCATCGGTTTTGCAGCAGTCCACAGTGTCTATCGGTATGATGATCGTGCAGGCAGTGGTAAATCCCTTCGGCACACAGGCACTTGCCGGGTATGCGGCAACGATGCGGGTAGAAAATGTTTTTTCGCTGATCTTCGTATCCATCGGCAATGCAGTTTCGCCGTTTGTATCCCAGAATCTTGGCGCAAAGAAAATTGAGCGCATCAAAAAAGGTTATCATGCTGCACTGGTGTTGGATCTATGCTTTGCAGTTCTTGCTTTCGTGGTCATTGAAACACTGCACACACAGATCTCCTCGTTGTTCCTGGGAAAAGACGGAACCGCGTTGGCCTATCAGGTGTCCGGTGATTATATGAGATGGCTTGGTTACTTTTTCATCTTCATGGGCATCAAGATGGCAACTGATGGCGTTCTTCGCGGACTTGGAATCATGCGGCCGTTTCTTATTGCAAATATGGTAAACCTTGCGATCCGCTTGTCTGTTGCTTTGATTTGTGCACCGCGTTTTGGCATTGCTTTTGTTTGGCTTGCAGTCCCTGCAGGTTGGCTTGCAAACTTCCTTATTTCCTATGCGGCGCTCAGAAGATCGTGGCCAGAGGATAAAGCAGCGGTATCTCAATGATTTCATGCAGTGGAGAGGTGCTTTGTTCTGACGGGTTTCACTTACAGAGCTTGTGGCACGCAAGCTCCAGCTTTCGGGTGGAGTAGATGCCGCCCTTTCCTGTATACTGTTCTTGTTGTATCTGTTTTTTCACAACCTCAGTTTACAACAAAAAATGAGATAGGCCACCCCTTTCGGGAAAGTCTATCTCATTTTTTTCGTTGGGGCTATTTTGCAACAGCCCCATTTTTGTTTGCTCTGTTTTATTTTTTGCGGGTCGGCAATATTTTCTTTTTTACCTGTTTTCGGCTTTCAGCACCGTTGCCTCAGCAGGCGGCGGTGTGAGGGTGGAATGGGCCAGAATAAAGGCAGCGGCGTGGCTGGATGCGATGCGCTGGGCGGCGCGGCGGCGGTCGTTGGAAGCGAAGGTGTGCTCCCCGTCCCGCTTTGCGTCCCAGTGGGCAAGCTCATCGTCCACCTCGGCTTCCGTCGGCCAGAGCTCTTCTTTCTGCGCCACCAGCAGCAGACCCATCCGGCTGCGCAGCTTGCGCTCGGCCTCGGTATGGAGCCAGGCTCGGAATTCTTCCACGGTCTGGCCCTGCACCTTTAAGTACTGGTCGAAATTGACGCCGTTAGCCTGCATCCGCAGGTTGAACTGGCGCTGCTCGGCAAAGTAGTTGCCGGCCACCAGCTGCTTGGGCAGCGGGCCGGTGACGTGTGTACCCAGCTGGGCGATGAGGGCCTGTTCGGCCACGGCGCGGGCCTGCTGGCAGCGCTGGGCGTAGATGTCCTGCGTCACCTTGGCGCGGAGGGCGCGCTTGCCCTCGGCGTCGGCGGCGCGGTCTTCGTCACCGTGGCGGCGGTTTATTTCAAGCTCGATGGTCAGCTCCCGGATAGGCCGGGGCTGGATGGGCTGGGTAAAGCCGGTGTACTCTCCCAGTTCCAGCGGCGGCAGGCAGAAGAACTGCGCTCCCGCCCGGAAGCCCTCGGCCCGATTCACGGCCAGAAGCTCAAAATCCGGGTCGGTGACGGGCTGCAAATCGTTTTCTTTCATCAGCTGGGCGAACAGAGGCGAGAAACCCTCCAGAATCGCCCGATTGACCGCCGCCGTCAGCAGGTCGTCCTCGTCCTGCGGAGCGTCCGGGGCCGCCTTTTCGGCCTGCACCGCCGCTTCCAGCTCTTCTGCTGCGGCGGAAAAGACCACCCGGTAGTCACCGGGTTCTGCCATGCCAAAATGTTCGAGTTTCATTTTCTTCTCCCCCTCTCAGCGGACGATGCCGGCCATCAGCACCAGCAGCACGATGCCCAGCACCACATACAGCACCTCTGCACCCAGGACGGACTTGTCGCCCTCGACGTACATCTCGGCGGGGTCGTCGGGGTTATAATAAAGGGTGACGACAGCTCCCTGTGCAAGCTCTCTGCCCTTGGCAGACTTGGGGTAATGGAGGCGGTGGGTGCCGCCAGCAGTGGTGAACTCCAACAGGTAGGCTTTGCCGTCCCGGCTCTGCACGGTGCCTGCCACAGCGGCCTCGACCTTTTCGCCCCTGGTCATGAGCTTGCGACGTCTCGACCAGCTCCGCCATGCCATGTAAAACATAATGCCTGCACCGATGAGAAAGATAATGATGTTGAACATTCGCAGTTTCCCTCTTCCGTAAATAGTCCCGCCGGGCCGCTGCCCCGCAGGGGTAATATTTATTGTATCATACTCCACCGGATTTTTCGCCCCATTCGGCCTATACGGAATGCAACAATTTTCGCAAAAAAATTTGTCGTACTATTTTTGCAGAAAACGCTTGACTTTCTTTGCACCTGTGGTATAATAAACATCGTTCCGAGCCGAACGGCAGCGAACAAAACAGAATATGCGGATATGGCGGAATTGGCAGACGCGTTAGATTCAGGTTCTAATCGGGGCAACTCGGTGGAGGTTCAAGTCCTCTTATCCGCACCAA